>Ga0105104_10000153_pt1 | contig 49240 bp, 37 predicted proteins | sample PPLLaktember2015_3_FD_87034 | JGI IMG/M metagenome (GOLD analysis project Ga0105104, IMG submission 87034) | Freshwater sediment microbial communities from Prairie Pothole Lake near Jamestown, North Dakota, USA - PPLs Lake P7 Core (6) Depth... | ecosystem: Environmental > Aquatic > Freshwater >... | reverse complement strand
CCGGTCCCTTCGAGCGCCATGCCGCCCTTACCGGGCTCGCCGCTAAAATTTTCGGGGCTGATCGAGCGGGTCCTGGCTTTGGATAAGCGGTATAGGTTGCCCAGATTGAGATCCATGCCATTGAAATCCATCCTAATCCTCCTCTTGAAGATTGTTCCTGTCCAGGATCAGCTCCCCAATCTGGTACGGGGCAAGCTCAGCGGCCTGGCCGCCGCGGAGCAGGCGCATCCCGGCCGTTTGTAATCCCCGGGTGGCTGCCAGGGGAGAGCTGGCTTTATCCCCCGTGGGATAGAGCCGGCAGATCAAGCGCTCAGGCTGGGCCTGGATCGAAGTAGCCACAAGGTCCGGATCGGTGAGCTGGAGCAGGGTTAGTGAAGAAGGCAGGCTGCCCGGATGGGAACCTGTCACAATCCCGATAGGCGGCATGCCGTAGGCCTGAGCAGCCCTGGGCAGGCCGGCCGCGCGCCAGTCTCCAGCGTGCGGCAGAACAGCCAGCTCAATCGTGTGTCTACCATCCAACCTTTGATCGAATGACTTCAGCCATTGGTAGCGGCCCAGGCCGTTGTGGATCGCGTCCGTCTCCTCCCCCCAGGCCAGGAGGTTGAACAGGGTGTTCCCGCTGACCCAATGGTTGGGTGTCCCCTGGTGGAAAAAAGCGATGCCGTGTTCGCCATCCGAATAATCTATCCAACTGGTTGGAAAGAATGGGCGATCCTCGCGCTCCTGGATCACCCCAAAGGGGATATCGTGGTGGATCTTCCCGTCCAACGCCAGCGGCCAGCTTACCAGCAGCTTGGAATCGTCGTCAAAGAAGGTACCGATGCTGGCCTGATCGAAAAAGAAATCCAGGGTGATATCGATCCGGGGCAGGAGGTGATAACAGCAAACCCGCCGCGTTATCTGGATATGGTCGCCCAACTGGCCGGAAGCAGTCAGGGTTATCCCCAATGCCGACCTGTCAACATTCGCGGGACCGCCAGCCTTCCAGGACAGACGAGGGCCGCGGTAAGCCGGGTCTGCCAGGTAGCGGTCGATGCGCTCTTCCACGCTTTCCTCATGGAAGGTAATTTGCGAGCTGTCGGTGGCGCTGAGCGAGCTCCCGGTCCCTTTGGCCGCGTCTATCGTTTCGACACCGGAGGGCAATATTTTCAGGGAAGAGAAGGCGCCATCGGGCAGGATGACCGCCCGGTAGTAAGGGTTTTCGAACTCAACCGGGTCGGTCACCGTTTGAGCAACCGGTACGTTCCCCCCACCGCGGATCCAACACGTGGAAAAACCAAATCCGTGGGAGCGGACGGCAAACTTGAGCCGATTTTTCTGGCCCATTTGGATAAGCGCCTCGCAAGGGAGCGGGTCCCCGGAGGCAGCATAGACGACCGGGTTGGGGATATCTGTGGATACTTCAACCAGGCCATCCTGCATATATGGAAAGCTGCTCAACACAACCACAGGCTGTCCAGGCCGGCTGTCTGTACGGGTGTGGGAGATGAGAATTTCAGCCGCACCTGTGGAGACCTGCGCCGCTTTTGTGGCAGCTTCCGCCAACCATCCGATGGCTTTATCACGCAGCTCGGGTGCGCTAAAGCAGTACACATCGTGATGCTGGCATTTCAGAATGGTTTTCCAGATCGAGTCGGTAGAAACAGGCACCATGAGACCGAGCGCCCAGGCAAGACCGTTCAAGGATTCGGCTCTCAGCGCTTCGCGCTCCGCCTGGATGCTGCAGCGGGAAAGCTCCTCCGCCCGGATGCCTTCCAGATAGCTCCAGTTTGTGCGCAGGCGGACGCGGCCGCGGGATGGGCTCTGCTCCCACCTCTCCGCCAACCCGGCGTCCAGGGTGACAAATTCTAGCGCCTTGCGTTCCTCGATCCAGGCGTCATCGATGGCAATCATATCGGGCAGGTCGATCAACAGGGGAGGCGCGCTCAAGCGCCCCAAAACCACTTCGCGGGCAAGGGTTTCTCTGAGCGGCATCTCGCGTGGGATGGGCTGGTGGAGGTACAGCGGCACCCGGGTCCCATCCAATCCCTGCCAATCTGTAAATTCATTCCCCTGGACGAAACGCGGGCCGCGCACTCCATGCAGCAGCTGCTCGCCTCCATCCAGCCAGACCAGGGTAGTGAGAAAACCGGGGACCACCGCAAACGGGATATCAAAAGCACGCAAGAGCTGCGGAACCTGATCGTGCAGGCTGGCCTCCTGGTGCGCATAGACCTTGACCGGGGTGAGCCCCAGGTCTCGATACACACGCTGTCCAAACTGGTACTGGCGCAGATTTGATTCTGAACTCAAGGTTTGGAGGTGGGGCTGCGCGTAAGTCCCGTTGTAAAAACAGACCCGGCCCGTATTGGCGTGGCGGCGCAGCTCCTGAAAGGTCTCCGGCGAGTCGAGGGCCAGCAGCTCCAATTCGACGCCCGACCACTCGTACCCCAGTTTGAGCTGCGGGTATTTTTCCAGAGAGGCGAGGTTCTGGCGGACCCGCTCGATATAAGCCTCGATGGTTGGCGCTCCCCAGGGGGGCGTCCGTTCGGCGCACATGGTATCCTCGCGGATCAGCAGGTACATGGGGTGCTGGGCGAGGGCGAGCATCCACTTCATACGATCCGCTCCAAACGCTTGAGCCCGGCCAGGTCGGTTTGATGGATCCAGTCAAAGGATGGAGGCAGCTCGATCCGGCTCAACTCAACGATCATTTGATGCAACTGCGCCAAGGGCATCGAGTCCAAAGGGGGACGCACCCGCAGCCAGCCCGGATCATCATATCTCAGAGCCAGCAGGCCTTTGAGCAGGGTCGTGTAAGGTTGATAGCCTTCCAGGACTCTCCAGACCGCGGTAAATTTCTGCTGAAGGCTCTCCGCAGCGGGTTCATCCTGGCGGTAGGCTTTGATGATCGCCGCGGCCATCGCTGAAAAAACATTGACCACGCCGGTCACACAGCCGGCCGCCCCGATGCGCAGCCCAGCCAGGATTAACTGATCGTTCCCGGTCAGGACCGATAGTTGGGGGAATGCCTGGCAGTATTTTTGCAGATGATCCAGATCTCCAGCGCTGTCCTTGATGCCCGCGATGCGATCCGGATTGGTTTCCAGCAGCCGTTCGACCAGGCGGATCGAAATTGGGACCTGGGTCACCTGGGGGATGTGGTAAAGAATAATCTTCCCGTGGGGAGGTACGGCCTCATCCAGGATCCATTGATAGAATGCGTATAGCCCATCATCGCTTACCCCTTTGAAGAAGAACGGAGGTAATATCGTCACCGTGTTCAGCCCCAGGGTGAAAGCATGGCGGGTCAGATGGAGCGTATCCGTCAGGCTGGCACAGCCTGTCTGGGCGATAACCTGCATCTTCCCGGCGGCCTCAAGCCCCGTTTTTAGAAGCGCTTCGCGCTCCAACACGCTCAATGACGGACCTTCACCGGTCGTCCCTGCTATCAGGACTGCATCGGTGCCATCTTCCTCGAGCCTGTGGATATGCTCTGCCAGGCGCCTGGGGTCAGGTTTCCCGCTGTGGTCGATGGGGGTCAGGACGGCGGTCACCACGCCCTTGATTTTTTTATTTTCTTCCATGTAAGATCTCCGCTGTGCAGTTTATTAGCCGGCCAGGATCAATACCGGCCGTATTCGTAGGCAGTATCGTAGGCGGCAACGATGTTTTCAGGGGGCACATTGGCCTGGATATTGTGGACAACGTCGAATACAAAACCGCCGCCGGGGGCAAGGTCATCAATGCGGCGTTTGACCTCGTCAGCAACTTCCTCTGGAGACGCAAATGGCAGCGTGTGCTGGGTATCTACCCCACCTCCCCAGAAGACGATATCCCTGCCATAGGCCTGTTTCAGCCGGCGCGTGTCCATCCCGCGGGCAGACACCTGCACCGGGTTGATGATGTCGAAACCGATCTCGATCAAGTGGGGGATCAGGTCATAGACTGCGCCACATCCATGATAGAAAAGTTTGGCCCGAGTCCTGGAGCGCACCGTTTCCACCAGGCGCTGCTGCTTGGGTTTGACATACTTACGGTACAGGTCCGGGCGGATCAGCCAACCGTTCTGCCCGCAAACGTCATCCCAATAGGTAAAGACCTGGATATATTCTCCCACCTGTTCCAGATAGGAGGTACAGGCCTCGATGTAGATATCCGTAACCCTCTCCATCAAACGGTCGGCAGTCTCGGGTTCGGAGGCGAGGAGCATAAAGAAATTTTCCAGACCCATCAGGCGGGCCGGCTGCTCGAAGATCCCCCCGCCGATGATCACACCTCCCACTACGGCATAGTCTGTATTTTCGTACAGGGAGCGGGCCTGTTCGCCTAATCCGCGATAATATTCGGGTGGGTTAGGCGCCGGCCAGGCATACCCAGCGATCGCTTCCTGGCTGGCTGCTTTGATCGGGAAGCCCACATAATCGTAGTACAGGCCACCCTCTTTTGGCATACGCAGTTTTGCGCCCCATTTATTGAAGAACGCGAAATAGTCCCCATCTTCGAAGATCCGGATCCCCTGGGCGGTGACGGCCGGAAGCTGGACCGAACGAAAATCAGAGCGGAAGCGCTCCTGCAGCATTTCATCGAGATAGGGCAGCTGCTGGACGTAGTCCAGCATGCGGATGTCTTCCAACGGCATGCCGAGATATTTTTTTAGATCGATATAGGCCGCGCGGGTGATCGAAGAGACCAGGGTCCCGCCCAGATCGATGGGGATGCGGTCCGGTTCCTGGTGGTTGAGGGCTGATAAAACGCGTTCACGCGGTAACATGCAATGTCTCCTGTTGTGGGCTGTGACCTCTGGAAAGCTGCGCTCAGATCCCGGTGGGACGGATACTGACCGGACCGCAGGCGAGGGAGCCTTCCTCACAGACTACGGCGATCCCACCTTCAGAGAGGCCGGGTTCTTCGTCCAGACAATCAAAAACGATCTGGCCGCCAACCCAGGCCTGCAAGCGGTTTCCCAAAGCTTGCAAGCGAAGCTGGACCGGTTGGTAATATTCCCAGGCGAGATGGGCTTCGGCGAGGGTCCGTTCATCTTCCAACACTTTGACCAACCGGAGGGTTTGATGCTCATCCAGGAGCAGGGCATAATAGCGGTTCATTCCCTGAACCCGCACGGCAATGCCCGCTCTCTTGACGAGCAAGGGAGTGACAGAAGCCTCCACCTGGTAATCGGTCCACTCGCGGGTACCCTGGATCAACAGACCGCGACCGTGGTTTTGCACCAGGCGCAGCGTGTCCGGCGTCCAGGTCCACGGGATAAAATGGTCGACGCCGTCTACCCAGGCCCGCCTCCAAAGCGCGCCGCCCGTTGCCGGGCGGGTCAGGGTCAGGTTGGGGGCGCCGTCCCAGGATAAATAATCCAGGTAGAGGCTGCCGTCCGCACGCCGGGCGGCGCACAGCTCCAGACCTACCTGGGCAATGGGGGCGCCACCCTGGTCGGGAACCTGCCATTGGAACAGGTGCTCGGCGCCCGGCGCGATCTCGGCGACCGGCCCCTGGACGGTTATGAGGGTATCCTCAGCCGTGTAACTGCGGATAAAGAGAGCGCAGCTTACCGGGGTGGTATTCGCGGGACAGGCGCACACACGCGCGCGAACGGTCTGACCCGGGTAGAGAGTCGGGCAGGCCTGTAATGTATAGGGGCCAGGGAGTTGGATGGCCTCGGGGGGGATAAATGTGGCAGCAGATACCCGGGCAGCTCGCCCAGGCGCCAGGTGACTGAAGCGCAAAGCCAAACTGCGTTTTCCGGTGAGGCTGTGACCCTCTGTATTCTCCACAACCAACAGGCCGCGACTCTCGGGGGTCTCTTCCGGGCAAAATCCCATCACGGAACCGGGCAGCTCGAAATGGCAGCGGGCGCCGGCTTTGGGCGCCAGGGGGGGTTCACCCAGCAGAGCGCGGCCAATGTTGGCGATGTGGTAGACTTCGCTGGCCGCGTTTGTAATCGACCGCCCTCCATCAGCGCTGGACAGGTACATGCGGTCTGCCAGCGGACCGCGCCAGTCCGGCCCGGTATCGATCCCAGCCAGCCCGCCGCGGATCCCCAGCAGACAGCCCACGTTGCCGGAGTTGCAGTCGGTGTCCCACCCGGACGTATTGACGATCGTCAGCGATTTCTGGAAGTCTCCGTCCCCGTAGAGCAGGGCCAGGTGGATCAGGGCATGGTTTGGAACGATGTGGCAGTTTCCGGGGTAGCGGTCATACCCATACTGCCGGGCAATCCGGGAGCGGGTCATGCGCCAATCCGGCTCGGCATCCCGCCATTCCCTGATATCGCAAACCAAACGGTAGATGAGAGATTTGTGGGGGACCACCCTCAAACCGGCGTCCAATAACCGTTCGAGATTGGGCTCCACGAAAGCCAGGGCCTCCATAGCCGCCAGCAGCCTGGCCGCGTATACGGCTTCGCCAGCGTGACTGACGCTGGCAGCTCGCCCGGCCAGATCGGCGGCAAACTCCGGGTCACCCGGGGCCACCATCCCCCAGCCATCGATGAAGATCTGCGCGCCAACTTGCTGCGCGGTTATCGGTCCATTGAGATCCGCGGACCCGGTAAGCGGGGCAGGCACCCCATCTTTCAAATTCAGATAGACTGTGTGCTCGGTCGAATTGCCCCGACCGCCCCACCAGAGCACGGTACGGTGTTCGATCAGATAGTTGAGCCAGGTCTGGCCGATCTGGGAAGGGGTGATATCCCTGCAGTTGCCGTGGTCTGGCAAGGCGCGGATAAATGTGAATGTGCCGCTTAGATCGTCATCGGTGAGGATCAAAGGCCGGTTCAATTTTTCGTGGACGTAATAGCGGATCTCCCCCAGCTCTGCCGTGATCCGCTCAAAGCTCCAATTCTCAAATGGCCGGCCGAGATAGACACCGATCATCTTTCCGAGAATGCCGGCGTAGACCCGCTCAAGATAATCGTCTGGAAGGCGCATCGGGGTACCCTTTTCTTCCATGTCAGGCCTTCAACCCACCCTGGGTCAGCCCTTCGATAAACTGGCGCTGCAGGACCAGGAAAATCGCGATAATGGGCAAGATCATCATGACCGCGGAGGCACTGGTCAACCCCCAATCCCGGCTGAAGCGGGTCGAGAAGTTGTAATAGCTGGTTACTACGGTAAACAGCTCTTTCTCGGTCAGGAATACCGACGCGATCAGGAATTCGTTCCAGACTGCCAGGGCAACCACCAGCCCAACGGTCAGGAAACACGGCCAACACAGCGGCACCACCACTTTCCAGAAAACCTGCCACTCGTTGGCGCCATCCACCTGGGCCGCATCTTCGAAATCGGCCGGAAGCTGGACCATATACGAGCGCAGGAGAAAAATGGCAAATGGAGAGTTAATCGCAATGTAGATTATGATCACCCCAAACAGGCTGTTGTTCAGGCCCAAATTTTTCCACAGGAAGAAAAGCGGCACAAGAAAGAGCTGGATGGGGAGGCTGGACCCAATCAGAAGATACAAAGTGAAAAGATCGGACCCCGGCAGCTTGAGTTTTGCCAGGCTGTAGGCTCCCATCCCTCCCAAAACCAGCACTCCCGCCACCGTACCTGCCACCAGGAGGGCGCTGTTTCTGGTCGTGAGGGCAAAATTCCCTTTGACCCAGGCATTCGGATAATTTTCCCAGACCGGCTGCTGCGGAAACCCCAGCGGGTTCGCGCCCATCTCTTTTGGGTTTTTCAAGGAGTTGAAACCCATTACCAGGATGGGACCCAGCGCAAACCCAAGCAGGAGCACCAGAATGATGTAACTGGGAGCCAGATTGCTGCGGCGGTTGGCTATACCCAACGATTTCATATATCCCATCCTCTCCGGCGCAGGACGACAAAAATCGAGATCATAATGCCTGCCAGAAAACTCATCGCCAGGCCAATCGCGGCGGCATAACCCGCCTCGAATTTGAAGAAGGCATTTTTTACGACCAGGGTCCCTAACACCTCGGATGCGCCGCCAGGGCCACCCTGGGTGAGGATCCAGATGTAATCGAAGACGAGAAAGCTCCAAATGGCAGACATCAAGATCATGAAAATGATGGTGGGGCGGATCCCCGGCAGGGTAATGTGGCGGAACTCTTGCCACTGGTTAGCGCCGTCGATCCGGGCTGCCTCATACAGGTCCTGGGGGATATTCTGCATGGCAGCCAGGAAGAGGACCATCAAAAATCCCCACCAATGCCAGTTATCCACGAAGGCTACCGCCGGCATGACAGTTTTTGGGTTTCCCAGGAAGGCAATATCCAGCCCCTGGATGCCAATTTTCGTTAGCTCTGCTCCAATCCCGTGGATCGGGTTCATGAGGAAGCGCCAGGTCTGGGCCACAACCACACCAGGCAAGACGTAGGGGATAAAGAGCGCAATCCGGAAGAACATGGCGCCTTTTTTTACCCGAGCGAGCAAACTGGCCGCTCCCAGGGATAGAGCAAAAGGGATGGTCAGAAAAATGACCAACCAGGTCAGGTTGTTGAAAAAGGCCCGTTTGAAAGAGGTGTCGGTAAAAAGCAGGCGGGAAAAATTATCCAACCCGGTAAATTTTGCGGCGCCAATACCGGACCAGTCGGTAAATGAATAATACAGCGCGCTCAGAGATGGCCCGATCACGACCAGCAGATTGATCAATAGAATGGGCAGGATAAACAACCAGGGGACGATGCGTTTACGAAAAAAACGCTTCCGCTGGGCCCAGCGGGTTTCCCGGCCGAAGTATTCACCCTCCATTTGTATCACCGACTGCCGCATCAATGTACTCCTTGGTTAAAGAATAAATGTTGAGTGGGGGAAAGGGGTATGCTCCGGTCTGGCAGTATTGGATCGGAGCATACCCACGAACAGACTTACAGGCTGCCGATCAACTCAACGTTCGGGGATGGGCGGCACTTCATTAGCGGTCAATTCTTCCTGGAACTGCTTGTCTAACCCTTCCAGGTATTGAGCGGGAGTCAGCTCACCGGACCAGACTTTCTCGATATCGACCAGGAAGGCTTCGGTCTTGGGAGGATAGAAAGCCCAGCTGAGATATCCATAGTCGCCTTTTTCGGAGGCCTCGCCCATGGCTTCGAGGATGGCCACAAAACGGGGATCGACGCCTTCCAGGTCCGCCGAGGAAAGCTTGACGGGTCCGGCATTGAAGCCCGCTTTGGGAAGGGCGGCCTGGATCTGGGGCGAATAATAGTAGGTCAAGAATTCGGCGGCAGCATCCGGGTACTGCGTGTCCTTATTGATCGACCAGCTTCCCCCGATTCCCAGGTCATAGATCGCTTCACCGGTCATGGAGGGCATGGGGACCCAATCCCACTCATTGGGGTTGTCGTTTTTCTCACCAAACAGGTTGAGCGCCGAGGACATGAACCAGGTGCCCTCGATATTCATAGCGGCCTCGCCACTGGCAAACATGGCGTCGCGTTCGGCGAAGGTGAGCGTGTAATAGCGGTCCAACCCACCCATGAACCAGCCGTTCTGCTGGAACATGTCGATCTTCGCGATGGCGTCTTCAAAGCTGGCATCGGTCCAGGGAGTCTTTCCGGTCAGAGCCTCGTAGAGCTTATCTGGCCCGGCGACATGGTTGAGGAATTCACCCACATACCACTCGTTCGCGCCGCGGTACTCGGCATTTGCATGGGCAAATGGGACAACCCCGGCGGCTTCGATCTTTTCACATAAAGCTATCAGCTCATCCATGGTCTTGGGGGGCTGCCAGCCGTTCTTCTCGAAGAGGGTCTTGTTGTAGTACAAAACCACGGTTTCGACGCCGTCCGGGATGCTGAAGAGGGTCCCATCGGTTTTTCCCAGGCTCAAAGCCCAGGGGAGAATGACGCTGTCCCAACTCAGATCAGCAGCGTAGGTATCCAGCGGCAGGAGATAGCCCGCGCGGGCGAGCTGGGCGGCGAAAGAGGGACCGGGGGTGCCGACCAGATCCGGGCCGGCTCCGCCTGCCAGGGCCGTGCGCAGGGCATCCCAGCGGTTGGCCTGCAGGGTTACTTCGACATTGGCCAGTTTGCTTTGTTTGTTGAAGGGGGTGACGATGTTGTCGATGAAATATTGATCGAGCGAGTTGTCACTCTGGAGCCAGAGAGTCAGGGTTGGTTTTTCGGCGGGCTGCTCGGCCGGGGGTTGGGTGGCCTCCTCCTGGACCTGAGCGGGCTCGGGAGGGGTGGTGGGTTCAGCCGGGGCCTGTGTTGCCGCGGGTGCTGCTGCCTGCGCGCAGGCAGAGATCAGGAGCGCCAGGGCAATCAAGATTGTCAGCGCAAATCTCGAACGAGTCTTCATTGATTTCTCCTTCCTAATGGACCTGCTGGGTCTTATTGTTCGGCTTGATCGATGATTTCTGGATACTTTGAAACCGGGGATATCTGTCCTTCAGACCTCCTTCTTGAGATGGGCAATTTGGTTGGCTGGTTAGCGGTGTGGCGGCTTGAAGACCCGCGGGTTATATCACCGGTTGGGTCGATCCAATCCACCCCGTAGATTGATCAGGAACGGTTGACCTCTGCTACAGATTCACGAACGACCAGCTCGCACTCCAGGATGACAACCTCCGGGTGGTATGGTTCTCCTTCGATTTCAGAGAGGATCATCCGGGCGGCCTGCTGGCCAAGACTACGGGAAGGCTGGCGGACGACGGTCAGTGGGGGGCAGGAGACCGCGGACCAGGGGTGGTCGTCGAAACCGACCAGGGAGATATCCTGCGGGCAGCGCAAACCCAATTCACGGATCGCCAGCAAGGCGCCCAGGGTCAGGAGGTTGTTGTTGATAAATAAAGCACTGGGGCGATTGGGTAAGGAGAGGATGCGGATGGCAGATTCACGCCCGGCCTCGATACCCAGTTGGGATTCTTCGACCCATTCCGGCGGGATCTCGATCTGGTGGTCGTCGAGCGCCTGGCGAAATCCGGCCAGGCGTTCGCGGATGGTTGACAGACGCTGGAAACCGGCCAGGATACCGATCTTGCGGTGTCCATGTTCGATCAGATATTGGGTACCCAGACGAGCGCCGGCCCGGTTGTTTACACCCACAAACGGGCCTTCCATACCTTCATAGGCGCGGTCCAGGAAGATTACCGGGGTGTGCTGGAGTGGGGCCCGATTGAGGACCTCCCATTTTTGACTGGTGGCGGCAGCGATGATCCCCTCGACCCTCTGGCGGAGCAGCAGATCGATATAGTGGTTCTCGCGTTCGAGAATTTCATCCGTATTGCAGACGACCAGGCTGTAATTCAAGGGTTGAAGAACATCCTCGATCCCACGGAGAACATCTCCAAAGAACGCATTGGAGGCATCCGAAACAATGACCCCGATCGTCCCGGTCCGGTTGGTGGTCAAGCTCCTGGCTACCAGACTGGGGTGGTAGCCCAGATCAGAGATCACATTCTGGACGCGCATACGGGTCTCTTCTTCAACAAATCGAGTTTTGTTGATGACATGTGAGACCGTCGCCTTGGATACACCAGCTAACCGGGCAACATCATTGATCGTGGCTCTTTTCATTTCACCCTGATAAAGGAAACAACCTGCATATAGAAGGATTTTGGGGGTCTGGTCCTGAAAACCGGTTACGTAACCAGTTGCGTAACCGGTTTTCTGATATATAATAGCATTATGCGCAGCGGATGTCAATAGAAACCAGGGAAAAAGGTGCATTTCGTGGAACATGGATGGCCTGCTTGCTTGTATGCGAAACCCAATGTCTAGGGCAATCAGCTTGAGCGACGTTGGCCGGAGGCCGGGGCCACAAGCTTGCCGCAACAACGGATGCGGACTGATATGCATGGTCAGCGCGTCTGGCGGACGCCGAGGACGCCCCGGAAAAGCATCGGGATCTGCGAGCGGGGGAGCGGTGCCCGCGGCGAGGGAGCGGCTCGCTTTCACCACCCGTCTGCCGCCTGTTTGAAATGCGCTTTGCAAAAATAGAGGCTTGACAAACAATTTGAAGCATCCTATAATCTAAACGATTAGATAAACGATTAGATAATCGTTTAGATTATACCCATTTTTTCTCTACAGTGGATCCGGGATCATCTATGAACTGGCTTCAAAGCGAAGTCTCTGGATTGGCGGCCTACTCCCTGGACGATCAGGACTGGGAAATGCGCGTCATCCCCGGGTTGGGTGGGAAGATCTGCTCCATCCGCTGGCAAGGGCGCGAGCTTCTGGCCGCGAACCCGCGAAAGGATCTGCGGCCTGCCCGCTACGGCGCTCCTTATGCGGAATTCGATGCCAGCGGCTTTGATGAATGCTTCCCCAGCATCGGTCCCTGCGTGTACCCCGACTACCCGTGGGCAGGCGTCGAGATCCCCGATCATGGAGAACTGTGGCCGCTGCCCTGGAAATGCCAGGTTATTGGAGCTAATTTACAGCTCGAGACGAGCGGCATCCGGATCCCATACCAGTTCACAAAAACCATCTCCATCGCGGACCGGGGGTCCATCCGCTTCCGATACAGCTTATCCAACCCCACCTCGTTCCCGTTCCAGTATATCTGGTCTGCGCACCCGCTGTTTGCATTGCAGCCTGGGATGCGGATCGTGCTTCCGGGTGGAACCCGCATCCGGGTCGACTGGTCGAGAGATGACCGCCTGGGGAAGATCTGGCAAGAACATGCCTGGCCGGTTACCCAGGACCGACACGGCAGCCCGGTCGATCTGAGCCTGATCCTGGGTCCCGAAGTGGAGCGGGTGGAAAAGCTGTACACAACGCCCCTCTCTCAAGGCTGGTGCGCGCTGTACGATCCGCAAGACCGCGGCTTTGCCGCGTTTGCATTTTCTCCACAGCAGGTCCCATTCGTAGGCCTGTCGATCAACCTGGGCGGGTGGCCAGTTGAAGGCGCCGGTTATTACAACCTGGGCCTGGAACCCTGCAGTGGTTATCCCGACCGCCTGGATCTTGCGATGAGCACGGGCGTCAGCCCTACCCTGGATCCATTTTCGACAGTAGCTTGGGAGATCGACCTGCTTGCCGGGAAGGCCGAGGATGAGGCCGCGCTGATCTCCCGATTATCCCATGCCGCCCGAAGCCTGGACGCGGATCGATCGAATCTGAATTCAATATCTTCTCAGGAGCTGTCCCGTTGAGCATCGACCTCTCTGCATTAGCCGGTTTTCCCATGGTTTTTGAACCGACCTCACTGAACGTGGAAACCAGAGAGGTACAATTCACCCCTGAGCCGCGCTACCTGGAAGATATGAAAGCTGTGCTGCGGGATTTCCGCCCAGCACCGACACCGGTTGTCCACTATTGGAATTTCAAACTGGCAAGCGCCGGAGACCAGACTGCGTTATTCCAGCAGCGCCACCTGACTTTTGGGTTGGTCCTGCTCCCACCCGGTAGAGTTGGGAGTGAATATATCAAAACCCATGGCCATTATCATTCGGCCATCCCGGGAAGCCAGATCGGGTATCCTGAAGTGTACACCCATTATTGGGGCACTCTATATCTGCTGCTCCAGCGCCGCCAGGACGCGGGCGGAACTCAGTTGGACGACTGCGCGCTCTACCGGATGGTCCCAGGCCAATCGATCACCATCCCACCAGGGTATGCGCACGTACTGATCAACCCCTCGGACCGGCCTGCACTAATGGCAGGGTTATACTCGCTGGATTCAAAACACAATTATGCCCCCATCGACCACATGACCGGCGCTGGCTACTATATCATCGATACGGATGGGCAAGAGTGCATCCTGCCGAACCCGGCCTATACCCATCTGCCGCCCCTGCGCAGCCTGATCCGTTTGGACGGCACCGCTTTTGAGCCTCCCGACCGTGACGCGCCTCTCTGGCAGTCCTTTGTCACAGACCCGGAGCGGTATGCCTTTTTATACGACCCCAATCACGCAAAAGTGCGATTTGCTCCCCAGGACCTGCGCGTATGAACCTGATTGACCCGGCCCAACTAACTCTGCATGATGAACTGAATGCGCGCATCCAGCGCTCGATCCGGCATCTGCAAGAGCTGAATACCGAGGAGATGCGGGTTGAATTTACGCACCCCAATGATTTCTGGCACTGGGGAGCCGATTACATGGGGCGCTGGATCGCCGCCCTGGGGCTCTTGAGCCGCTATGCCCACCAGGATTACGGGGTTTCTACGGTTGTCCGGGAATTGATCCAGTTTCAAAACCGCGACGGCAGCTTTGGGACCTATACCGACCCGCATGATTTTCAAGAATGGTTTGGTATGGGGCGCGGTCTCATCGGTCTGCTGGAATATTACGAAGTGGATCCCGATCCTGCCGTCCTGGAAAGCGCTGTCCGCCTGGGGGAATATTACATCCAGCAATACCCGGATACGGCGGAATGTATGTTTGAATGCTACTCCAACGGCCTGGAAGGATTGGTCCGGCTGGCTCAGGTGACCCAGGATCCGAAATTCCTGTCTGCGGCGCGCCGCGTTGCGGAGACCTCGGTGGTCTACCACGGGATCCGCTACTCGGAAGAGGTAGCCGCCAACGGGCGCAGAACTCCCTGCGCCGGACAGGTCCACTGCCAGTTAGCGACCGCCAGGGGCTTGCTCGACCTGTACGAATTGACCGGTGATGAGCAGTACCTGGGACCCGCCGTGCGGTTACAGGCTTATATCGTGGATGAGCTGCTGTGGATCACGGGTGGGATTGGCTTTTACTATTTCCGGCCCGAAGAAAATGAGACCTGCGCGGACGCCGACTGGTTCCGGCTGAACCTCCAACTCTGGCGTTTGACCGGAAATGCAGCCTATATGCACCTGGCCGAGCGGATTCTGGTCAACCAGCTGTACTTTAACCAGGCCGACAACGGCGCCTTTTGCTATCTGCGCGGGCTGCAAAATCGCGCCGGGGCTTCATTCGATGCCTGCTGCTCGCATCACGGGCCTCGCGCCCTGTATGAAGCCCTGCGCTACACCTATACGAGCGACGATACGACCCTCTGGATCAACCTGTACAGCGCCGGTGAGGCTGAATGTCTGCTCGGCGACCAGCCGGTCCGGTTGAAATCCACCTTGAGGAATGCTCCGGACCACATGCTGTTCTCGCTGCGCATCGACCAGGCGCCGGATCGACCCTTCAGCATCCGGTTCCGCGTCCCACTCTGGACCCGGGACGCTTCTTTCCGGGTGAATGACCAGGCGGAAGGCTGCAGCCCCAAGGATGGATACGCAGCGATTACCCGCCTGTGGCGGGCCGGGGACCGCCTGGAAATCAAGCTCCCCTTCTTTGTCAGCGTTCATCAAGGAGAGACGCTCGGGAAGCATGTCGTAACCCCCAGCCTGGCTGCGGTTTCGTACGGACCCCAACTTTTTTGCCTGAACGATTCGTGGAATTCACAAACGAGAGTTCACCTGGTGAAATTGAAAATCGCGGCGGATCCCAACCTCGGATTTATCGTCCGCTCCGCGGACCGGTTGGAAGCTCGCGGTTTGACCCCGGAAAATTCAGGTGAGACTCTGATCTTCTCACCGCTGGCGCAGGTCAGCGGCACTCCCAGCGGCGCCGGCCGGATCCACACGGTGCGCTCGCCTTATTACAAGGTTTGGATTCCCTGCGATTCGTAAACCTGGCCCCCGGCCGGTCGCGGCACGCAGATGCAATCTGATAATGGTGAGGATATCCCGTCGATAACTATTGGATCCTATCCATTTCCGCCGTATCTAGAGAAGGAGCAAGAGGAGGTTGAAAGCCCAAAATCATCATTTCTGTCCTATATCCAAAAAAACTACCCATTGTGTATATTGTCCTTCCGTTCTATTCAAAGTAAGCAGGCCACAAGGAGATTGAACATGGAAAAGAAGGGAAAAGATCAATTGAGTACCCCAAGTGTCAGCCGCCGGAGTGTGCTCAAGATGCTGGGGACCGGATTGGGCGCCGCCGTTCTGGCTGGCTGCGCTCCTAAGGTAGTGGAGACACTGGCTCCCACCACGGCCCCACAGGTCTCAGCCCCGGCTACTGATGTCCCAGCAGCCCCGGCTCCCACTGAAGCTCCCAAGCTTGTCAGCCTCCGCTATCAGAACCACTGGTCCAAGGAAACTGACGCCCATTACAAAGGGATGGATTGGCTCTATAAAGAGTTCCAGGACAAGAATCCCGGGATCACCATCGAAAACATCCTCAACCCTGACAGCCAGGAATCCTACAAGAAAATCACGGCAGACTGCGCTGCCGGTGACTGCCCGGACATCATCCACGGCCCGGGCCCCGAGATGTGGGATTCTGGCTACCTGTTGGACTTGAAACCCTACATCGAAGAGGATCCCGCCTGGAAAGACCTGATCATTGCCGATACGGTTTTCGCCACGGGTGATCATGTTTGGGGACTTTGCGGCGAGTTCTCCCCGATGCCCACGATCTGGAACATGCGCATCCTGGATAAGGCCGGCGTCAGCGCGATCCCGACCACGTGGGATGAGCTGATGGACGTTTGCGAAAAAGTCAAGGCATCCGGCAAGACCCCCACATCCTGGACGGTCGGCGGCGGCCACCAATGGCACGATATCATCGCAAGCCAGGAGGGTGGTCTGGAAGCACTGGCCCAGAACAAGTTCGACGCTCCCCAAATCAAGGAGGCCTTCGCGCGTCTCAAGCTCTTCGTCGACAATAAATGGATCCCCGATAACGAAATGGAGATCACCTGGCAGCAGTCTGTAGCCCTGTTTGTCGCCGAGGAGACCGCCTTCTACCTGAATGGCGCCTGGACGCTCAACAATGAGATCCGCAGCGATGGCGCGGCGCCCGATCTGAGGGACTTCGTCCAGTTCGCTCCTTTCCCATCGGTTGGACCCCGGGGAAGCACCGTCGAGCTCAAGAAGACCACGGCCATCGGCGTGGCTTCCAAAGTTGCGGACGACCCTGCCAAGCTGGAAGCCGCTCTCAAGTTTATGAAGTTCTGGTTTAGCGAGAACGGCGGCAAACAGTGGATCCTCCTGACCCAATCCCCCATGGGGGTGAAGGTGGATATGAGCAGTATCACGGGGGTCGACCCACTGCTGATGTCCTTCCTGGGCGCTAAAGACAAGGCCAAAGTGGCTTACGCGCTACCGGGCACCCCGGCGATGATGGAACGCGGCTGGGATGACAGCTGGACCGGCCTGCAGACGCTGATGATGGGTAAGAGCGTCGATGATGCCATGGCGGCCTTCATGACCGAGATGTCCAAATACAAATAATCAGGCGGGTGTACCGATCGTTCTTTCAGCGTACAATACTGGCAGCCGGGTTTATCCCGGCTGCCAACCCAACCCGGCCCGCCGAAGGTGCGCATATGGCTTCCACGAAGAAACAGTTTTCGATCCAGTACGGCAGCAAAATTGGCATTCTTCTATTTTTATTACCAGGGGTGGGGGTGTATACCCTCTTTATGCTCTACCCCAGCCTGTTATCTTTGTACTACAGCGTATTGAACTGGCAAGGCGGACCGGTTAGCGAGGCGCCGTATGTGGGCCTCGGTAATTTCGCCCAGGTCCTCGAAGATCCCTATATCATCATGGCCCTGGGGAACAACCTGCGCATGCTGGTGCTCAACTGGGGTTTCCAGCTTCCGATTGCCCTGATGCTGGCGTATGTCCTCAGCCGCTTGCGGCGCGGGGTCAGCCTGTACCGCTTTCTTTTCTACATCCCGGTCATCCTTCCGGCTGCCACGATGGCGCTGCTGTGGCGTTTCATCTTCTCCGGGAACACTTACGGGTTGTTTAATAACCTCCTGCGGCAGCTGGGTCTTGAAAACTGGGTCCGCCCCTGGCTGAGCGGGGATGGGATCGTGCAGTGGTCGACCAGCTTCCCAGGCGCCTGGGTAGGGATTGGCTTTTTTATGGTGATCTTTTTAGCGGCGTTGGTGAGCATCCCCGAAGAATTCTATGAGGCCTCCGCCATGGACGGAGCCAACAGCTGGCAGCAGTTCGTTTTTATCACCATCCCGAATATCCGCGGAGTGTATGTCTACTCCCTTATTTTGGCGGTCCAGGGAGCCCTGGGAGCGTTCATCTATCCCCTGCTGATGACCAAAGGGGGACCGGTGCATATGAGCGAAACCCTGATCTCCTACTCGCTGTATCTGCTCTGGGAAAGAAAGACCTGGGGCTATGGCAGCGCAGTGGCCACACTTTCCTTTTTACTGGGAATTATTGCGACCGCGCTGATCTGGCGATTTGGACGGCAGCGCCCCGATGAGCTACGGTAAACTGCCAGGAGAGAAAACCATGTCGATCCATCCGGCGCCCAGCCAATCTACTGCTTCCCTTCCATTCGGCCAGTCTGGCACGCATCCGCAGCCAGTTGCACGGAAAGCGTCTGTCCGCCGCTGGTTAGGGCAAGTTCCCCTCCACATCGGATTGCTATGCTGGGGAGCTTTTTGTGTCTTCCCGTTGATCTGGATCTTGATCACTTCTTTGAAATCAACCCCCGAGCTGTATCGCGATCCTTTTGGCATCTCCACGGTCTTCAAATGGTCGAATTACCGGGATGCCTGGGTATTTGCCAAGATGGGGACCTATTTCATCAACAGCCTGCTCACAACGTCGATCTCCGCTTTTGTAGTGCTTTTCCTCTCCTCCACATCGGCATTCGTGCTGGCGCGGTTTAACTTTCGCCTGAAAGGGGTGATCTGGGCGTACGTGCTGTTTGGATTTCTCATCCCGCATTCGATCCTGCTCATCCCATTAGCCATCTTTACCCGAACCCTGGGCCTGTATAACAGCCTGGGAGGATTGGCCCTGATCTACGCTGCGGTGGGGATCCCGTGGAACACCTTCTTCCTGCGGGCGTTTATGGAAACCATCCCCAAGGAGCTCGAAGAAGCCGCTATCCTGGACGGCGCGGGGATGTGGGACGTGTTCTGGAACGTCATGATCCCGCTCTCCCAGCCGGCCCTGGCGACCATGGCCACTTTTCACGTGCTGGCCGCCTGGAGCGAATACATCCTCGCCCTGGTGCTGACCGGTTCAACCGCCTCGCGGACGCTGCCGGTCGGGATCAGCCTGCTAGAAGGCACCTTTACCTCCAACGAGCCGGGTGTCGCGGCAGGGATGATGATCACGATCGTCCCCGCGGTGATCGCCTTCGCCCTGCTGCAGCGCTATGTGATCAAAGGCATCTCCGCCGGAGCGATCAAAGCCTGAGCTGTGAGGTGTATCTGGACCAGATTTTGGTGCAAAACTCGCCCAAGCCGCCGCCCCCGGCGCAGGGAGCAGGTTTACACCGAAATCTAGACGACGAAGTGAAACATTCTGGCAATTTTGGAGAACTGGGTCAATGAAATCGATGGATTTGCCGGTCCGCTATAACCGCTTCTATCCGGGCGATGCCCCGCTGGGGTCCACCTTCAAAACCCTGCCGGTCGCTCAATCTGAAATGGCGCTGCTGCTCGTCGATGTATACCATGCCGCTGAAAAGCCGCAGGCAAAGGAACTGGTCAACACGCGCTGGGACCAGGCCTGGTGGCGGATCGTTGACGAGAAGCTTGCGCCGCTGATCCAGGCCGTCCGGCAGGCCAGCATCCCGGTGATCTACGTGACGAACAGCAGCCCGCGGATCGAGATCAAGCGCTCCGCGTTTGGTTTCCGCCTGGGGGAAAGCCTGGGCTTCGACCCTACCGTGGACTTCCAGGAAAAAGACGTCAACCCGCTGGAATTCGACTGCGGGGAACCCGTTCAACTGGTTATTCCTCCCCAGATTGCCCCGCAGCCCGGCGATTACTATATCCGCAAGCATACCTACAGCGGGTTTTACGAAACCCGGCTGGACAGTCTCCTGCGAAATCTCGGGGTGCGCACCCTGTTGTGCGCGGGGTTCGTCGCCGACTGCTGCGTGTTTTTTACCCTTGGGGATGCCGTGTTCCGCGGCTATCACACCATCCTTCTCCGAGATGCAACCCTGGCGGCAGAGCTGCCGAACGAAGTGGACACTTTTGCCCAGACCCAGCGCATCACGCTATGGATCGAAAGCATCCTGGGACCTACTACCACCACCCCTGAATTCCTGGCCGCATTGGCGGGTTCGAAGTAATTGTTCAAGGAGTATCGTATGCCGATTACGATCAAAGATATTGCCCGACAGGCGGATGTCTCCGTAGCGACGGTATCTTACGTGGTCAACAAATCCAGGTGGGTCAGCCCAGAGCTGACCGAACGTGTCCTGAAGGCAATCGATCAATTGGGCTACTCTCCCAATGCGGTAGCACGCAGCCTACGTCAGAAGCATACCAAAATGATCGGGTTGATCGTCCCAGACAGCTCCAACCCGTTCTTCGCCGAAATTGCCAAGGGGGTCGAGGATGCCGGTTTTGAGGCCGGTTACAGCGTGATTTTGTGCAATTCGAACGCTTCGCTGGACCGCGAACTGGTCTATCTGGACCTGCTCCAGTCCAAACGGGTGGAAGGGATCATCTTTATCGCCACTTCGACCCAGGTGGAACACGTGCGGATGATCGTCAAGAGCGGGATCCCGGTGGTGATCTTCTACCGCGAGCTTCCGGGGGTGGACGTGGATAATTTCCGGATCGACAATTTTCGGGCAGGCTATCTGGGAACCCGCCACCTGATCGAGATGGGGCACCGTAATATTGCCTGCATCCAGCCGGCATCCCCAGAAACACCCAGCGGGCAGCGGGTTGAGGGCTTTCAGCATGCCATGCAAGAAGCCGGGATCCCCTGTCAGAAAAAACTGATGCCGCGCGGTGATAACCGGGTAAGCGGTGGAAAAACTGCCGCGCAGGAACTGGCCCAGAGCGGACTGCCCTTCAGCGCCATTTTCTCAACCAATGATGCCATGGCGATCGGCGCGATGCGCGCGCTGCGTGAGTTTGGATACCTGATCCCCCAGAATGTAAGCATCGTTGGGGTCGACGATATCATCCTGGCATCCTACAGCGAGCCGCCCCTTACCACGGTTGCCCAACCCAAGTACGATGCCGGCTGCCAGGCGGTGAGCTTTCTGATCGAGCGGATCGAAGGCGGGTACGACCAGGGTCCCCGCAACGTCTTGCTCGACACTCAGCTGATCCAACGCAGCTCCTGCATCCCTTACACCGAGACTATAGAAATGGACAAAACCACCCGATGAATACATTTTCCCGAGAAGAAGTCCTGGATGTCTGCCGGCTGGTATACGACCGCTACCTGACCAACGCCGCCGGTTCCAATTTCAGCGCGCGAGCATCCGCCAATACCTTCTACCTGACCCCGACCAACAATGCCAAAAATAACCGGCTGCGCATGCGCGCGGACGATCTCCTCCTGGTGGACGAGCAGGGCAATATCCTGGATGGACACGGCGAGCTCAGCCGGAGCTGGCCCACCCATCTGAAGATGTATCAGGAGTTTGACTATGTGGGTGCGGTCATCCACGCCCATCCCAAGATGGCGACCGTTTTCTCGTGCCGCGAGCAGCCCATGGAACCCTTCCTGGATGCCATGAAGAAATATGGGCCAATCCCGGTAGTGCCCAGGCACTTGAAGGTTGACAGCCCCGAATTCGGCCAGGCTATCGCGGATATCTTCCGCGCCAACGAGGCCAGCTTTTGTGTGAATGGGCACGCGGTTTTGTACCCTTTCCACGGAGTGCTGGCAGCTGCCCCCAGCCTGGCGGATGCCTATGATCTGTTAGAGCGGATGGAATTCAACGCAACAGCCATCCTCTACTCCCGCATCCTGGAGGCGTTTTAGTGGAGCTCAAGCGCGGAGAAAACCCTTACCCATACGATGTCATCGTCGCATCTCCCAACGCGGCCCTGGACTCATATTATCTGCTTCCCCGGTTCCAGATTGGATCGGTAAATCGGGCGGAGACGGCATACCATACTGCCGGAGGGAAAGGGAACAACCTGGCTCGCGCGGTGCGGACCCTGGGAGGGCGGGTCTTAAGCCTTGGGATTGTCGGGGGACACACGGGCCGGTTTATCGTTGAGGAACTGGTTCGCGAAGCGATCCCCTGCGATATGGTGTGGACGGATCAGGAGACCCGCAGATCATCGACGCTCATCTCTGCCGGACAGATGCAGAATACGGTTGTGCTGGATACGGGGAACCCGATACCCCAACAAGATGGGGACCTGCTGTGCCAGAAAATCCACACGCATGAATTAGAGGCTCCTTTCCTGGTGCTGAACGGGAGCCTTCCACCCGGGCTGGCCAACGGCCTGTATGCCGACATCACCCGGGAAGTGGCGGGCGTATCTGGTCTGAGTGTTTGCCTGGACTGCAGCGGGCCTGTGCTCCAGGCCGCGCTCGAGGCAGGCCCCAGGATCGTAAAAGTCAATACCTCTGAATACCTGGCCAGTCTATCGCATGAGAAAGAACTGAGCCTGGTCGAGGTACAGCAGACCCTGGAGCGCTTCCAGCCGCGCGGCGTCGAGCTGCTGATCGTCACGGACGGCCCCCAGGGCGCCTACGTATTCTCGGCCGACCACGCTCCTTTCCAGGTCATCACAGACACCGAGACCTGGCTGAGCACGGCGGGGGCCGGAGACACGTTTATGGCAGGTTTGCTGCTGTCCTTCAACCGTGGATACGATCTCGAACAGGCCGCCGCGTACGCCTCGGCCGCAGCGGTTGCCTCCCTCCAACAGGTGGTGTGCGGCTGCCTGGACCTGCAGGACGTGCAGTCCAATCTTTCCCGGACAGAAGTCCATCCAATCTTCCAGGCAGGCTAAGAGGGTGGCGCGTATGGCGGTATTACCGGTCTCATCTCGAAATCTTGCCCTGGCCATCGATATCGGCGGGACGCATATCAAAGCCGGGATTATCACCCGGGACGGCCGGCTTCGCGCCAGCACGGTCGCGGAGACCCCGGCCAAATCCTCCCCGGAGACGGTGGTCGAGCACGTCTTCGGCGTGATCCGCGGGCTGTGCGCGGAAAGCCGCACCGATTTGGAACAAATCGATGGCATCGGGATTTCCATGGCCGCCTTTATCACGGCGGATGGGGTGATCACGGCGACCGCGCATCTCTCCCAGGAATGGGTTGGCTATGATCTGCGCGCGCGTTTATCCGCCGAGCTGCCCGCGGAATATTATTTCTCGCTCGATACGCCTGCCCCGACATTGGGCGAAGCTTATTATGGGGCAGGCAGGGGCATCCCCGAGCTGGCTTACGTGACCGTCTCCACCGGGATCGGCGCCGGGATCCTGGTGAATGGGAAGTATTATATTGGCGGATTGGGGTGGGCAGGCGGCGTGGGACACATCATTATCGACGAGAACAGCTCGCGCCGCTGTGAGGGTTGCGGAAACTACGGCTGCCTGGAAACCTTTGCCTCCAAACACGCCATCATCCTTACCGCCCAGGAGCTGGTGAACGCAGAACCTGGCAGCCAGATCCTGGCCCTGGTCCAGGGCAATCTCGAGCGGATCACCCCGCAAATCGTGTGTGAAGCCGCCCAGGCCGGGGATGCGACTGCCGGCGAAGTTTTCCGGCGCGCCGGGCACGCCCTGGGTTTGGGGTTGGTCAGCCTGGCCGATATCGTGGCGCCCAGCCGGATCGTGGTGGGCGGGGGGATTGCGCGCGCCGGGGAGCTGCTGCTGGGTCCGGCACGCGAAGTGGTGCAGGCCCGCGCGTACCCGCCCCGCATCCGCCAGGTCGAGATCGTCCAGGCCGAGCTGGGTGATCAGTCCGGGATCTTTGGCGCGGCGGCCATGGTCTTCCACGATCTGCGCATCAACAGCCCGATTGAAGGTTTATAACCAGGTGGTCACCACCTGATTTCCAAGCAAGGAGTCGCGATGGTTATCAATCCACCCCAGGCCGGGACGGACATCCTGGAAGACCTGGCGCGCGTTGTCGGTCCCGATTACGTCTCCGGTCATATGGCATCTCGCATGGCCTATACGCGTGGTGTCTGGCCGGTCGAGCTCAAACGCGCCCAGGCGGGAGACTGGTCTTACCTGCCTTCCCTGGTTGTTTGGCCGGGGAATACCAGTGAGGTGACCCAGGTGGTGCAGGTCGCCCGCGAGCGCCGCCTACCCCTGGTGCCATACGGCGGCGGCTCTGGGATCGTGGGGGGAACCTGCCTGGCAAACTCGCTGGTGGTCGACCTGAAGCGTTTGGACAGCCTCGATTTGAACGAAACCAACCAGACGGTGTCCGCGGGGAGCGGAGTGAACGGCTGGCATCTGGAAGAATGGCTAAACGAGCGCGGCTATACCAGCGGACATTTCCCCCAATCTATGAACTCAGCCTGCGTGGGAGGGCTGGTGGCTACCGCTTCGATCGGCACGTTTTCCGGCCGCTATGGCAAGATGGACGATCTGCTGGTCGGGTTGGAGGCGGTTCTCCCGAACGGGAAGATCCTGCGGACAAAGCCAATCCCCCGGCGCTCGAGCGGCCCAAACCTTGCCCAGCTTTTTGTCGGCTCAGAAGGGGCGTTTGGGATCATCACCGAGGCCACCCTGCGCGTATGGCCAAAACCCGAAACCCGCCAATGGGCGGTTTATACATTCCCGGGCACACCGGCCGGGTTGGAAGCCCTGCGAACCTGCATGCGCAGCGAAGCTCAGCCGGCCCTGGTGCGGCTCTACGATGAAGCCGAAAGCGCCGCGCGCATCCGCCATTTCGGATACCCAACCGGGCAGGCTCTGCTGATCCTCGGTTTTGAGGGGAGCGCCGGTTTCGTCGCCTGGCAGAGGCAGGTCGTCGACCAGGTATGCGCGGACCACCAGGGTATCTTCCGTGGGGATGAAGCCGCCCTGCATTGGTACCGCTACCGCTTCGACACCTCTGCAATGCTGCGCTACAACCAGAAACCGGGCGGTTTTGCGGACTCCCTGGAAGTGGCCGCTCCCTGGGACCGGCTGGAAGCGGTCTGGCGGGCCATGCGAGGCGCGCTCGAACCGCTGTGCGAGCAGGTCCACTGCCATTTTTCTCACGTCTACCCGACCGAGGGATCCTCTTATGTGATCTTCTATGCCCAGGCAGAGGAGAACACCCCGCAAGCCGCCATCCAGCATTATCTGCGCTGCGTAGAGGCGGCCATGCAGGCCTGCCTGGCGGAAGGAGGCAGCATCTCTCACCACCACGGGATTGGGCGCGGGAAACAGCTCTGGATGGAGGGGGAACACGGCCAGCCGGGTTTGGATCTGCTGAACAGCCTGAAACAGGCCATCGATCCCGAGAATCTTTTCAACCCCGGCGTCATGGGATTAGCATGAATTCACTGCCTTCCGATCTTCAAACGATTTCCACGCAATGCAGCCTGTGTCACGACCAGTGCGTTTCCGCCTGCCCGGTGGTTGAAATGACCCACCGCCAGATCGCCTATCCATCCCGCCTGGCAACCCTGGCCTGGGAGCTCGACCGGGGGAACCTGGCTGCGGATGCGGAGACCATGCGCGCGATGCTGCACTGCGTGCACTGCAACGCGTGTACGGATGCCTGCGTTTACGTCGATACTCCCGTGGATGTGACCCCGCTGGTCCGGCATGCCCGGCGGATCCTGATCGAGAACGGACAGGCTTCACCCCAGATGCGCCAGATGTACGAGGAGTTCCTGGCCTGGGGGAACCCGTACCGGGACCTCCACCCAATTTATGAAGCGCTGAAGGGCGAGTTTTCACAGAACATCGAAACCGGCGGGACCCTGGTGATTGCCGACGCCTGCGAGCTGGCCTACGCGCCGGACTCCGCCCGGGCAAGCCTGCGCCTGCTCCAACAGGCCGGGTACCGCCCGATGGCCCTGGCCGATCAGACCTATACGGGTTGGGAGCTCTGGCAGTATGGGTACCGCGGGGAGGCGTTAAAACTGGCCGAAGCCCTGGCCGGAGAGATCCGGCGGCGCAGCCCGGTTGACGTTATCACCCTCAACCCCACCAGCGCGTACCTGCTGCGCAAGGTCTTTCCGGATGACCTGGGCATCTCCATACCGGCGAACGTTATCACCGTACCCGAAGCCATCCAGGCCCGTCTCGACCAGGCACTAATGCCACTCCCGGAGCGGCGTGCTTCAGTTTATCTGGTGATGAGCAGCGCGGAAACTTACCAGCTGTACAGCTACGCCGCGCGGCACGTTCTCGACCGGTGTGGGATCACCGGCCCGGGGATCCAAAAACACCAGCCGTACCACCGGGCCAGTTTTCCGGAAGGGCTGCACCCCGACATCTCTCCAACCCCAGGTGACTGGATCGCGGAGCGGATTGCGCGGTCCGCGGCAGTCGAACGCCCGGATGCTATCGTCTGCACCGCTGCGTTTGGTTTGAAGGCAATGCGGGAAGCCTGCCCGGTTATCCCGGTCGTGGATTGGTCCAACTTTGTTATGGACCATATGGTTATTCAAATATAGGAAGCCCAGAGAAATGACAATAAATTTCGAAACCAGGGATCGTTTGAGCCTGAACGGGGAATGGGAGCTGTCCTTCCCAAGCGAACCAGAATCGTTTTCACCGGATTGGTTAGAGCGCGCGGCCCGCGCATCTACGGAAGGTAAAGCGGCCATCCGGGTCCCCGGGATCTGGAACCTCTCGTACCCCGACCGGACTGGAGCCGGATACTACCGTAAAGTGTTCGAAATCCCGGCCGGATGGACAGGCGGCGCGCTGCAGGTGAAGTTTGCGGGATCCTGCTACCGTACAGAAGCCTGGCTCAACCGTACCTACCTGGGCAGCCACGAGGGCGCCTACACCCCCTTCAGCTTCGATATCACCGGCGCGGCCCTCCCCGGCCAGGAAAACGAGCTGGTCGTGCGGGTTGCCGCGCTGTCGAAGACCGAGCGGGTGGATGGGATGCTCTTGAAGCATTGCCCCGCTTCCAAACAGAGCTGGCATTACACCTTCGGGGGCTTATGGGGTGAGGTATGTGTAGAACGCTGCGCCCAGGTTGCCTGTGAGAGCGCCCACGCGACCCCGGACCTGATGCGGGAGCTCGTGGAAGTCGAAATCAGCCTGAATAACCACAGCGATCTGAGCCGCCCGGTGGACCTGACCTTTCAGATTTTTGCCCCCTCTGGTGGCAAAATCCACGCCCATGCAGAGGAAGCCTGGGCGCATCCGGGCCAGACCCGTTTCTACTATACGGTTCGCATCCCTCGCCCGGAAGCATGGCGCTGCGAGGAGCCCAACCTGTACAGCCTTCAGGTCCAGGTCCATGAAGAGACCGGCGAGATGGATCGGGCCTGCGTCAAATTTGGCATGCGCGACTTCACCGTTCGCAACGGAAGCTTTTTCTTGAACGGCGAAGCCCTCTTCGTGCGCGGTATCCTTTTGCAGCCCAATTATCCGGCCAACCTGGTGGCCCCCGAAGACCCCGAACTGCTCACCCGGGAGATCCTGCTGGCTAAAGAAGCCGGTTTTAACCTGATCCGGGTCCACATCAGCCCGCCGGTCCCCGGGTTTTTAGACCTGGCGGATGAGCTGGGGATGCTCGTCTATGAAGAAACCAGCCTGGCGTGGATCCGGGAGAGCCCGCGGATGCTGGACCACGGCCGGCGCGAGCTGCGCGAGATGATCGAGCGCGACCGCACGCATCCCTCGGTCGTTTTCTGGGGGATCTACAATGAGAACCCGCCTGCCGCTGAGCTCAACGGCGAAATCCTCGCGCAGTATGCCCGCTCTCTCGACCCGACCCGCGTCATCGTAATCAACTCGGGTGGGTCGCTGGCGATCGACCAAAATTTTGGTTGGCTGGACCGCGCAATGGTCATCCCCAACCGCTCGTATGCTTTTGAGCCGATCCAGGACGTGCACGTTTACCTGGGCGGGTTGGTACCGGACCCAACCTACGATTGGCTGCGAGATGTTGGAACCGGCATCTCGGCGAAGGTCCTGTTGGGCGTGGGCGTCGGCTCGGAAGCGGTCATGGAAGAGTTCGACCGCGAGAGCCGCTCCTACAGCGGGCAGATCTTTGTATCGGAGCTCGGTTATGGGGGGATGACCGACCTGGACAAAACGGTCGCCGGATTTGGCGACCGGACCCACCTCCAGGATGCCAGCGAACTGCGCGCTTTCCAGACCAGTCTCCGGGAGGGTTTCGCGGAGCGCTGCCTGGAGCGGGTCTTTGGACCGATCTCCAACTTCTACGCCCTGGCGCAGGAGCTGCAGGCGCTCGCCGATACGCGCCAGATCGAGGCGCTCCTGTGCAACCCGCGCGTTTCCGGATATGTACTCAGCCAGCTCAACGACGTTTCCTGGGAATGCCACGCGGGTCTTCTGGATGTGTGGCGCAACCCAAAACCGGCGTATTACGCGGTCCAACGGTTAAACCAACCTGGCTGTCTTATCCTGCGCGCGCTCCAGCCTGCCGTCTGGAAGGGCGAAAACATCCAGGTGCAGACCAGCCTGGTCAGCCGGCAAGATTTCGACGGATTGGGCCAGCTGGATTTAACCGTAATCGGCCCGCAGGATGAAATCATCGCCGAAATCACGCGCGTGGTCCAGATCCGGCGTGGGATCCAGGGTTTGGAAGAGATCTCGATCCCAACCGGTGGGGTGGTCGGACGCCTGCGCGTGGAAGGCGTGCTTAGCTGCGCTGGCGAGGTGATCGGGCGGTCCACCCAGAAGGTTCTGGTTCTGACCCCCGCGAACTCGGAAGACTCGACCGGGGAAGTTTCTATTTGGGGAGACCTGTCCGGGCCGCTGGTAGAGCAGAACTCCGGCGCGCATCGCATTTCTCCGCAACCTGCCGGGCAGGTTTGCCTGGCAGCCCGGCCCGGATCACTGCTCGCGGCTGACTGGACCGCGCTCCTGGACGCGACCGCCGGGGGCAGCACCACCATCCTGGGGGAATTTTGTCCGACGGACCAGCTCGCCCTGCAGTGCCTGGCGGAGCGCGGGATCCAGCTGCGGGTCCATGCGACCATCGGAAGCTGGATGGGCTGCTACCACTGGATCTCGGATTCGGCGGTATTCAGCGGGCTGCCCACCCGCTTGCTGGCGGACGAAGCCTACCGCACCGTGGTGCCGCGGTATTCGTTGGGTGAATTGGGCGGCCGGGTGATCGCGGGCGCCCTGCGCAACACATCCTCCCTGGATGCTCCCAGCGGCATGCTGTGGTACAGCGATGTCGAAGTGCTGCCCTTTGGGAGCGGGCGGATTATTTTCTGCCAGTACCGTGTCTTTGACCGTTATACAACCGACCCGGTTGCCGCACAGGTGGTGTCCAACCTGCTCGGAAATGCCCAGCAAATCTGCTGACCTCAAGATTTTCAAAGGATGCCTTATGAACCCACACCTCACGCTCGAAGAACACGAATTCCTTGAAGAAAAGGCCTATGAGATCCGCCGGCTCAGCCTGGAGATGATCTGCTACAGCCAGTGGGGCCACATCGGAGGCTCTTTTTCGATGGCGGAACTGATGGCCGTGCTCTATTTCCACGAGATGCGCATCGAACCCAACAACCCCCGCTGGGACAAGCGCGACCGGCTGATCCTTTCCAAGGCGCATGGATCGCCCGCACTCTACGCAGCCCTGGCGCTGCGGGGTTACTTCTCGGTCGAGCAGCTCTACAGCTACTGCGAGCTGGGCGGTATCCTGGAAGGGCATACCGATATGAAGCGCACGCCTGGGTTGGAGAGCTCGGGTGGCCCGCTGGGGATGGGGCTGTCCGTGGCGGTCGGTATGGCGGTCGGCCTGCGGTTGAAGGAAGACCCACGGGCGCGGGTCTACTGCATCCTGGGAGATGGTGAGATCCAGGAGGGCAACGTCTGGGAAGCGGCCATGTCCGCGGCTCACTACAAGCTGGATAACCTGGTTGCGGTGATCGATTACAACAAGACCATGGCCAAAGGGCTGGTGACCGACCTGATGGGCATCGAACCCCTGGCGGCCAAATGGGCCAGCTTTGGCTGGGAAGTCCTGGAGGTAGACGGCCACGACATTCCTGCCGTTGCGCATACGCTCTACCAGGCGCGCTGGGTGAAACCGCACGGACAGCCGATTGCCATCATCGCCCATACCGTCAAGGGGAAGGGCGTCGAGATGGCGGAGTTCAACTACAAATGGCACACGCACGCTCCCGATCCGCAAACGGCCGATCAGATGCTGCGGGAAATGGCCATTACCTACCGGCGGCCCGAACAGGGCTACAGCCGGATCGATGAGCCGGTAAAAAAGGAGACCTTCTATGGCGGAGAGTAGCCCCCTCAATCCATTGGAAATGCGGGATGCCTTCGGGCAGACATTGATCGAGCTTGGCAAACGATATCCCGAAATCCTGGTGATCGATGCCGACCTGAATACTTCTTCGAAGACGGTGCTGTTCAAAAAAGCATTTCCGGACCGCTTTATCCAGGTGGGCATCGCCGAACAGAACCTGTTTGGGATCGCCGCCGGTCTCGCGCTGATGGGTTTTGTCCCTTTTCCATCCACGTTTGCCGCGTTTACATCGCGGAGAGCGCTGGACCAGGTGGCCATCTCGATCTGCTACCCCAAATTGAACGTAAAGATCCCGGGATCCTACGTGGGTCTCCCGACCAGCCGGGCCGGTGCATCGCACAACTGTATCGAAGACCTGGCGATCATGCGGGCCCTGCCCAGTATGCGTGTAGCCGACCCGGGAGACAACGCCGATCTGCGCGCGATCATGGAAACCGCGATGGAGACGGATGGCCCGGTTTATTTCCGGGTCACCCGGCTGACGCTCGACGATATATTTCCAGCCGGGCACCGCTTCGAATGGGGTAAAGGCGTCATCGTCCGCCCGGGTCAGGATGTTTCCTTATTCGGTACGGGGATGATGACCTCCCTGTGCCTGCGCGCCGCCGATCTGCTGGCGGGTGAGGGGATCCAGGCGGAGGTCATCCACATGGCATCCATCAAACCGATCGACCGTGACCTGATCGTCGATTCGATCTCCCGGACGGGGTGCGGAGTGGCGGCCGAGAATGCCACTATCCTGGGCGGGTTTGGGTCGGCGGTCGCCGAAGTGCTGGCCGAGACGGTCCCCGCCCCCTTGCAGCGGATCGGGGTGCGCGACCAGTGGGTCGACAGCGGCGGGATCGACGAGCTGTTCACCCTGCACTGCATGCAGCCGGAAAACATCGCCGATGCCGCGCGGGCCGTGATCAAAACAAAACGCGCTTTCACGATAGCAACCTGACCACTCGATGGAAATGGATAGGGATATGGACATTCTACCGGATCCGCTCGGCTTCTTCACCGATTATATCCGCCTGACCGGGGTGTCGCATCTCGGCCCGGAAAAACAAGGCGACCCGCGGCTTCTAGGAAAACGCCTGGGGCTGCTCAACGGGTCTTCCTGGATCACTGCCTGGAGCAGTTATTTTGGCCGTTTGTATTTACCGGGAGCGCACCTGGTCAATATCGGCAACGAAGCTGTCCAGCTCAATTTTATGCAGGCGCACGCCGCCCACCAGCCCTGCCCACCAGAGGCAAATGTCGAACGCTTTGTGCGCTACGCGGTCGATCTGGTCGAGCTGGCCCAGGTGGACGCGGTGATGATCACCTGCTCGACGATGAACCGGGGCTACCCGGCCGTAGCCCGGGCTCTGGAGCCCTACCGGGTCCCGGTCATCCAGATCGATATGCCGATGATGGAAAGGGCGGTGGCCCAGGGAGGAAAGATCCTGGTGATTGCCACGCATGGCCCCACCGTTGCCAGCACTCAGGCGCTGCTGGATGAGACCTCCCAACGGATGGGGACTTCGGTTTCTTATGATGGGCTGACGGTCGAAGAAGCCTGGCACCTGCTCGCGGAAGGCGACGTCCGCGGACACAACCAGGCGCTGGCCGAAGCCATCCAATCTGCCGGACCCTCGAAGTATGCTTGCGTCGTCCTGGCGCAGCTCTCGATGTCCGCATTCCTGTTCTCTTACCCCGATCCGCTGGCCCAGTTCGGGATACCTGTCCTTACCAGCGGTCAGTGTGGGTTCGAGCGCGCTCGGGACGTCCTGCAGAACCTGCCAGCGATCTGATCGGCACAATGCTATCACCCAGGGACCGCGTGGTGCGCGCTTTAGCTTTCCAGGAGACAGATATTGTCCCCTACCATATTGCTTTTGACCCGGCGATGGCTTCCAAATTTGAAATGGCGCTCGGAGGACCTGCCCGCTTTTCAAAATTTACGAACCACCTCCCCTTTATCAATATCGAATCCAAACAATTTTGGACCGGTCCGGATTGTTATCTGGATGAATTTGGCAGCGTCTGGAAGGTGCTCAACCAGGTCCCACACCTGGTTGAGTACCCGCTGAAAAAGCCGGCGCTGGCAGGTTATCCATTGCCGGAATTTTCAATCCAGGAGTACGCGGACGACTTCCGCAACTTCCTGGCGAGCCACCCCGAACAGTTCGTCTTGTGTGGAATGGCGCAGGGTTTTTACGATCGTGGATGGTCGCTGCGGGGCACAGAGAATTTCCTGATCGATTTCATCGAGAACCCCCGGTTTGTCGAGCAGCTCTTTGAAGCCCTCACAGAATACTATCTGAAGTTGTTGGATGATATCGCCGCGTTTCGCTTTGACGGGATCCGTTTTGGCGATGACTGGGGCGCTCAGCGCGGCATGCTGATGGGGCCGAAGCGCTGGCGGAAGTTTATCAAGCCGGGCTTGAAGCAGATTTTTGAAAAAGCGCGCCGGCAAGGGATGGTCGTCATGGTCCACAGCGATGGCGACATCCATGAGATTATTCCAGACCTGATCGAAATTGGCGTGCAGATCCTGAATCCAATCCAGCCGGAAGCCATGGATATCTACGAAATCAAGCGGCTGTATGGGAATGTGCTTTGCCTGAATGGGGGGATCAGCTCTCAGTATACTCTCCCCCTGGGGACCCCGGCGGACGTGCGGAGAGAGGCAGCCGCCTGTCTGCGCTACATGGCGCACGGCGGTGGTTATGTGATTGGGCCTTCGAAAAGTATTTTAGCGGATACACCGGTTGAGAATATCGTCGCGTTATTCGAAACGATCCTGGACCAACCCGTGCAACCTTTGCCCGCGAGCGAAGCTTTACCGGACAGCATCCGCGATCTGGAAAGAGTCTATACGGCATTTCGATAATCAAACCTGATGGAGGAAAATGAAGTGAAACGCGAAAGCTACTTCCTACGTTTGGCGGCGCAGACGCCCACCGAATTCTGGATCAATAACCCTACCCGCGACCAGGTCGGTCTGGCCCTCAGCCACGGCGCGACGGGCTGTACGAACAACCCATCCTATACGCAGAAAATGATCGATCACCCGGCGGAATGTTCGTATGCCCTGGAGATCCTGGACCAAACGATCCGCGAAATAGAGGACGACAGCGAGGCCATCGCCGAGTTCCAGCGCCGGCTGGTCAAACCGGTTGCCGAAAGATTCATGCCGCTGTATAAGAAGAGCGGGGGACGGCAGGGGTTTGTCTCCATCCAGGGTGACCCAATCCACGAAGATGACCCGGACGTCATCATCCGCGAAGCGCTGGAAAACCGCAAACTCTCGCCGAACATCTGCTGCAAAATCCCCACCACTGAAGCCGGTTTACAGGCTATGGAAACCCTGATCGAGCAGGATGTGCCGCTCAACGCGACCGAGATATTTGGGATCCGCCAGGCGGTGGTATTATTCGAAACCTACCAGCGGGCCAGCCACAAAAGCGGGAAATCGCCGATGCTGTACATGTCGCATATCGCGGGGATCTATGATGATTACCTGCAAGCTTACGTGGCCAGGCAGGGGATCGAGATTTCTCCGGATGTCGTCTGGCAGGCGGGCCTGGCTGTATCGAGAAAGCTCTACCAGATGATGGAGGACCGCGAATATCCTGGGATATTCATCCTGGGCGGCGCGCGCGGGCTGCATCACTTTACCGAAATGGTGGGTGGAAAAGTATGCTGCACCATCAACTGGGAAGGGACGGCCGACCGGCTCCTAGAGCAGGATCCCCCGGTCGTGTACCGGCTGTTCAACCCGGTCCCTCAAAAAGTGATCGATGAATTGATGGAGAAGCTGCCGGATTTCAAACGCGGCTACCTGGAGGATGGGCTCGAAGTGGAAGAATTCGAGCATTTCGGGCCGGTCTGCCTGTTCCGCGATATCTTTACGAAAAGCTGGAAGCGGGTCCTGGATTTTATCGGGCAGCGCCGCTGAACGACCGGATCAGCATTCACTGGGAGGGGGGAGGTTTATACCCCCTCCTCGACAAATGGCAGAACCATACTGACCAGCAAATTAACGAGCTCCTGGCGCACCTTGTTCAGGTGCGCCCGCATACGCCGTTCCGCTTCGTCCCCGTCACCGGATAAGATACTCTCGATAAACAACGTATGCTCTTCCGTCGAGCGCCGGGTACGTTCCTGTAAGGCCGAGAAACCGATCCGGACCCGGTGCCACTGGTCGTTCAGGTTGTTGATTGTCCGGCGAGCGCGCTGATTGCCAGCCATTTGATAGAGGATCTCATGCAGGCGCATGTCGGCTTCAAGCCAGTCACCCGGATCTTCCGTTTCTGATGTAGCGCGCAGCTCTTGCATGGCTTCTCGCAAGCTTGCTCGCAAACCTTCGTCGTTACAATAGGCAGCTTTGCGCGCTATCAACCCTTCGATGGCCTCTTTGATATCAAAAATTTCGTGAATATCCTGAAGGGAAAGGGTATACACCTTCCAGCCCCGGCGGGCCTCATTGACCAGCAAGCCTTCTTTCTCCAGGCGGTGGAAGGCCTCCCGTACCGGAGTGCGGCTGATATTCAATTGGCCGGCAATCTGGGAATCGGTCACATACTCACCAGGTCTGAAACCCAGGTTGATGATTTGACTTTTCATAAAGTCATAGGCCTGCTGCTGGTAGGTGATGTTTAGATCGATCATAAGACCAAACCTTAGAAGAGCGGGGGTTAATTCGATAAATTATTATATCATATTGTACGTCGAAATGCACATTTGGTGTATACAAATAATTGACATTGTGTATACAGTGTGATAAAATATAAAAAGCAATAAACAGAGATTTAGTAATCCAATATAAGCGTTTCTGTATATTAACCGCTGCTGTCGATCTTTGTTCTTGCGAAGTCCATACCCTCGAATAATTGAATATGGCCAGGTCCGATTTGCTGCGAAAAGTGGCCTACCTGACAAACTGGAGTTGGCCGAGAACAATCCGGCCCACACCCAGTGTATCTGTCGCAAATGGGTTCTGCCGGGATCCATGCAATGATCGTTCAGGAAAGGAGGCGCCTGACGGCTAGGGTTGGCTTAGGCTCTTTCAAGGAATATTTGTCAATGGCTCACCAAAAATAAACCAGCACATATTCAGAGGAGAGAACGTCCATGCTCAGAAAATCTCTACATCCGATCCTGATCCTGATTGTGGCGGCCGCACTGCTTTCATCCTGCGCCGCTCCAGCTGCTCCCCAGGTAAATACCGTCAAGGAAACCGTCATGGTGACGGAGCTGGTCCAGGTCGAGAAGCTGATCACTGCCACGCCCTTACCTCCCACACCCCAACCCGGTAAAAAGATCATTACCTGGTGGAGCCACTGGGCCAACGAGCCTGCCAGACGGCAGGTCATCGAGACCGTCATCAAAGATTACGAGACAGCCCATCCGGATGTGGACATCATCATCTCGTGGTGGGATTCTGCGCCCCTCACGGATGCCGTCCGGGCGGTTATGACAGCCGGTCAAGGCGCGCCGGATATTGCCACGGATGTGGATCTCATCAATATGGTCAATGCCGGTTGGGTCCTGGACCTCGAGGACAGCATGCCCTGGGAAAATTTCCAGGATGGTCTGAAAGCCGGCTGGCAGATTCAGGGGGTCGAGGGGACCTATAATTTCTCGCCGGGGATCCAAACCCTGATGCTCTTCTACAACCCGACGATCTTTGACAAACTGGGGATCGAGGTGCCTGAGAATTACACCTTTACCCAGGATGAATTTGTCGACGTGGTCAAGACATGCAGCTCCGCCGGCTATGCGGGGGTTGCCGACGCGGTTGGCAACCGCAATTACCCGGCCCTCTTCCCCATCTGGGCGTCCATGGTGAACCTGGTCGGGCGGGAAGAACAGAATAAATATGATATTGGGTTGCAGTCCTGGGATACGCCCGAGGCGCGCCAGGTCCTGGAATGGACGACCCAGCTTCGGGATGCCGGGATGTGGCCGAGCACCTTCAGCACGATGACCATCGACGAATTCCATGTCTACTTCCATACCCAGCAGAAAGCCTGCATGCTGTACGTGCCGAGCTGGTACCCCGGGCGCGCCTTCAAGACAGAAGCGGAGGGCGGGCAGTCCCCCGACTTCCACTTCAAGATGCTGCGCTACCCGCTGATGAACGGCGCAAAATTTCCGAACCAGCTGTGGACGGCCGGAGATTCTGGCTACATGGTCTTATCAACTACCAAATACCCGGATGTAGCCAAGGATATCCTGGCTTTTATGGTACAGCCCAAGTACGGCGCGCTGTGGACCGCTCTCACCAACATCCCCAGCTCCATCAAATATGACCCGGTCAAAGATTGGCCGACGGATGTCGAAGGTCAGGAGATCTGGCAGTGGTACTGGGAGGAGATCGAAAAAGTTTACGGCGGTATGGAGCGGACGATGGCAGCAGGAATACCCTGTGGTGACTTCGTCGATGCCCGCACCGGCGCAATCAACCAGGGCCTACCTCAAGGGCTGTTGACGATCGATGAATCCATTGAGATGATGGATGCGAAGCTTTGCGAGTAACGGACTCTGATTGAGTCAGACGCCTGGGCGGAAGCCGTACCTACGATTGCATTCCGCCCAGGCTTGTTCGTTCTACCAGGGAAACCAATATGGCGATAAAAACTATCGTGAGAGCATCTAAACGGTCCGCACCGGTGACCGGGCAGCGGGTTGGTCGCAAACCCTGGGGGGCGATTTTCATCTTTATCGCCCCGGCGATGATTTATTACACCATCTTCGTCCTCTACCCGTTGGCGGCGACTTTCTATTATTCACTGCACAAAATCGCGCCGTTGGGCGGTAAGCTTGTGACCACGTTTGTTGGGCTGCAAAACTTTACCGAGATCTTTAAAGACGAGATCTTCTTTCGGGCCGCGGGAAACACCTTGCTTTGGGGTGGGGTGGGTCCCGCAGTCGAAATGGTGGTGGCCATTGCGCTGGCCATGCTGGTTTATTTCCACGTACCTTTACACCGTTTCTACCGGGTAGCCTGGTTCACCCCGATCCTGGTTTCGGGGGTAATCGTGGGTCTGGTGTTCCGCTGGATTTTCAATTTTGACTGGGGAATTGTGAACGCCGGGCTGCGGGCTATTGGTTTGGACCAGTTTGCCCTCAACTGGCTGGGGCGCCGGGATACACCCATCTGGATCGTCATCTTTGTCCACTTCTGGTCCACTTTTGGGTATTCTTTTGTGCTGATGCTGGCCGGTCTTTCAGCGATCCCCGGTGAATTATTGGAAGCTGCATATATCGATGGGGCGTCGAAGCTGCAGGCCATCTGGAGCGTTTTGCTGCCGCTGTTGAAACCGACTGCCGTCACGGTGCTGATCCTGTCCTTTATGGGTAAGATGCACGCTTTCCACGTGGTATGGGTGCTGACCAACGGCGGGCCGATCCATTTCTCTGAAACCGTGGCTACCTACGTCCAGAAACGGGCGTTTGGATGGAACACGTTTGACCTCGGCTATCCATCGGCAATTTCCGTGGTCTGGTTTGGATTGACCGTGATCGGAGTAGGCCTGATCAGCCGCTGGCTGAAGGCCCGAGCTGAGGGATGAGCGCTCGAGCAAAGAATTAACCGCATCCACACCGGCGCTGCCTGCGCTCAACCCCCTGGATTTGGGAGAAACCTATGTCCTCGACCCCGACCGTATTAAAAAGAGAGTTCAGGTTTTCAGTCTGGTCTCGAACGATCAGGATCTCTCTCCTGACGGTTGTCTTGCTGATTTTTACCCTGATGGTGATCGTGCCGTTTATCTGGATGATCTTGATGTCCGTGCGCACATCCGGCGAGATCCTGGTCGATCCATATGGTCTTCCGAAGGTTATTCGCTGGCAAAATTACTATAAATTATTTTTCGATCCCCAGATCCGTTTTTACCAGTATTTCATCAACAGCATTTTTGTTACCTTTTTTGCGGTCCTGTTATGCATCGCGCTCTCGACCCTGGCCGGCTACGGTTTTGGCCGGAAGCGCTACAATTTCAAGTACCGCGGCTGGATCTTCGCGGTGCTGCTGTTCGCTTTGATGCTGCCCCACCAGATCCTGTATATCCCCCAATTTACTATGATGGCCCACTACGGGTTGATCAACACGCGCTGGTCGCTCGTGCTGCTGTATGCGGCATTGGGTTTACCGGTGAGCACGTACCTGATGTCAACTTATTTCTCGCAATTACCTTCTGAGATCGAAGATGCTGCCCTGATCGATGGATGTTCCGATCTGAGCATGTTTTGGAACGTCATGCTGCCATTGGCCCGCCCGGCTGTGGCGACCGTCATCCTGACCAATTCGCTGGGGTTTTGGAACGAGCTGCTCTTATCCCTGACCATGGTGACAAAGCCGGAAATGCGCACCCTGCCTTCCGCGATGATGATGTTCGTCGGGGAGCATGGCTCCGATTATGCCATGGCAGCTACGAGCCTGGTCGCGGCAATGCTGCCGATCCTGATCCTCTATCTGCTGCTTTCAGATAAGTTCATCGAAGGAATGACCGCCGGAGCGCTAAAAGGCTGATGCTTCCGAGGTTCGAATGCAAGACCCGTTTGCGTCCCTCCGGGGTGCAGATCCTGGAAAAGAATTGTCTATCCCATTAAAGAGGAGTCCTTAATGCCGCTCGAACTCATCGTTGAAACACCCAAAATCATTGGCTATGTAGAATATGCTGACCGCGAACCCACCGGAAAAGAAGTCCTGGTGCGGACAACAGTCAGCGGCATCAAACATGGCACTGAGCTGAATATGTACCGCGGGACACTGCCATTCGCCACCGAGCTGTGGGACCCCGCCTTGCGCCTTTTCCGGCCCCCGGCCGAAGGCGAGCAGGTGGCCCCTTTCTTCCCGCATACTCTCGGGTCGTGGGCGGCCGGGGTTGTCGTGGCCGTTGGCCCGCAGGTGAAGCGTTTCCAGCCCGGAGACCAGGTGCACGGGGAGTGGAAACACCGCCAGACGATTATTAAACCCGAGGACCAGCTCTATCCGGTAAATCATCCGGTGGATGCGGAATGCATGGTGTTTAGCGACCCGGCGCGTTTTGCCCTGGCTGCTGTCCACGACGCCGCGATCCATTTAGGCGATCGGGTGGCGGTCTTCGGGTTGGGGGCGATTGGCATGCTTGCCTTGCAGATGGCGCGGCTGAATGGGGCGGTCCAGGTGATCGGGCTCGATCCTCTGCCCGGGCGGTTGGCCCTGGCAAAGCAATTGGGCGCCGATACCATCATTAACCCGGCAGAATGCGATGCGGGGATGGCGATTAAAGCAGCCACGGGCGGTAAAGGGGTAGACAGCGCCATTGAGATCTCCGGCTCGTATTCTGCGCTGCAGCACGCCATCCGCGGAGTGCATAAAGAAGGCCTGGTGGTGACGGCCAGTTATTATGGAGACCAGGCCGGCCGGGTGGATCTATCCCGGGAGTGGCACCACAACCGGGTGACCCTGCGTTCCAGCATGCCGGTGTGGGACTGCTCGCACCGCTGCCAGCCCATGTGGGATCTGGAGCGTCTCGAACGCACCGCCGTAGAACTGCTGGCGGGTCAAAAAATCCGCGTAGAAGCGCTGATCGGGGCGCGGATCCCGTTCGAAAACGCCGCCGAAGCCTACGCCATCATCGACTCGGCTCCAGCAGAGAAAATAAAGATCCTGCTGACCTATAATTGATCACCTACGAACCCACTATCCGCGCCGGTTTGCGGCGCGCTGCCAATCAAGGAATTTTGGATGATGACGAACCAACCACGTGAGGAATTGGACCTTTCCGGGCTCTGGCAGATCGCCTTCGACCCGGCAAACGCAGGTGTGCGGAATTCATGGCCGGATCACGGCTGGCCGCAAGCGGATTCGAAACCTATCCAGGTGCCTGAGATCTGGAATATTGCCTACCCGGATGCAGAAGGGGTGGGGTTTTACCGGACAACCTTCAGCGTCCCTGAGACCTGGCGCAGCCAGATCACCCTGCTGCGCTTTCAGGGGGTCATCTACCGCTGCGAGGTATGGGTCAATGGTAAATTTGTAGGGGGGCACGAGGGCGGGTATACCGAATTCGGTTTTGACATTTCCGCAGTGATCCAGTACGGCAGCGAGAACAGCCTGGTCGTCCGGGTGACGGCGCTCTCCAAAGCCCGGGAAATCGATGGAACCGCCCTGCAGCACGCGCCGCTTTCAAAACAAGGCTGGTATTACGTGTACGGCGGGATTTGGGGGCGGGTGAGCCTGGAAACCTGCCCGTGGATCGCTTGCGAGAGCCTGAGCATCGATCCAGACCTGCGCCGTGAGATGGCTCAGCTGGAACTGGGGATCCACAACCGGCGGGCGGAATGCCGCCAGGTGGAGATCCAGTTGAAGGTCCGGGATCCGCGCGGCGGTTTGGCTTTCGAGCAGCAGTGCCGGGCAGCGGTTCCACCGGGCGTGGCGCAGTTCAGCTACCCGATCCAACTGCCCCGGCCGCTGGCCTGGAGCTGCGAGCAGCCCAACCTCTACCAGCTCGAGACCCGGGTGATCGATGAGGATGGGCAGGTCGATCAGCGGCTCACTCGTTTTGGGATGCGAGATTTTAGCGTGCACGACGGCCAGTTTTTCTTGAACAACCAACCCTTATATGTGCGCGGCGTGCTCTTGCAGCCCAACTTCCCGGTCAATTTAATCAACCACCCGAGCCGGGAGATGATGGTCCGTGAAATCAACCTGGTCAAGGAAGCCGGGTTTAACCTGATCCGCTCCCACCTTCAGCCCGCTCCACCGGCCTATCTGGATCTGGCCGATGAGATGGGTATGCTGATCTACAACGAGACCAGCCTGGCCTGGATCCGGGACAACCCCCGTTTGCTGGACCACGGGCGGCGAGAGCTCCAGACCATGATTGCGCGCGACCGCAACCATCCCTCGGTGGTCATCTGGGGGATCTACAATGAGAACCCGCAGGCCAGCGCCATCAACGGCGCCGAGCTGGCCCGTTTTGCCCGCGCTTTGGACCCGACCCGGGTGATCGTAGAGGATTCGGGTGGATCGCTGGCCATCGACCAGGATTTTGGCTGGATCGACCGGGCCGCGGTTACCCCGGCCTGGCAGGCGCAGTCCGAGCGGATTCTGGACGTGCACCTGTATGTGGGCTCGCCGACCCCAGACTCGATCTACCGCTGGCTCAGCTCAATGGGGACCGGAGTCTCTTCCCGCGTGCTGGCGGAGGAAGGGTTCGGTTCGCCGGCGATCCTCGAGGAGTACGACCGCGAGAGCCGGTCTTACCGGGGGCGGATCTTCGTGTCCGAGCTGGGCTGCGGGGGGATGGCGGACCTGGACGAGCTGGTAGCTGGCTTTGACGGCAGAGAAGACCTGCTCGACTCCCGGGAATTGAAAATTTTGCGGGATGGTATGCATCAGGGTTTTCAGGAACGGCGCCTGGAGCGCATATTTGGTTCCCCACAGGGGCTGTTCCAGGAATCCCAGGATTTGCAGGTCATTGGGAATACCCAGCAGGTGGAAGCGCTGCTGGCCAACCCAAGAGTTTCAGGGTTTATAATCACCCAGTTGAACGACGTATCCTGGGAATTTCACGCGGGTCTGCTTGACCTGTGGCGAAATCCAAAACCGGCCTATTACGCCGCTCAAAACCTCAATAAACCCAACCTGGTCATCCTTCGAGCAGACCGGGCCTCAGCCGCAGCCGGGGAAACAGTTTCGGTTGACCTGACACTGGTCAACCGGCTGCCGCTGCAAACCAAGGCTGTGATCCAGGTGGTTGTCTACGATCCTGCGCTGCAGAAGATCGACAGCCGCCAGATCAAGATGCCTTTCCACCCAGGCGTACATCCCCTGGAAAAACTCCGGGTGGACCTCCCCATCCCAGGGACGTACCGGGTGACCGCCCGTCTGCTGCAGGAAGGAGAGGTGCTGGCCGAAACTACCGAGACGATCCTGGCCCTGGAGGGCATCGCCTGGAATGAACTCCCGCAGATCCCGATCCGCTGTATGGGCAGGCAGCCCGGTTCCGCGCTCAGCAGCCGTCTCGTCCAGGTCGATCCGGCTGGAGCGGTCGCGGAAGGGGACAGCCCAAATGCCCTCTATCTGGCAGCCCATCCGGGGACCATCAGCGCGGCGGAATGGGAGGTATTGCTGGATGCAGTAGAAAGTGGGTCTGTCGCGATCGTTGGCGCGCTCTGGCCGGATAATGCAACAGCTTTGAGCGCAATTAACGGGCACGGGCTGAAGCTGAGGCTGCACCCGGGGATTGGAAGCTGGATGGGGTGTTACCATTGGGCGCCGCAATCCGAGCTGTTCTCGGGGCTGCCGGCCGGTGGGCTGGTCAAAGCGCCTTATGTTGGGGTGATCCCTAAATACGTGCTTTCTGAGATGGGCGGCGAAGTTCTGGCAGGCTCCCTGCGCAATACCCAGTCTCGCCAGGAAGCCCCGGGGATGTTGTGGTACAGCGATATCGAGGCCGTCCGCTGCGGCAGGGGCGCCATCCTGTTCTGCCAGTACAGGGTGTTTGAAAACCAGGAAAAGAACCCGCTGGCTGCCCGTTTGGCCTATAATCTCCTCGTAACTGCTGCTCGCCTATCGAGCAGCCTGCCCACGATAGGCTAAGGATTAAACCGCGGACGGAGAACCCATCAAAATGACGACGATCACTTTCATCGGCGCCGGCAGCACTATCTTTGCCAAGCGGCTGCTGGTCGATATCCTCAATTTCCCGGAGCTTTCTTCTTCTGAGATCCGCTTATTCGACATCGACCCCGAACGACTGGGGACTTCTGAGATCTCAGCCCAGCGGGTGGCTGAAACAATGGGCGTCCACCCGACCATCCAGGCTACCCTCGACCGCCAGGGGGCCCTGGATGGGGCGGATTATGTGATTACCATGATCCAGGTGGGCGGCTATCGACCCGCAACGGTGGTCGATTTTGAGATCCCAAAACGCTTTGGGCTGCGCCAGACGATTGCCGACACCCTGGGGATTGGCGGGATCATGCGCGGGCTGCGCACCATCCCGGTCCTGCTGGACATCTGCCGGGATATGGAAAGGCTGTGCCCGGATGCGCTGCTGCTCAACTACGTCAACCCGATGGCGATGAACTGCTGGGCGATCAGCCGCGCCTCGCCGGTCCGGACGGTCGGGTTATGCCATTCGGTGCAGAATACGGCTGCCGAGCTCGCGGCAGATATGGGCGTGCCTTTTGAAGAGATCGATTACCTGGCCGCAGGGATCAACCATATGGCGTTCTATCTCAAGCTGGAGCGGGGACGGCAGAACCTTTATCCCCTGGTAGACCGGGTGATCGAAGAAGGCCGCGTGCCGGCCTGGAACCGGGTGCGTTATGAGATGTACCGCCGCCTGAATTATTTTGTCACCGAATCGAGCGAGCATTTTTGCGAATACGTACCCTGGTTTATCAAGCGCGACCGGCCGGACCTGATCGAGCAGTTCAACATCCCCCTGGACGAATACATTTCCCGCTGTGAAAAACAGATCGCGGGGTGGGAAGCGCTGCGCGCGCAGCTCCAGGACGGCAGCCATAAGCTGGAGACCCGGCGGAGTAAGGAATATGCATCGCTGATCATTCACAGCATGCAGACCGGAGAACCGCGGGTGATCTACGGTAATGTACCGAACCGCGGGCTGATCACCAACTTGCCCGACGGCTGCTGCGTCGAGGTGCCCTGCCTGGTGGATAAGCTGGGTATCCAACCTACCCAGATTGGGATGCTTCCACCGCATCTGGCGGGCCTGATCCAAACCAATGTCAACGTACAATCGCTGGTCGTCGAAGCTGCCCTGACCGGCAAGCGTGAGCATATCTATCACGCTGCCATGCTGGACCCGCACACCGCGGCCGAGCTGGACCTTGATCAGATCTGGCGCCTGGTCGACGAATTGATCCTGGCGCATCGAGAATGGCTGCCGGAGTATCATTAACTATGAGCATGTCTTCCTACGAAAACGTCCGCCGGGCGGTAGAGTTCGACCGGCCCGAGCGCTTACCGGTACAGTTCGATGCTTTTGGGATGAACGATTTCCACCCCGTCAAGTGGAACCAGATCGGCGTGGGTGATAAAAAATTATCCAGCTCGGTGGATGAGTGGGGCTGCGTCTGGATGCGCTCTGAAATGAGCAATATGGGCCAGGTAAAAGGACACCCACTGGCCGACCGCGGCGCGGCAGCCAAATTCCGCTGGCCCAACCCCGACAACCCGCTTTTCTATGAGGGCATGGAAAACCGTTTTGCGGGCAGCGATGGGAAATATATAACTACTGGTATTTTCATGCTGCTGTTCGAGCGCATGCAGGCACTGCTCGGGTATGAGAATACCCTGGAAGGCCTGGTTCTCGAACGCGAATGGATCGAGAGGCTGGCCGACCGGATCGTGGAATTTGACCTGGGGATTATCCAAAACATCTCGCAGCGGTTTGCGGGTCAAATCCACGGTTTCACTTTTACAGATGATTGGGGTACCCAGCAAGCGCTGACCATCAACCCACGCCTGTGGGAAGAGTTCTTCAGGCCCCGATACCAGCGCCTTTTCGAATCCATTCACAAAGCCGGCTGGCATGTCTGGATGCATTCTTGCGGTAAGATCAATGCAATTCTAAACAGCCTGATCGAAATCGGCGTCGATATTATCGAGCCGCAGCAGCCGCGCACCCTGGGTATCGAGGAGATTGGCAGGGAGTTCCGGGGACGGATCTGTTTTGCGTCGCTGTGCGATATCCAACGCACCCTGCCTTTCAAGAATGAGGAGGAGATCCGCCAGGAGGCGGAACTGCTGCTGAAACATTGGGCTGCGCCGGACGGCGGTTTTATCCTGATCGACTATGGGGATGGGAACGCAATCGGGGTGGGTTTGGAGAAGAAGCGCAGCATGCTGGATGCTTTCTTGAAGGCAGACCCGTGGATCCGGCGCTGACCCCGGACAGTTGATGCGATCTGGAGTGAAGCTTTCTGCTTGCTGGAACTTATCTCGGGACCGGCAACCCGTTGGATGGGCTGTTCGATAAGGAGAGGGTTGATTGACTGAAGAAAAACACAGGATCTATACGGGTGACCAGCTGCTCCAGGTGGCCATGCCGCTGGGAGGGATTGGGGCGGGGTGTATCTGCCTGAACGGGTACGGCGGGCTGCAGGATTTCTCGATCCGGCACAGCCCCCATCTCACGGCAATCCCCGACCGTAATCTGCATAGTGATGCCGCCTTTGCGCTGCTCCGTTTTCCCGGCCTGGGCGTCACCCGGCTGGTGGAAGGACCTTTACCGGTTGGGAAAATCTACGACCAGGGGCTCAAAGGCCAGGGACACTGGGGCGGGGGCCACGAAGGCTTCCCCCGGTTCCGGAACTGCGAATTTGTGGGGGAGTATCCCTTTGGCAGCGCGCACCTGTCCGACCCGGGCTTGCCCGTGGAGGTGCGCATCACCGGCTTCAACCCCTTTGTCCCGCTGGATGTAAAGAACTCCGCGATCCCCTGCGCGATCCTGGAATACCAGCTGGAAAATATCTCGGGGGAACGCCTGGATTACGAATTTTCATACCACCTCTCCCACCTGGCCCCCGGGGCAAATCCCCTGGAAGCAGCAGCCAGCCGGAACGCGCCGATCCCGGGACGCGGTATCTTTTTTGATAACCGCGAAGATCCATACTCGGCCGGGTACGGCAGCGCGAGCCTGAGCGTGATCGGCCACGAGCCGCGGATCAAAGCCATGTGGTTTCGCGGGGGTTGGTTCGACGCGCTTTCCGTCTTGTGGCGAGAGATATCCGGCGGAGATTTCCAACCCAACGACGGGCGCAACCCAGGCGGGCTGACCGGGCGCAACGGCGGCTCGATCCTGCTGGCGGGCAGCCTGGCGCCGGGAGAAAAAATAACCTACCCGATCCTGATCGCCTGGCACTTCCCCAACGTGCACTTCAGCGTGGGCGGGATTGTGGAAAAACAGGGCTGCGGCGAGGGGTGCACGTGCGGTAAAGATCCAGGCGGCCCAGCCTGGCGGCCGTACTACGCTGCGCATTGGGAAGATGCTCGCCAGGCAGCCGATTATGTCGCCGAGCATTATCTCTCGCTGCGGACCCGGACTCAGGCTTTCCACGACGCCCTGTTTAGTTCCACGCTGCCCACGTACGTGCTGGAGGCCGTCTCGGCCAACCTGGCGATACTCAAATCGCCCACCGTGCTGCTCCAGGAGAACGGCAACCTGTGGGGCTGGGAAGGCTGTTTTGCGGAGCGAGGCTGCTGCCCCGGGTCGTGTACGCATGTCTGGAATTACGCCCAGTCCATCCCGCACCTCTTTCCGCAATTGGAACGGAGCTTGCGCGAGCAGGAGCTGCAAAGGTCGATGGACGAGCGCGGCCACGTCACCTTCCGGGCTGCCCTACCGGATGGACCGCCGGCCGGACACGCATTCCATGCCGCCGCGGACGGGCAGCTGGGCGGCATCCTGAAGGTCTACCGCGAGTGGCAGATCAGCGGCGATGGCGAGTGGCTGCTGAATTTATACCCCCGGGTGAAGCGCAGCATCGACTATTGTATCGAAACCTGGGACCCGAGACACCAGGGTATCCTGGAAGAGCCGCACCACAACACCTATGACATCGAATTCTGGGGCGCGGATGGGATGTGTTCCAGCATTTACGTGAGCGCCTTGACTGCTATGGCGCTGCTCGGTGAGGCCTGTGGATTCGCTGAAGACAGCCGGTGTTACGCGGAACTCTCCCGGCGCGGGGCCGGCTACCTTGACGAGCATTTGTTCAACGGGGAATACTACCAGCAGGAGGTGCGCTACCGGGGACTGCGCGACAGCTCATTCGCCGAAAAGGTCGAGCAGACCGGGGAAGACGCTCCTCAGGAAGAACGGCTCTTGAGGGAGGAAGGACCCAAATACCAGTACGGCCCCGGCTGTCTCTCGGACGGGATCATCGGCGCCTGGCTGGCGGAGATGTGCGGGGTCTGTCCGCCGCTCTCGCCGGAACACATCCGCCAAAGCTTGAGCTCCATCTACAAATACAATTTCAAGCAATCGCTGTGGGAACATGCCAACCCGCAGCGGCCGGGTTATGCGGTGGGAGACGAGCCCGGCCTGCTGCTGTGCACCTGGCCGAGGGGGGGCCGGCCGGCCCTGCCATTTGTGTATTCGGATGAAGTCTGGACGGGGATCGAATATCAGGCGGCATCGCATATGATCGCCTGCGGGTTGGTGGAGGAAGGGTTGGCCGTGGTCAAGGCAGCCCGATCGCGCTACGATGGGCGGGTGCGCAACCCCTGGAATGAGTACGAGTGCGGCAGCTACTACGCGCGGGCGATGGCCAGCTACGCGCTGCTGGCGGCGCTGTCTGGGTTGCGCTATTCTGCAGTCTCGAAAAGCCTGACTTTTGCGCCGCGGCTGGAAGCGCAAGGTTTCAAGACCTTCTTTTCGACGGCCTCGGGCTGGGGAACGATTGCGTTATCCGAGGATGAACTGGTGATAGAGCTGGTGGAAGGTGAACTCCAGATCGACAGCCTGCACATCCAACTGGACGGGGAGGTGAGGACTTTCCAACCTCACATCACCGTCCGGGCCGGCGCCCCTGGGGCGCTCCAGCTTTAGATCTTTTCATGATTGACTCGGCATAGCACTTAGTGGTATAGTATATTTAACCGTTTATATAAACGGTTAAATATACTCCTGGCCGCACCTCAAAAAAATATGAAACGATCTACGATCCAAGATGTTGCGAAATACGCGGGTGTTTCCGTAGCCACAGTCTCGCACGTGATCAACGGCACTCATTATGTCAGCCCCGAGCTCAACGAGCGCGTCTATGAGGCGATAAACAAGCTGAACTACAGGCCGAATAAACTTGCCAGGGCCCTCACCCAGATGGACATACCGCTGCTGGCGTTAATCGTACCGGATATCAGCAACCCTTACTGGTCATCCCTGGCGAGGGCTGTCCAGGATATCTCGGATCGAAACGATTACTCCGTGATCGTATGCAGCAGCGACGGCCTTTTGGAGCGGGAGACGCGTTTTTTACACTCGCTGTCGGGTTGGATCAGCGGGCTGATCTTCCACCCTTATCACATTACTCACGATCAGCTCAACCCGTTGATCGGGGCCCAACTCCCGATCGTGATCCTTGGAGATTTCACCACGACCGATCCACTGGCCACCAATTGGGACCGGGTATTTTCTAACAACCAGGAGAGCGCGTACGCGGCCACCGATTACCTGATCGAATTGGGCCACCGGCGGATCGCATTTATTGAAGGATTGGAAGGTACACCCAGCAGTGTGAAAAGATTGGCCGGGTTCCAGGATGCACACCGGTTGGCCGGGCTGCCGATCGAAGACCGGCTCATCATCCCCGGTGATTACACCCAAAGGGGCGGCCGGAAAGCCATGGCTGCGCTGCTCGATCAGGCGGATCCCCCTACAGCTGTATTTTGTGCGAATGACCTGAGCGCACTGGGAGCATTGGAGGAGGCAAAATCACGCGGCAAGCGGATCCCGCAAGACCTCTCGATCGTGGGTTTTGACGACATCGACGAAGCAGCGCTTGCTTCACCCCCGCTGACAACCGTCCGGCTGCCGCCGCGGGAGATCGGCATCGTCGCCGCGGAAACTTTAATCACCCGCCTGAGAGGACGGACCGAACCGTCGTATGTATCCATCAAAGGATCGCTGGTTGCCCGCGGATCGACTGCCGCGCCTCGTTACCCTCCAATAGTTTAGTACTGTCCGGTAGGTAGAGTAAGGCAAAACATCCTGACATACCCAACATAAACCGCCCGAGAGGAGACATTGTGAAAACCTTACGAACCGCGATCATTGGCTGTGGCCGTTTTGCACAGCGGCATGCCACCCGCCTCGCTGCCATCCAGGAAGTTTCGCTGGTCGGTTTCTGCGACCCAATCCTTGAGAATGCCCACCACTTTAACCGGGAATATGCCCAGGATAGCGGACAGGTTTTTGCCAGTTATGAGGATTTATTTCGGAACCTGGGATTGGACCTGGCGTATATCTGCCTGCCACCCTTTGCCCATGGAAACGAGGTGGAGCTGGCCTGCAGGTATGGGGTCAATCTACTGATCGAAAAACCCATCGCTCTGAACATGGATCTTGCGCAAAGTATGGCTCAGCAGGTCAGAGAAAGTGGGATCAAATGCCAGGTAGGTTTTATGTACCGGTTTGGCAAGGCGGCCCAGTGGTTAAAACACCACCTGGAAGAATCTCAAACCGGTGGACAGGGCTTCATGACCGCTCGCTACGCGTGCAATT
>Ga0105104_10000151_pt1 | contig 49305 bp, 45 predicted proteins | sample PPLLaktember2015_3_FD_87034 | JGI IMG/M metagenome (GOLD analysis project Ga0105104, IMG submission 87034) | Freshwater sediment microbial communities from Prairie Pothole Lake near Jamestown, North Dakota, USA - PPLs Lake P7 Core (6) Depth... | ecosystem: Environmental > Aquatic > Freshwater >... | reverse complement strand
TGGGGGTCGGACAATATCCTGGGCGCAGTGGGCTCGCTGCAATTTGATGTGACCATGTCGCGCTTAAAAAACGAGTACAGCGTTTACGCAGACTACGAGAAAACCGATTATGCTGCCGCACGCTGGGTAACATCAGATGACACCGGGAAGATGGAAGACTTCCAGAAAAAGAACATGATGAACCTGGCGATGGACACGGAAGGCAACCTCGTTTATCTTGCGCTTTCCGATTGGCGCCTTTCCCATATCATGGAACAGTGGCCGCAGATTAAGTTTCACAAAACCATGGAAAAAAGCTGACGCACCTGTTTTCGATCAAACACCTCGCTGCAAGCTACGGAGAATTAACGCTCGTCCCGCGTGAGCGGGATTAAAAAACAGGATCATTTTTCACAAGATGATCCCGGCTGTCTTTATGCAATTTCTCAAAACGGGAAAGACCGGATTTTCAATTGTTCCGAGGTTCCCGTCGATCATTCTTTTCAAGAAAAATAATACCCATTCCAGTGCGTGAATCGGACAAACAGAAAACTTCTTAACTTGTCTTGAGGTTTATGGTATTTAATGAATTGTCGAAAGATAGATAAATCGTGCAGGGCACCCGGTTGAAAAAAGTTTGCCTTGTTATTTGATTTCAGATGTTTGTTTGTCAATCGTCAGGCCAAAACAGTTTAATCCCGCTCACGCGGGACGAGCGTTAATTCTCCGTAGCTTGCTGCGAGGTGGTTGATTCTCTATCGGAAACGGAAAAATGAGCAAACAGAAGAATCATAAAAATTTGAAAACAGATAATAAATCTGTCACCGAAGCACCTCATCAGTTCTATACCGGCATTCCCGGTAACGAAACACAAAACAACACGGCAAAACAGACTACGATGAACAGCGAAGAATACTACCGGGCCATCTTTGAGCACACAGCTACAGCCAACATGATTCTTGCCGAGGATACCACTGTCCTGTTTGTGAATGAAAATTTCGAGAAAATGATGGGGTATTCCAAAGAAGAAGTAGAAAACAAAATGTCGTGGACCAGGTTTGTTATTAAAGAAGATGTGGAAATCATGAAACAACGGCACGTGATACGGAGAATCAGCCCCGAATCCGTTCCGCCGACCTATGAATTCAGGGGACCGACAAAAACAGGGGAAATCCGGAATTTCTTTCTGAGCGTGGCCATGATACCCGGCACCCGGAACAGCGTGGCGTCTCTCTTCGATATAACCGAGCATAAAAAAGCTCAAGAAGCCGTCAGACATAGCGAGGAACGGTTCAAAGACATGGCAAGGCTTCTGCCGGAAACGGTTTTTGAAACCGACATGAACGGGAGAATCACCTTTGTGAATGAACTTTCCTTTACCCGCTTCGGTTTTACACAGGCTGATTTAGACAAAGGGTTATACATCCAGGATGTTCTGGCCCCGCAGGAACACGAACATTTGCAGACCGTCATTCAAAATGTTGTTCGTGGGGAACGGCTTGCTCTGAGAGAGTATCTTGCCCGGAAAAAGAACGGGACGACCTTTCCGGCTCTGGTGCGGAGCACTGGCATATTTAAGGACGGGGAACCTGTGGGCATCAGAGGATTTCTGATCGATATTTCAGAGAAGAAGGCCCTGGAGGATCAACTCATGCGAGCACAGAAACTGGAGGCCATCGGCACACTCGCGGGGGGCATTGCCCATGATTTCAACAATCTGCTTATGGGTATTCTCGGGAATCTTTCCATCATGCTCATGCACATGGATGCCACACACCCGTTCTATGACCGGCTGAAGATCATGGAAGATTACGTTCACCGGGGATCCAATCTGACCCGGCAGCTGCTGGGCTTTGCCCGCGGAGGCAAGTATGAGGTACGCTCCACCGACCTTGGCAAATTCGTTCTGAGAAGCGCTGAAATGTTTGGAAGAACGAAAAAGGAAATCTCCATTCAGCACAAGATCGGCAGCTCCCTGTGGCACGTGGACGTAGACCGCGGCCAGATGGATCAGGTGCTTCTCAATCTGTTTGTAAACGCATGGCAGGCCATGCCTGACGGCGGTAATCTGAGAATATCTGTAGAAAATGTCGAACTGAGCAAGAAGGAAAGGGCAGCCTTTGGCGCGACCCAGAAACGATTTGTAAAACTTACGGTGTCGGACGCGGGGATAGGTATGGATGAAAACACCAAATCCCATATTTTTGAGCCGTTCTTTTCCACCAAGGAGCTGGGGCGAAACACGGGGATGGGCCTGGCTTCCGTTTATGGAATTATAAAAAATCATGGCGGTTACCTCGATGTGGAGAGCAAACCGGGCGCAGGAACATCGTTCATGATCTATCTTCCGGCATCGGATAATAAGGCAGAAGATGAATTGAATATAGACAGCAGGATTCATAGGGGCATGGAAACCGTTCTGCTGATTGACGACGAACAGATGATTATTGATGTCGCCTCCAAAATCCTGGAAGAACTTGGCTATAAAGTTCTGGGCGCCACCAGCGGGAAACAGGGGATAGACATTTTTCAGAACAGCAAAGAAAAAATCGACCTGGTCATTCTGGACATGATCATGCCGGGGTTAAGCGGCAAAGAAGCCTTTGATATTCTTCGTCACATAAATCCCACCGTGAACGTTCTGCTTGCAAGCGGCTTCAGCGTGGACAGTCAGGCAAAAGATATCATGGCCGCAGGCTGCAAAGGTTTTATCCAGAAGCCTTTCACCATGGCACAGCTCTCAGGCAAGCTAAGAGAAATCCTTGACAATAAATGAATCAGGTTCCGGCATCTTCCTGAATTGGGGAGGGGGGGCGGACAGCAGACAAAGTCAGCAGGCGCTTGGAAAAGGAATAATCATGAAAATTACACATTATACCTCCACAAAGCCAATCTCTTTTGAAAACGACCAGATTAAAGGTGTTTCCGGCCGTGTCATGATCGGAAAAAACAACGGTGCGGACCACTTTTGCATGCGTATCTTTGAGGTGGCTCAAGGAGGACATACTCCCAGGCATTCACACGCATGGGAGCATGAAATCTTCATCCACGCGGGTTTTGGCGAAGTATACCATATGGGGCAATGGCATTCTGCGCGGACCGGAGACGCAATATTGATAGAGGCAAACGAAGAGCATCAAATCCGTAATACCGGCTCAGAAACATTGATCTTTGTCTGTCTGATTCCTTCAGGCGTCCCGGAGATTTGATCCCGCTCACGCGGGACGAGCGTAAATTCTACGTAACTTGCTGCGAGGTGGTTGACTCACATCACCTTTCCATAAAACTTGAAAAGCAGATTCTCCCGTATGCATCATAATATAAGCTTTGCCAAATACCGCTATCTGGTCTTCGCAATTCTGGGCACCGCATACATCCTGGTTTTTTTCCACAGGCTTGCGCCGGCGGTTGTAGCGGTCGACATGATGTCTGATTTAAAAGCCGGCGGCGCGCTGATCGGCGTTCTGGCATCCGCTTATTTCTATCCTTACGGCTTGATGCAGATTCCCGCGGGCCTTTTATCCGATTCCTGGGGACCGCGCAGGACAATTGTCTTTTTTTTCATCATTGGCGCGGCGGGCTCCTTTGCTTTAGGGTTTGCTCAAACACTGGGGATGGCGATCGCCGCCCGCGTTATGGTGGGTCTGGGTGTGGCGATGGTATTTATCCCGACGCTGAAGATTCTGACCCATTGGTTTGAACGGGAAAAATTCGTCCGCATGAGCGGGCTTTTAATGTCGCTTGGCGGTGTGGGCGCATACACGGCATCGACACCTCTGGCACTGCTCAGCGACGCTATTACCTGGCGCGGCAGTATGATCGTCATCGGAGCATTGACACTCGTTATATCGGGTCTGGTCTGGCTTCTGGTTCGCGATACCCCCGAGCAGTCGGGTTTTCAGCCCATAAACCCCTGCGCACCGGAACATTGTGAAGAACAAAAAATCGGGCTCTTCTGCGGTATCATCATGGTGCTGAAACGCCGGCAATTCTGGCCAATGGCGATATGTAGCTTTTTCGGGTCGCTGGTATCTCTGAGTTTCTCCGGACTGTGGGGCGGTCCATTCTTAATGAACGTCTATGGGATGACCAGAACAAGGGCAGGAGCTGTATTATCAGCAATGGCCATCGGCATGGTTATCGGCGCACCGGTAATGAGCTGGCTTTCCAACCAAGTATTCCATTCACGAAAGAAAGTTTTAATACTAAGCCAACTTGGCGGCCTGTGTGTCTTTGCCCCCCTTGCTTTTTTCACCGGCGATTTTTCCGAAACAGAGCTCTACATCTGGTGCTTTTCCTATAGTTTTTTCATGTCCAGCCTGGTCGTCGTTGGCTATTCCGCAATCAAAGATTCTTTTCCGATACAAATATCCGGCACCGCCACCGGCACTTTGAATATCTTTCCGTTTGCCGGTGCGGCGCTGGGCCAGCCGCTGATCGGCTGGTATCTGGATTCCGTGGGCGCAGTCGATGGCCGATATCCGGTGGATGCTTATTCCGCGGCATTCAAGATGTGCCTGTTCTGCCTACTGGTCGCGTTCATTGCCAGCATCCTGGTTAAAGAAACTTTCCCCCAAAAACAAGCTTCCGCTTAAGGTTCATCCATAAGTCAGAAAGGCACAAAGAACGTAAACGTCTGATTCTTTTTTCTGGTTTCTTCTCGTAATGCCTAGCTCATACCGAGTTGCATTCAAAGGATCAGCTTCGGCAAGGAGGAGGCTCCGCAGGCGTATTACTCATTCGTTGAGGAAGCCGACCCCCATGGCTGGGGGCACGCGACCGATGCCAACAAAGTTAGCCTATGAATGCGACTTGTTATCAGCATTTGCCTTTTGACTAATGCAGACAAACTATGATAGTTTAACAGCATGGAACTCATGAAGACAGGGACGGCTTACCATCAATAAGATATTCGGCAATACATCGGGGCTGCGCGCCCAGCAAATCAAATCTCTGGAACGTCTTTATCGCCGTGGCATCCCGCCGGAAAGCATTCTCAGCAATGACCTGGCCCGGGAGGTATCCTTTCTTTCCAGCGCTCTCAACCGGCAAATCGGTTTGCTGATTAACCGTAAAGGCGAGATCAGCATGGTCATTCTCGGAGACCACAAAGGCATATTTATTCCAAGCCTCGACGTTTTCCGCGCAGCCTCCACACGCTTCAAGGGCCTTCGTCTGATTCACACCCATTTAAACGGCGAAGCACTTTCTCCTGAAGACATGACCGACTTGTCGCACCTCAGGCTGGACATGATCGGCGCGCTCCAGGTCTGTGAGGACGGCTCTCCCGGCAAGCTTTTCTGGGCTCATCTAATTCCGGAAAATCCGCAGAAAAATTATTGGCTTATCCATGAGCCGCAAGAACCTCACCGCCTCGATCTGAATTTCCTGGCTTTCATCGTCGCGCTGGAAGATGAATTTGCCAGACAGCAAAAAACGCGAAAAATCGAAGCAACGGAAAAAGCCATTCTCGTACGGGTTGAAAAAAATCCCCTTGCCGGCGCGGAAGCCTCTTTAGAAGAGCTCCAGCAGCTTGCGGAGACCTGCGGCGTGGCCGTTTTTGACAGCCAGATTCAATATCGGCCGCAGCCGGATCCCAGGTATCTTGTCGGCAGGGGCAAACTGTCGGATATCGATCTGCGCGCCACACAAATTGGCGCAAATTTGCTGATCTTCGACCACGAACTGACGCCCGCGCAGGTCCGTTCCATCAGTGATTTTACAGGACTGAAAATTCTCGACCGGACGCAGGTGATCCTGGATATCTTTGCGCACCGCGCCCACAGCAGGGAAGGAAAGATTCAGGTAGAGCTGGCGCAGCTCAAATATCTGCTGCCGCGGCTGATGCACAAAGACACGTCACTGTCCCGCCTTGCCGGTGGCATTGGCGGAGTGGGCCCCGGCGAAACCAAGCTGGAAATTGACCGGCGCCGCGTACGCGAACGCATCAATCGGCTGGAAAAGGATTTAAAGGACATCACGAAGTCACGCGGACAGCGCCGGGGAAGACGGAAGCGATCGGGCCTGCCCGTGATTTCAATTGTCGGTTATACCAACGCCGGGAAATCGACGCTTCTCAACACACTGACGCAAAGCGCCGTTCTGGCGGAAGACAAGCTCTTTGCCACACTGGACACGAAAAGTGCCAGACTGCGATTTCCGCGCGATACGGAGGCGGTCATCACCGACACGGTTGGTTTCATCCGCAAACTGCCCAGAGAACTTTTCAGCGCCTTCAGGGCGACACTGGATGAACTTAACGAAGCGGATCTGCTTTTGCACGTGATAGACATCAGCAATCCCCAGTTTGAAGAACAGATTGCCGCTGTTGAAAATATCCTGGAAGAACTTGAAATATCCGGGAAACCGGGCATCCGGGTTTTTAACAAAGCCGACCAATTTGAGGACAAGGATTTACTGGCAGATATCAGCAAACGATATAACGCCGTCGCCGTTTCCGCCCTGGATAAAACCTCTCTTTTCGGGCTCTTGGAAAAAATCGAAGCGGCGCTGCCTAATACAAACTTTTCAGGAAAGTCTTTTTGTGCTAGGGAAGAGCAGACTTGAACTTCAAGCGGGAAAAAATAATGAAACTGATGCGCATCGCGATTATCCTGGTCACTGTATTATTCTTTGCAAACAATTTGTCTGCCGCCGAACAGCTTTTAACCATTGTCCACACGAACGACATGCACTCTCATATCCAGGGTTTTTCACCGGAAATTGATTACCGGCCATTCGCCATCGATGCGGATAAGACGCTCGGCGGCTGGTCACGTGTCGCGACGGTGATCAAAAACATAAAAAAGGAAAGACTTCATCCGGTTCTGGTTGTCGACGCGGGCGATTACACGATGGGATCTCTCTTCCACATGCTCAATAGGGAAGAAGCTTATGAACTGCGTCTGCTTTCCGCGATGGGTTATGACGTCGTCACACTGGGCAATCATGAATTTGATCTGAAGCCCGCGGGGCTGTCGGCCACATTGAAAACTGCAAAATTGAAAGGGCCCATCCCGCAGATTGTTTTTGCGGGCGCTGTGTTTGACCGAAATAATCCGGTCCTGGTTTCGCTTGAAAACGCTTTTTCGGAAGCCGGCGTGAAGGATTATACTGTTCTGGAACGCAGCGGCGTCAAGATCGGCATTTTTGGAATGCTGGGAAAAGACGCCGTTGAAGTGTCGCCCTTCGCCAAACCCCTGACATTTCGTGATCCCGTCGATGTCGCGCGCGGCATGGTGGATGTGCTGCGCAATAAAGAAAAAGTGGATCTGGTCATCTGCCTGTCACATGGCGGTCTGAATGACAATCCTGAAAAATCCGAAGACGAGCTGCTGGCGCGCAACGTTAAAGGCATCGACGTTATCGTGAGCGGACATACGCACACCAAACTGGACAGACCCATCGACGTGAACGGGACAATCATCGTTCAGGCCTGGTGTTATGGAAAACAGATAGGGGTTATTGACATCACCTTTAACAACGGCAAAGTGACATTGAAAAAATATACTGTTGTGCCTGTCAACAGTTCGATAGCCGGGGACGAAAAAATTCAGGCGATGATCGACACATTCAAGAAAAACATTAACCGCCGGCTGCTGACGCCCGCTCGTTTATCGTATGACCAGGTCATCGCAGAAACAACGTTTGATCTCCATATTTTGGCTGAGGAATCGCCGCTGGGCAATCTGCTGGCGGATTCCATCCGCTGGTATGTCAATTCCGTTGATTCAGACAAAAATGATCCGTCAAGCCGGGTGGTAGTGGCGGTAGAGTCCAACGGCGTTATCCGCGACGACCTGCTTCGGGGCGTTACCGGGAAGGTAACCGTCGGCGACCTTTTCCGAACGATTCCCCTCGGAATCGGCGTGGACAACACCATGGCATATCCGCTGCTTTCCTTTTATTTGTATGGTTATGAACTGAAAAGAGCCCTGGAAATCCTGACCAGTATCAGACCAATCAAGGGCGATGATTATTATCTGCAAATTTCCGGTCTGCGCTGCACATACAATCCGCGTCGCGTCATTTTTGACCGTGTAACCGATATTGAAACAGGCTCTGAAGAGGAAGGATACCAGCCGCTCGATTATAGCAAATCGAACAGGAAATTGTATCGGGTGGCGGCCAATATTTACAATGCTTCTTTCTTGAAACTTGTCGGCCATCTCACGTATTCCATGCTGGACATCGTTCCGAAAGATAAAAACGGCAAGCCCCTGGCAAAATTATCGGCGGCGCTGGTTGACGGCAATAAATCTCTGCCGGGCATTCAGGAGCTTAAAGAATGGCAGGGTGTCATTCAATACGTCCGGTCTTTCCCGGATACCAACGGCAACGGCATTCCGGATATTCCCGAAAAATACAGGGGCAGGCTGGGACGAATTGTGGAAAAGCCGAGCATCAACCCGATCGATCTTGTTTCCAGGGGAACAGAACCGACGATAATTGTTCTGGCGGCAATTGGCCTTATTGTATTTTTAATTGTAATGACGGTCATGCTGGTTATCCTTCGAAGGAAGGCAAAGAAAGGCGCTGACGTCTCCATTTCCGGAAGATAGAAACTTTTTTCCGTCGGCCAAATCATGCTTTTGCGAACAACTGAGGTTTTTTTATGGACAAAGAATTTATTGAAATCCGCTGGCACGGAAGGGGCGGCCAGGGCGCCATCACAGCGGCCAAGATTGTCGCCTCCGCGGCTTTTGCCTCCGGATACGCGGGCGTGGTCATGGCGCCGACATTCGGCACTGAACGCAGGGGTGCGCCGGTCATGACGTCCCTGAAAATTTCCAAAACGAAAATTTATGATTTATCGCCAATCGAAACCCCGGACATCGTCGTTGTCCTGGACCACCTGCTGCTGAAAGAAACGGATGTCACACATGGCCTCAAAAAAGGCGGCATCATTGTTTTAAACACTCCGGTAGCTTTTGAATCCTATGGCTTTAAAGATTTCAAGCTGGCCATCGCGGACATCACAGCCATTTCGGTGGAGGCGGGACTTCCTCACGGGATGGTCAACACCGGAATCATCGGGTCTCTGGAAAAAGCAGCGAACCTGCTCGGAATTGATATCCTGATCCAAGGCATTGAAGAGGAATTCAGCACCAGAAAACCACAGAAGAATTCTTTGGCTGCCAGGATTGCTTACGAACGAACCCGGGTCGGAGGTTGAAAATGGGCACTCGAAATTACCGAAGGAAAACATCGCACAGCGAGCATGGCCCCGGTGACGGAGGGAGAACCGGATCATGGAGGGTGGAACGCCCGGTGCTCGACCAGAGCCTCTGCATCCCCTGTAAAAGAAACAAGGAAGCCTGTTTCATTTGCTGGCTGTTCTGCCCGGAAATTGTTATCTCACGGACGATCCCGCCGCGAGTTGACCTGGAATACTGCAAGGGCTGCGGAATCTGTGCGGAAGAATGCCCCACCAGGGCCATTACCATGGTGGATGAAGCAAAATTTTCAGAAGAAGACAAGGAGTAGCCGCCATGCATATTATCGAAAATGGAAACGCGGCAGCGGCCCTGGGTGTCAAACTTTGCCGCGCCAATGTTATCGCGGCCTATCCCATCACCCCGCAGACCCCGCTGACGGAAAAACTCTCAGAATATGTTGAACGCGGCGATATGAAGGCGGAATACATCCCTGTTGAAAGCGAACATTCCGCCCTGGCCGTGTGTATCGCCGCCTCGTCTGCCGGTGCAAGGGTTTTCACGGCCACCAGCGCCAACGGACTCCTGTATATGCACGAACAGGTCCAGTGGGCATCCGGCGCGAGACTGCCCATCGTGATGTGCGTGGTCAACCGGGCGGTCGGCGCGCCCTGGAACATCTGGAACGACCAGCAGGACTCTATTTCCCAGCGCGACACTGGCTGGATACAGATTTATTGCGCGGACCACCAGCAGATTATCGATACCGTCATTAAGGCATACTGGATCGCGGAAAAAGTAAGTATCCCCATTATGGTCTGCTATGATGGATACATCTTATCCCACACCTTCATGCCCTTTGATCTTCCGGACCAAGAAAAGGTTGATGGCTTTCTGCCTCCGTTTAAGCCTGAATACGCACTCAGCCCCGAGGAGCCGGCCAATCTCAATACCGTCACTTTGCCGGACGTACGCCTGGATGTGCACGGTGAACTGGCCCACAGCTATATGGAAATCCGATATCTTCTCCAGGAAGATCTGAGGACAACGCTCACCGTAGCGGCGGATGCGGAAAAAAGGTTTGGTGAAATATTCGACCGGTGCGGCGACCCGTATATCGAATCCTACCGGTGCGACGATGCCGACCATGTAGCTGTCGGTCTCGGGTCCCTGACCTATCAATTAAGGGTATCCGTAGATGCGCTAAGAAAAGAAGGCATCAAGGTCGGCGTCATGGGCGTCCGCTTCTACCGGCCTTTCCCGGACGAAGCCATCGCCAATGCCTTAAAGGGGAAAAAGACCGTTATCGTTTTTGAGAAGGCGCTGAGTTACGGTTATGAAGGGGCGCTCACATCGGATTTAAAATCCGCCCTTTATGAACATCTTGCAGGCACAGGCACTCTGCCGTCCGTTCAGAATTTTATTGTGGGAATCGGCGGTCGCGAAATTCGGACAGACGATTTGACACAAATGTTCAGGTCTGCGACACAGGGCCGGGTTTCCAGGGAACCAACCTGGATCGGCCTGAAGCTATAGGAGAAGCAAATGCAGGTCAAAACCACCATTTTAAGTTTACCAACAGAGGAGTTTGTCCACCCGGGAACACGGGCATGCACCGGCTGCGGACTCGCCATCGCCTACAGAGTAGGCCTGAAGGCCCTGGGCAAAGACACCATGCTTGTTGTCCCTCCCAGCTGCCTGACCGTGCTTCAGGGGCTTTTTCCCGTTGCCTCGACAAAACTTCCCTGCCTGAATGTGACCTTTGCCTCAACAGCTGCCGCCGCAACAGGCATTCTCGCCACCCTGAAAACACAGGGCAATACCCACACAACGGTGGCCGCCTGGGCAGGCGACGGCGGAACCGGCGATATCGGTTTGCAGGCTTTATCGGGCGCAGCGGAGCGCGGCGACAACTTTATCTATTTCTGCTATGATAATGAAGGATATATGAACACGGGAGCCCAGAGATCGGGAACTACACCGATCGGTGCCATAACCGCCAACACACCATTCAAGGGCAAGCTGCAGCAGAAAAAGGACGTGCCGGCCATCATGGCGGCACATAAATTAAGTTACGTTGCCGCCTGTTCGGCTGCTTATCCGCTGGATCTCTACGACAAGATCAAAAACTGCCTGCATCTGCCGGGAACCAAGTATTTCCATATTCACATCCCGTGTCCGCCGGGCTGGGGTTATGATCCGCGCTACGGAATCAAAATCGGCAGGCTGGCTGTTGAAACCGGATATTATGATCTTTACGAAATTGTCAATGGCGAGTTCAAGTTGACGGCCGCTTCAGAAAAGCTGGTTGAAAAACGCAAGCTGGTGCCGGTTCATGAATATTTCCGGACACAGTCGCGGTTCAGGCTTCTTACCGATGCACAAATTGCGGACATTCAGCAAAAGATTGATGAGAAATGGGCGGGGTATTACAATAAAGACGAGTAAAACGCTGCCTCTTATTCGTACCCGTCGACAAACAACCATTTCGGAAAAACGAACGCTAGCAGGAAGGAGAGACGGAAGTCCCTCCTTCCTGCACAAGATTATTCTTTATATAGATCTTCCAGTAGCGTTCCGTATTTTTCCATGACCACCCCACGTTTTAGTTTCATGGTCTGAGTGAGCATGCCGTTGTCCAAAGTAAAGTCGTCCAGGATAAACGCAAATTTGCGTGGAATTTCATAGGATCCCAATGTTTTCTTCAGATGGTTCTGGACTTCTGCGGTTAACAAATCCTTAAAACTTTGGCCGGCAGGATTAGCGGGATCAAAAAGGTCCTCCGGTTTTACGGATAAGTCCAACTCGGTGGCCAGATGTTGCAGTAATTTCATGTCGGGCACAATGAGGCCCACATTGTACTCGTGGCCTGCCCCGGTGACCACCGCATTTAAAATCCAGGGTAAAACTTTCATTTCCAGTTCAACCGCATCAGGATGGATGTATTTGCCGTTGGCCAGTTTATATTCTTCTTTGAATCGGCCGGTGATGTATAAAAATCCATCATCATCCAGCCGTCCCCGATCTCCCGTGCGCACACCCCGCATCCCGTTCATCTCTACAATTACTTCTTGAGTTTTTTCCGGTTTTTTGTGGTACCCGATCATGCATTGGGGGCCGAAGCAAATAATCTCACCATCATCATTGTTCTCGCCTGTCCGTGATCGATCAATGACAACTTTGGTTTTATTAATGGGTTTGCCAACCGACCCCAGACGATTTCCCATTAAAGGAGAGTTGATGGTAATAGCCGGAGACGTTTCGCTCAAACCATAGGCGTCATAGGTTGGAATTCCCACATCAATAAAAAATTTGGCAATTTCCACGTTCATGGGAGCGCTGCCGGTGACCGCGTTTTCCAGGCACCCTCCGAAGCGGGCTCGAATCTTTTTCAAGACAATCTTATCCAGGATTTTATATTTCAAGCCGGCATTGCCTGTTTCCCGTTTGCTTTTAGCTGCCGCCAGTGCCGCTTCAAAAAGCTTCAGTTTTAAGCCGCCTTCTTCCCGCATCTTGGCCCAGACCCCGTTATAGACCTTGTTGAAAATTCTTGGCACGGTAATCATGAATGTGGGTTGTATTTTGGGCAAATCTTCAATTAACGTCTCGACCGATCCCATAATCCCGATAGACCCCCCTCTCAGGATAAAAGCATGTAAATCAGCCGTAATCCCGAAAGAGTGCGCCCAGGGAAGCATGGAGATGCACCGGCTCTTTTCGGTTAAGTTTAAAAACCAGGCCAGGCCTGCCTTGACGTTTTCCGCCAGATTGCCATGAGAAAGAAGAACGCCCTTTGGTTCGCCGGTGGTCCCCGATGTATAAATCAAGACCGCTACATCGGAATGCTTTGGCTTTCGGGAAGGCACGGGATTCTGCTCTCCTTTTTTCTCCAGTCCGGCCATCGTGTTTCCTCCTGTTCCTTCGATCAGGTAGATCTGCTTGAGGGTCGGAATTTCAGAGGCGAAATCTTTCACTTTGTCAAAAATTTCAGGCTTGGAAACAAACAGTATCTTGATCTCGGCATCTTTTACAATATACTTCCACATGGAGATCAATTCTTTTTCATACATGGGTACGTAGGCGGCGCCCAGGCCCTGTGTGGCAATCTCTCCAATCACCCATTCCTTCCGGTTATTGGCGATGATCCCGACGGTGTCACCCGCTTTAACGCCAATCGCTGACAGCCCCGCCCGCAAATTATTCACACGCGTTGCGATTTGGCTGTACGTTGCCCATTGATAAATCCCGGCACTGTCTTTCTCGCCAATGAGCAGATTGTTTGCGTATTTAGCGGCGCTGTTTTCAAAAATTTCCACTAAGTTGTCCGGTGCCTCATACGTGTTACTGTACTCGCCGTATTCAAAAATCGCCATAAATGCCACCCCGCCTTTCGTCACTTGTCGTTTTTAATGGACCTGAAGTTCACCGCTGACAAATAATACCTGGTTAATGGTTTTGCGTTGTTTTTGTCTGTAAATCTATTGATGGTGCTGTTTCTTTAGACGAGTTGGATACCACAGGTTTTGTATCATACCATAAATTGCGGTCAAAGAATCGTTAACTCTTGTCTGATGGATTCTCCCTGCGCCGATTTGTAGAATATTAATATTCATTTGCCAAGTCAAGGGAATTTGGCTGCCATATGAAAAAATCTAATGCATTGCATCATGATAGTGCTATGGGCAACACCGTATTTCGCCAGTTTTCCTTGTTTATGCCCTCGCTTTAACCCCCGGGTGGTAAGATATCATCATAAGAGGGCGGGGAAACCCCGCCCGGAAATATGATCTTCTATATCTTTCCCGCAAATTCCTTCCCAAACTCACACGCCTGTGCCAATGCTTCGTCGTTGGGCTGCCACATTGCCTTGAAGCCGTCGCTTACGACTTCAAAACCGGCTTTGGCCAGATGGTCGGTTAAAATTTTGACACTCTCGCCGCTCCAGCCATAGCAGCCGAAAGCTGCGGCCTTTTTGCTTTTGAATTTGAGCCCGGTGACCATTTCCAGAAGCGCCGCCGTGGCGTTTAGTATCCCTTTGTTGATCGTCGGCGAGCCCAACAGAATCGCTTTGGACTTAAAAACTTCAGTGACCACATCGTTGATGTCACTGCGGGCGATGTTGCAGAGTTTCACAGTAACCTTGTCGTCTTTCTGCTTGATACCTCTGGCGATATTTTCGGCCAGCATTCTCGTACCGTTCCACATGGTGTCATAAATGATGGTAATCTGATTCTCCTGATAGTCCGCTGCCCATTTCAGATACTGCTCGGCAATCTGCAGGGGATTGTCCCGCCATATAACGCCGTGGCTTGGGCATATGGCATTGACCGGCAGATTCAGCGCGATCACTTCATTGATCTTTTTGGTCACCAGCGGAGAAAACGGCGTGAGAATGTTGGCATAATACTTGGTCGCCTCCTCAAAAAGCTCCGATTGCACGACCAGATCATTGTACATGTGTTCGCTGGCGATATGCTGACCAAAGGCGTCATTGGAAAACAAAATCGCGTCGCCCGTCAGGTACGCCATCATAGAATCCGGCCAGTGCAGCATCATTGCTTCCACGAACACCAGCTCTTTTTTGCCCAGGGAAAGTTTATCGCCTGTTTTGACCACCTGAAAATTCCAGTCCTGATGATAATGGCCTTTGAGAGATTTGACGGCATTGGCAGTACAGTAAACAGGCTTATCGGGAATATGGCGCATCAGCTCCGGCAGGGCACCGGAGTGATCCATTTCCGCATGATTGGCAATGACATAATCAATTTTATTGAGGTCAATCTCTTTGGCCAGGTTAGTAACAAACTCCTTGGCAAACGGCATCCAGACTGTGTCGATGAGCGCGGTCTTTTCATCCCGGACAAGATAGGAGTTATACGACGAACCACGGTGGGTTGAATATTCCTCGCCATGGAATCTGCGAAGCTCCCAATCAATCTTGCCAACCCAATAAACATTTGGAACTATCTCAAATTTCATAACGCACCCCCTTTTTGATTTTATTTATTTGATCATCACCAGCAGCATTTTATACTTTGTCAGGGCTTTAAGCGCATGGGGCTTATTGGCCGGCATAATGATCATTTCTCCTGCTTTGACCGAATAGGGTTTTTTGTCGATAGTAATTTCGGCTTCACCTTCAAGCAGAAAAACCACTGCGTCAAAAGGGGCCGTATGTTCACTTAAACCCTGCCCCTGATCGAAAGCAAAGACGGTCATCGTTCCTGCCGGTTTCCTGATGATCTCTCGACTGACGACAGAATGATCCTGGTAAGCCGCCATGTCTTTAAGCTTCAAGACGTCGGTCAGATTGCCTATTTGAGTGATGTTTTCAACCATGATTCTCTCCTTTTCTACCGTTAAAATAGAAATTTTAATGTTTGAACACCGGACATTGAAATTGATCATTACCATTATTGGAAATTTTTATAAAACAGTTCAAAAGGGTTTGATTAGTTTAAAGGAAGAAAGTGAAATGATCTGCAAACGAATATCCCTCTGTATTCCATAATATAAACCTCTTTCGGGAGATATCCCCGTCATTTTTCAGGCATTTATTTTTATGCTTTGCCGAAAGGAAAATTTGTTGACATAAAAAATCAATCGCATTATAGTCACCCGCGCTTAAAAGCGGCATCATCCGGACGGGCAAAGCTCTTTAATGTGATCCCACTGGGGAATCGTTCAATGGTAGGACGACGGACTCTGACTCCGTTAATCAAGGTTCGAATCCTTGTTCCCCAGCCAGTGTTACACCTTTTTTCCCTCGGCTGTTTTAGCCCACGAATCCCTCAAAGCCACGATACGATTGAAGACCAGCTTTCCCGCTTTTGTATCCGGATCAACGCAAAAATACCCCAACCGCTCAAACTGATACTGGCTTCCCGGCAAAGCGGTTTTCAGACTTGCTTCTGCATAGCATGTGCTGAGAATTTCCAGCGAACCCTGATTCAAATATTGTAAAAACTCTTCTTCCCCGCCCGGATCCTGAATGCGGAAGAGCCTGTCGTAAAGGCGCACTTCTGCGGGCACGGCATCCTGCGCCGAAACCCAGTGGATCACGCCCTGCACCTTTCGTCCGTCGGCCGGCGGTCCGTTGAGGGTTGCCGGATCATAAGTACAGTGCAGCTCAACCACTTCGCCAGCTTCATCTTTTACCATGCTTTCATACTTGATGACATAGGCATTGCGAAGACGCACTTCCCGCCCCGGTCCGAGACGATGATATTTTTTGGGCGGGTCCTCCATAAAGTCGTCACGCTCTATATAGAGCACCCTGGAAAAGGGAACCTGCCTCGATCCCAGCTCCGGACGCTGTGGATGGTTCTGACACTCAAACTTTTCAGACCGGCCCTCTGGATAATTGTTGATGACCACCCGCAGGGGACGCAAAACGCACATCGCCCGGGGCGCCTTTTCGTTTAAATCCTCACGGATACAATGCTCCAACAGGGACACATCGATGAGGTTGTCGTTTTTGGCCACGCCGATTTCGGCACAGAAATTCCGGATGGCCTCAGGCGTGTAACCCCGGCGGCGCATTCCCGTCACAGTGGGCATCCGCGGATCATCCCAGCCACGTACATAATTTTTTTTCACCAGTTCAATGAGCCTGCGCTTGCTCAAAACCGTATAACTTAAATTAAGGCGGGCAAACTCAATCTGGCGCGGCCGGTTACCGTCAATCAGCCGCTCCACGATCCAGTCATAAAGGGGACGGTTATTTTCGAACTCCAGGGTGCAGATGGAATGGGTAATTCCTTCCAGGGCGTCGGAAAGGCAGTGGGCAAAATCGTACATCGGGTAAATGACCCATTTGTCTCCAGTCCTGTAGTGGGGTTCCCGCTTGATGCGGTATAGCACCGGGTCCCGCATGACGATGTTGGGAGATGCCATGTCTATCTTCGCCCGGAGGGTATGGGCGCCGTCAGCGAACTCGCCCTGCCGCATCCGGGTAAAAAGATCCAGATTCTCTTCCACCGAACGGTTTCGGTAAGGGCTTTCCTTCCCCGGCTCGGTGAACGTTCCCCGGCTTTCCCGCACCTCGTCGGCGCTCAAGCTGCACGCATAGGCGTTACCGGTTTTGATAAGCTCCACCGCAAAGTCATAAAGCTTCTCAAAATAATCGGACGCGTAAAAAAGACGCGCTCCCCAGTCAAATCCCAGCCATCGCACATCACGGATAATGGACTCCACATATTCCATGGACTCGCCCAGCGGATCCGTATCATCCAGCCTCAAATTGCAGGTTCCCTGATACTGCGCGGCAATGCCGAAGTTGAGACAAACCGACTTGGCATGGCCGATATGGATATAACCGTTTGGTTCAGGAGGGAAGCGTGTGGCGACACGTCCTTCATGTTTGTTTTCCCGGAGGCCTTCTTCGATGATGTCCCGGATAAAATCGTTTGGACTAGGGTTTACCGTTTGTGTCATGATGTAAAAAACTCCTTGTACCTTTTGAATTCTTAAGAACCCGGGACACCGAACGGATGCCCCCAATATTAAAAGCAGCCCTGTCGATCAACAGGACCGAACTCTGGCATTCCGTCATGGAAGCCTCGGTTGTATTGTCTATCAGGCGTATTGGAGCAAATCAACACCCGATTGCTTTTTTCAGATTATCCATCTTCATGTTGCCGCCGGACATAATCATCACCACTCTCTTACCGGAAAGCCTGTCCCTGATTTTGTAAGCCGCCATCAGCGATACGGCTCCAGCGGCTTCCGCCAGATTATGTGTGGTGTTCAGCGCCATTCTAACCCCTTCGAGTATCTCATCTTCGGTCAAGAGAACAACATCGTCGATGGTGTTTTTCAGGATCACATAAGGCAGATGAAATACAGTTCTTGCAGCGAGTCCGTCGGCTATCGTATGGGCGTCATCCAGTGTTACAATTTCCCCCTTTTTCCATGAATTATAGAAAGACGACGCATTCTGGGCCTCCACACCGATGATTTCGATATCCGGCTTGATCGCACGGGCAGTTTTCAGAAGCGATGCGCAGCCCGCTCCGCCGCCTATGGGGCAAATAATGGTATCGGCCCGGGGCAGATCTTCCATAATTTCCAGTCCCATGGTGGCAAGGCCATTTAAGATTTCCGGTTCGTTCCCCTGCTGAACATAGTAATAACCTGCGCTGTCCACCAGTTCATCACAGTATGACTGGGCATCGTAGAAATCTTCACCATGGACGATCACCTCCGCGCCATAGCTTTCAATGATTCTGTTAATCTCCGGATTGTTGTCTTCCGGTACAACCACCGTGCAGGGGACATGGAACCATTGTCCGGCCCAGGCCATTGCCAGGCCATGATTGCCTTTGGTCGCCACAAGGATTCCGGTTTCCAGTTCTTCCCTGGACATGTGATGAAAAAAATTCAGCGCCCCCCGAATTTTGAACGATCCGGTCGGGTTGTGGTTTTCATGCTTGACAAAAGCTTCGCAGCCCAAGAGCCGGGAAAGTTCTGAATAGCAGATCAGATTCGTTCTGTTGAGGTATTTGGAAATAACCGATTTCGCCATTAACGTATTTGTCAGATTGACCTGCTCGCTCAGCGCCTCGTATTTTTTCTGCATAAGTGTGTCCTCCTTGAGCATTGCCAGCTTATCTTTTTTACGCCTGTTTTTCCACCACGATCTAAAAAACTTTTCTCACCTCGCAGGGAGGGGGTCAGCCCGTGCGCCTGATAATCATTTCCGCATAACGTTCGGCGGCCCCCATATTGGCAAGAACAACCGCCCGGCCGCGTTCACCTCGTCTCCGGGCATCCTGCGGATCAGCCAGAATCTTTAACATGCCCTCGGACAATTCCCGGGCATCGCGAATGCGAATGCCTGCTCCGGCATCTTCCAGAAGCGCCGCCTCCTGACTGAAGTCTTCCATGGACGGCCCGTAAAAAATCACTTTGCCCCAGGCGGCCGCTTCCAGAATGTTCTGACCGCCTTTCGGAACCAGCGAACCGCCGCAATAGACGATCGTCCCCAGCGAATATATTTTGAAGAGTTCACCAATCACATCGACAACAATCACATTTTCATTACGGCGTGGACGTCCGCCACTGATCTCTGTAAAGGTGATGATATCATCCAGCCCCGCCTGTCGCAAAACACCGATCACGTCGCGGGTTCGCTCTATGTGTCGCGGGACCAGAATTAATCTGAATTCGGGATAACGCGCAAGCAGTTTTTTATATGCCTCAATGACAGCGTCTTCTTCGCCGGGGTGTGTACTTCCTGCAACAAGGAATTTTTCATTATTTTGAACTTGAAAACGGCCGGCGATGTCTTCGTGGAGGGCGGGTGAAGCCATTGCCGCAAGGGCGTCATACTTGGCGTTGCCCAGAACCTTGATTTTTCCCGCCATCATTCCAATACCGGCAATTCTTGATGCGTCAATATCGGAAATCATCCCGGCTTCAGCAATATTCTCAAGAATCCTACGCCAGAAAAAACCCGTTTTTTGATATTTACCAAAAGAGCGGGGGGAAATTCTTCCGTTAACAATTAAAGATGAGATGCCGCGCTTGTTGCAGGCGGCCAGAAAATTCGGCCATAGCTCCGTCTCCACCAGGGCAAAGACATCAGGACGAACAAGATCCAGCGTCTTACCGACAGCAAAAGGAAAATCCAGCGGAAAATAGATAAAGGCATCTGCTTCTTTGACCAGTCCTTTGGCCATCTCCTGACCGGTTTCCGTGGATGTTGAAAAAACAACCTGCACGTCGGGCCTTCTGTTTTTAATGGAAGCAACAATCGGGGCGGCGGCCGTCACCTCGCCGACGGAAACGGCGTGAATCCAAACGCGCCTGCCTTCTTTCAGTCCGGCCAGTATTGACTTCTGTCTGCCGCCTAACTTCTGGACAAAGCTGTTGCGGTATTTACCGGTGATCAGCATTTTCAGAGAGAAAAATAAAAGCCCGGGAACAGCGGCAATCAGTAAAAGAATATTATATAAAAATCTCATGGGCGCATATTCAAATTTTTCGTAAGCCGTGTCAAGCAGAAAGGCGTGGGGAGGCTATTAGCCTATGACAGCCTATCATCCTGTTACAGTTGACAGGTGCAATGCTTTGGTATATTTACTCCCTAACAGAGGAGAAAATTCCATGAAACTGATTGCCCCTTCGATCCTTTCCGCCGACGGCGGAAAACTTGGCGAAGAGATTGCCGCGGTGGAAAAAGCCGGTGCGGACTGGATTCACGTGGACGTAATGGACGGTCATTTTGTCCCCAATATAACCATGGGGCCGGCCATTATCGGCGCTCTGCGCAAGTCCACCACATTGCCATTTGACGTGCATCTGATGATCAAGAATCCAGACGGCTACATAGAATCCTTCGCCGCCGCGGGAGCAGATTACATTACCGTCCACGTGGAAGCGTCCAGTCATCTACACCGTACCGTGGAACTCATCAAAAATGCGGGAAAAAAGGCAGGCGTTTCTTTAAATCCGGCAACGCCGCTTTCGCAAATTGAAGAAATTCTTCCGGATATTGACCTTCTGCTGATTATGTCGGTCAACCCCGGATTCGGAGGCCAGCGGTTTATCAAAAGTTCTCTGGATAAAATCACACGGGCATGTGCGATGATGGCGAAGCTTCCGCAAAAGCCCCTGCTGGAAGTGGATGGCGGCGTCAATCTTGCGAATATCGCTGCAATTGCACAGGCTGGCGCGGATGTTCTTGTCTCCGGCGCCGCGGTATTCGGCACTGCCGACTACGCACAAACCATCGCAGCCTTGAAGGCTGCGGCCAATAAAAACTGATGCCTTTTCTCCGGCAAAAAAAATACGGCGGCCCCGTTTGAACGATGGCCGCCGTATGATCGATTTAGATCCGGTTATTTCTTGCTGTAGTCATAGACACCACGGCCGGATTTTCGCCCGAGGTTGCCTGCACGAACCAGTTTCCTCAAAAGAGGCGACGGCCGGTATTTATCACCCAGCTCGCGGTGCATCCCTTCACAAATCCGAAGCTGCGTATCCAGGCCAATCAGGTCGCCCAGTGCCAGGGGCCCGATGGGGTGATTACAGCCGAGCTGCATCGCTTTATCAATATCTTCAGCCGTGGCGAGGCCTTCATCCAGGACAAAAAAGGCTTCATTGATCATGGAACACAAAATACGATTGACAACAAAAGCCGGCGCTTCATTTACCATCACGACTTCCTTGCCGATTTTCTTGCCCCAGGCCTTGGCTATTTCCACCGTCTCGGCTGATGTCTGCTGCCCGCGGATCACTTCTAGCAAGCGCATCACTGGAACGGGATTGAAAAAATGCGTACCGATAAAACGATCCGGACGCTTGGTTATCGAGGCCATTTCCGTAATGCTCAGGCCCGAGGTATTGGTAAAAAACAGGCAGTGCGGGGGAACAACAGCTTCCAGTTCCGCATAGACTTTTTTCTTCAGATCCATCAGTTCAATAACGACTTCCACAACAATATCCGCCTCCGAGGCCGCTTCCTTTAGATCAAGCGTTGGCTTGATCCGGCCAAGAATCCCTTCCATCTGCTCTTTGGTGATTTTGCCCTTTTCCGCATCGCGGTTCAGGTTCTTTTTAATCGTGTTCATACCACCGTCGATAAACCTTTGCTCAATGTCCCTGAGGGTCACATCAAAACCTGCAGCGGCGCAAACCTGTGCGATTCCATTGCCCATCAAGCCCGCACCAAGCACACATATTTTTTTAATTTCCATAAAAGCCTCCATGTTATTTATTGTCAAGCGGGTGCTTCCCGCTTTGAATCCGCAAACAGGCTATTCAAAAAGGAACAAGCAAGGGATTGTACGGTGATTGTATATTTACTCGCCCAAGCCCAATCGCAACGCAGCATATAAGCCTTTTCAACAGCTGGCCAAAGATGTTGGACGGTAGCAGACAGGCAACCGTCAAGTCAAGAAAAATACCAGACTTTTTTATTGATCCGAAAGCGGCAATGTGTAAAAATCAATTATGCACATCCTCATTGACGGTTATAATCTGATCCGGCAGTCCATCGACCTCAAGCGCTTTGAACGGCATAGCCTTGAGGCGGGACGCAAGGCCTTGATTGAGTGGCTTTCCCGATACCGCAAAAGGAAAGATCACCGAATTACTGTTGTATTTGACGGCTGGATCAGCGGTTCAGCGCAGGAAGAACGGGACTACCATTCAGGCATTCAAATCATTTACTCGAGCCGGGGCGTCAAGGCCGATGATGTTCTGAAAAGAATTACGGCCTCCACCGATGAAGAAATACTTGTGGTCTCTTCTGATCGGGAAATCACCTCATTCGCCTCACGCAAAGGCAAAGCCACATTATCATCGATTGAATTTGAATCGATTGTGAATAGACAGCTGACAGATCCGGACGACGATTTCCCGGAACAAAAAGACGAGGACGAAGAAGAATCCGGACACCCAGCCGGTAAAAAAGGTCCCGCCCACAGGCTGCCCAAAGCCAAAAGACAGGCACAGACGAAGATCAGGAAGCTTTACTAGCGCAGGCTTTGATCAAAAAACGCTCCAGAAGCAACTGTGGATCCGTAGCCGAAGATTTCATGGCCCGGTCCATATCCAGCAAATCATCCAGATAATTCACTAAAACAGGATAGGAAAACCGGCCGCAATGACGAAGGGCGTTATAAATCACAAAGGGATGCTTATTGACCAGCAAATCATCCTTGCGGGATACATCTGACGCCAGACCAGTCACAGCAGGATAGATGTTTTTCTGAAATGTGCCGTACTCCATATTTGAGTTGAATCTGGGAAGTTTCCCCGAATGGATAAGCAGGGATGCCTGTAAAAGCATGCGTATTTCGCGGCTGACCATGGTCAGAATCATCAAATGATGCATTCCCTGGTCAAGCATTGCCTTCAGGGCCAGAAGCGCCGCCTGCGCATTTTTTTCAGCAAGGGCCGTTGTTAAATCGAAAATCGAATCCTCTTTCGTTTTCCCTACGACATCCTCGACATCCTTTTCTTCTATAACGGAACGGTCACCGATGAAAGAAATGAGTTTCTGCAGCTCATTTAATGAAGGACGCAGCTGAAATCCGGTCTTTTTCCCGAGGGCGAGCCAGGCCGAGGGAGCCAGGCTCTTCCCGTTGCGGCCCAGTAATTTCTGCGCTTCAAGTTTAAATGTTTCCCCGGTGGCCGATTCTCCTTTTATCGCACCAAAATGCAGGACAATGCCTGCCTTGTCGATCACCTTGAAAATCTTTTTTCTCTTATCAACCGCTTCAGCAGTCAGAATCAGGCAATTCCCCGCAGGAAACCCCTGCTGAAGAAGTTGTTCAAATTGCCCTGAAGGATCGGCAAAGTCACCGGCTGTCCATCCCCTGCTATTGTATATGTCTATCATCCGGGGCAGCCATTTATTCCGGTCTTCGCCCGGATCATCCCCTACGGCCTTGCGCCACTGCTCATCGGTGATTTTCTGCCATCCGGCACCTCGAATATCTTCCCAGCCAAAACCGGATAAGTTCAAAAAGGCCAGAAAAGATTTTGCGGCTTTATCGGGACTTTCATCGATGTTGTCACGGATTTTCCGGATCAGATCACCCAGATTTTCACGGGATTGAAAAATCGTTGTGTTTTTTACGACAACAATCTTCGGGCCGCCTAAAAGCGACGGCGCAAGAAGGTGGTCTTTCAGGAGATCAATGTCCTCATTTCCACCGTCAATAAAAAAAAGGCCGAAATCACGGTCGGCCGCAGGAATAATCATGTCCAACATTTGCTGGAGCGCTTCGCTGATCAGGTATTCTTCTTCCCCGTATAAAAGATAACAGGGCGCAACTTTTCCCTTCTTTAAGCCGGCAATAACGTTTTCCAGGGTCATACATGACTCTCAAGGAGAAAATACTTTTGAGCTTAAACAATGACGTATTTCTTGATATGCTTAACAACTTCTTCCGGTTCGTCAATAAGTTGAATCATGTCAAGATCAAAAGGAAGGATCATATTCTTTTGCACCATGCTGTCCTTCAGCCAGTCCAGCAGCCCCTGCCAGTATTCTCTGCCCATCAGGATTACCGGGAAACTTTTTACTCTTTTTGTCTGGATCAGTGTCAGTGCTTCAAAAAACTCGTCCATCGTCCCGTAGCCGCCCGGCATGATCACATAAGCCATAGCATATTTGACAAACATGACTTTGCGAATGAAGAAATATTTATAATCAAGCTGAAGATTGGCATAGGGATTGGGTTTCTGCTCAAAGGGCAATTTGATATTCATCCCAACGGATTGGCCGCCCGCTTCCGCCGCGCCTTTATTGACCGCTTCCATAATCCCGGGCCCGCCGCCCGTCATCACAGCAAACCCATTTTGAGCTAAAAGCTGTCCCAGCTTCTCCGCCATATGATAATACTTATCATCAGGTTTGAGGCGGGCCGAACCAAAAACAGTCACGGCATTATGAACCTTGGAAAGAACTTCGATGGATTCTACAAATTCTGCCATAATGCGAAAGATCCGCCATGATTCTTCCTTGGATATTTCATCTATAACGTATTGCTTTTCCATACTGCTCATTCCCTTACGCCGGGCACATGACAAAAACTGAAATATTGCCGATCTTTGATCCCGAAATAAAATTAATTACTGCGGCGGCGTTGAACCTTGGCCAGTCTCCGGCGCGCTTCGATTGTTTTTCTCTTCTTCTTGACCGAAGGCTTCTCATAGGCCCGTCTGACTTTCAATTCCTTGAATAATCCGCTTTTCGAAAGTTTGTTTTTCAGAATCTTAAGTGCTTTTTCGACATCATTATCAATAACCTTAACTTCCAATTTTTTTCCTCCTCATACATTGTTACAGACATTATTTTTATATTTTCGACTTTTAGACGCAAAAAAAGGGCAGCACGACACAAGCAAAATCACCCTGCATCGTCAACTACCCTGAAATTTCCAATAAAGTTAAATCACGCTCCCTGCCTGGAACCCACTCTTTGCGGACTTTTACAAGTCCTCTTTTTTCTGATTTTTCCCACGGTTACCCGTATGCAACTTGTTGTCCGCGGCAAAATGCTTAATTTAAAAATGATACCCCGAACAACGATGCATTCATATATGCGATCTGATTAAAAATTGCAACAAAAATAAATATTCTTATCCCTCAGCGGATTTTCCGTCATCGCGGCATTTCGTTTTCGACCGGAATCGAGTTTTTTACTATAAACAATTTCTTTAAACTGAAGGCAAGATTAGCAGGAATATATGTGGCAAATGAATCACCTGCCAGGATAGCGCCACGATATTATGAAGGAATCTGTAAAATGCGTCTCTTTTTTCTCTCCCGGTTCCAGGCGTCACTTTCATATTTTTTAACCAGGCGGCGGCTCAATTCCTTTTCAGACGGCGTTAACGTTCCTTCCGTCATATCGATTCCCAGTTCATCAACAAATCCTTTTTTCAAAGCCGAACAAAGCGTCTCCGCAGAAACAGGCGTAGGAAGCAGCTCATTCACGGCCGTAACGGATCTTCTGAGTTTTACATAATAGTCCGACGCATCTGACGACAGTATCATGTCAGCTGTCTCAACCGGATCAAATGTCATCAGCATGGATCCGTGCTGTATAAATCCTCCGCGTATTCTTGTCTGCGCACTCCCGCAGATTTTCCTGCCGTCAACCATAAGTTCATTACCGGCAGGAACCGAAAAACAACATGTGTCGAGGTCTGGCTCCTTGCCCGCCCCGATTGACGCGGCTTCAGCCAGCTTCGCATGGATGCCCAGATTGGAAAGCCCGCGCAACAGGCAAAGGCTGATTATTTTATATGTTCCGGCAATATCATTGGGAAAAAGATCTGTTGAACTTCCTGCCGCGATAGAATAGGTGATTTCGTCGCGGTGATATACAGCCTTGCCCCCGGTTATCCTTCGGACAACCTTCACATCCGATAACAGGCACCGGTCATAATTAATCTCATTTTTTAATTCCTGAAAATAACCGATAGAAACCGCCGGCCGGCTCCAGCCGTAAAAGCGCAATGTTGGCGGTTTGTTGTGATGGATGGTTTCCAGAAGAACAGCTTCATCGATGGCCATGTTTTCGGTGGCGCTGCATGACTGGTAATTAAGAAGACGCCAGATCATAAAAGAAATTCATTCGGCTTCCTGCTGCATGACAAAATCATGATAACCCGAAGCATCCAGAAGATCATCCAGCTGTTCCATGTCGTCCATCTCAATCACAACCAGCCATCCCGTATCATGAGGATCGCTGTTGATGATGCCGATATCGTCGTTGATGTCCTCGTTGACACTGACAATTGTACCGCTGACCGACGCAATAAGGTCCACAACGGCCTTGGTGGATTCTATGGAACCGAAAGCTTCATCCCGTTCCACATATGCATCAATTTCAGGAAATTCTATCGAAAGGATTTCTCCCAGGCTTTCCTGGGCGTAATCCGTAATCCCCAGCGTAGCCATGTCTCCGTCAACCCGCACCCAGATATGCTCTCGACTGTATAGTAGGTCTTCTGGAAATACCTTCATAACAGAATAACCTCAGAATTTATTTGATGACTATGAGTTTTTTATTCATCTTTGTTATTTTTTCGCAACTGTTTTTTTTCACGAAAACAGTGTCCTCGATACGAATACCCCAGCGGCCCGGATAATAGAGGCCGGGTTCCACCGTGACAACCATACCCGCTTTCAAAACATCCTGCGAATTTGGAGCCAGACGCGGCGCCTCATGAACCTCCAGCCCGACACCATGGCCTGTTCCATGAACAAAATACCGGCTGTATTGGTCCCCTAGGACCCCACGGACTACAGCGTCGACATCCGCTGCGGCGGTTCCCTCCCGGACGCAGGCGATAGCTTCGTCATGGGCCCGCAGAACGGCACGATAAGCATTTTTTTGATCACCTGTCAATTCCCCAATTGCGAAGGTGCACGTTTCATCGGAACAGTAGCCGCGATACTTAACGCCAAAATCAACAACCACAAAATCTCCTTTTTTTATCTTTCGATTTGTAGGCCTGGCGTGAGGAAGAGCGGCATTTTCTCCGGAAGCGATTATCGTTTCAAACGCAACCTGTTCAGCTCCTGACCGGCGCGCCTTTATTTCCAACTGCAGGGCGACCTCCCGTTCCGTCCAGCCGGGCCGAATTTCTTTTGCGAGCGCCGCCAGCGCTTTTGAGGCAATTGCCGCGGCTTTTTTCATTATGAGGATTTCATGATGATCTTTGCATGCCCGCAGCATTCTTAATTCATCCCCCAGCGGAACCAGTTTTGATTTTCTCAATCTTCTCGTTAATGCCTGATGCACATCCACACAAACGAGGGAAGCCTCAAAACCGATTCTTTTAAGATTCAAATCACGAACCGCGTGTTCGATGCCCTCTATTTTATTGGTATACTGGACAACAGGAATCTGTCGCACTTCACGAGCAGCCTGCGCAGTGTAACGGCCGTCAACAAGCATCCGGGCACCTTCAGAACCCAAAACCAGGACACCGTCACTTCCGGTAAATCCGGACAGATAGCGAATATTGCTCATGTCGGGAAATATGATGCCATCAACCTGAAAACCCGGGAATTTCTCCTGAATGGCATGGATCCTGTCGAGGGTGGAATCATTTGTTAACTGCGGCATGGGTCTTGATCCTGTGAATATTTTTCAGCCATTCCGACAGCGTATGGATCACGTATTCGGAAGAAGGATCATTGCCGCGGAAGGCTGTTTTTCTTTCAGTATCTTGAATGCTCTGCTGAATTTTCTTGTTCGGGATCGATTCCTGACCTCCATGGAAGGAAGGACTCAGAGCCATGAATTTCTGAAAACAAAACTGTGAATCCTTTTCATAACCTTTTTCCGCATATAAATTACCCAGCCGTGTCAAAACCAGGGTCATGGCGGAAATTTTCTTTTCCACTGTGAGGACGAGTTCGCGGGCTTCATCCATGAGATCCATAGCGATCAGCGTTGCACCGATAGCCGCATAGGCATCGGCATCCCCGGGGAATCTCGTTAGCCTTTCTTCAGCCAGCGCAAGAGCGTCAGGGTATATTTTATTGTGGAATAAATTATGATATTGCTCGAGAAAAACAAGACGCTCTTTTTCGAAGTTTTGATTTTCCATGTGAATCAAGCATTATTCAGGGTATGTTTAATCAACCACCTCGCTGCAAGCTGTCGAGGTATAAGATGAATGTTACTATTGCGCAGCAAGCTGCGGAGAGTCAACACTCGTCCCGTGTTAGCGGGATTGAAAAGAAAAGCAACTATGGAAAAGCACTTTTGTTCAACTGATTGCTTCCTGTTACCGATCACCTCAAAGACTGCAGATACTCTTTTGCCTTTTGTCCAAAAGGCGTCTGCGGGGCAAGCTTTATGACTTGTCTGAATGAACTTATGGCATTCTTATTGTCATGGATCTTTAAATATGTTTCTCCCAGGTAAAAATGCGCATCATAAAGTGATGGATTCAAATTTACGGATTTTTCAAGATGTGCCTTTGCCTCGGGAAAATTCGATTGTTTCAGATAGATTAAACCGATATTTTTTTCGATTCTTGGATGAAGATGGCGAGTTGGATCCTTACTTAAGGCCTGCTGATACTGAGACAATGCCTTACTGTAATTTTTCAGGTTATAATAGGCCCAGCCGGAATTATAAAGAGCAAGCACAGGGGTTTCATAAAGGTAATTTTTTAATGCCTGATCAAAAGCGCCAATTGCTTTTTCCCATTGGCCCATGTCCATATAGATGACGCCAATATAATTATGGGCTTCAGAGTAATCCTCTTTCAGGTAGACCGCCCTCTGAAAACGCTCGAGTGCCATGTCTCTCATTCCCCGGCCGTTATAGGCAATCCCCAGATAATAATTCGTAACGGGATCATCAGGGTCATCCTTATCGGCATCCAGAAGCACTTTAAGCGCACCGAGGTACTGTCCCGCTTCGAGCAGGGCCAACCCCGTCTTTTGATTGGTTTGAGCCTGCGCTTTTTGCTTGGCAATCGTGGCACAGGAGGAAACCAGCAATAACTGGCACAGCAAAGCGGATATGACGATTAAATTAAACGGTTTCATGGTTAAATCAGCTCAATGAGAATTTTTAAACTCTGGTGAATCCATCGAAAAAATCCCTCCGCACAAGACAGTGCAGAGGGATTCCGGATTATGGAAATTTCCTCTTATTGCCAGTTTCGGCACTTGTCTACATTATCAAGGCTCGTATCGCACGCATCTTCAATTTGACCGGATCCCGCCAGGATCTTTGGCGTGATAAAGATCATCAGTTGCCGTTTTTGTTGTTTGACACTTTCCGTTTTGAACAGCCAGCCAAATATCGGAATCTTTAAAAACCAGGGAACACCGCTGTTTATTTTATCATCCTGCATCTTGGACACACCGCCGATGACGACAGTATCTCCATCCGATACGACAATTTTTGATTCCACTTCGTTTTTACGAATGGGCGGATTGCCCTGAAGCTTCTCGCCCTGCGCATAATCGGGCGAGTCATTCGTGGCTTTAATTTCCATGGAAATCCGGCCGTCATCCGTGATTTTCGGAGTCACTTCCAGACGCAGTACGGCTTCCTTAAAAGTGACCGTTGCAGGCGATGTCCCCGAAGCGGGCGTCACATAGGGAACATCATCACCCTGCTTGATGACGGCTTTCACGTTGTCCATCGTCACAACTTTGGGAGATGAAATTATCTTGCCCTCTGTTGTTGCCTCCAGGGCCGAAAGCTGAACCTCAATGAAACTGCGAGCGCCGCCAAAAACGAGACCTAAAGTCGGTCCCAAGACACTTGAGGGGAAATTTACCGCCGCCATCTCCAGTAAATCGGTTGTGCCGGCTTGTGTGAACGGAATCTCCGCAGGATATGATAGTGTTCTCGCGTTGGTCTGTGTAAGCGGATTGGTGCCTGCAGATAACCCAAGACCGTAACTCCCGGTGGTCGAATTGTTGCCGAATCCCCATTGGACGCCCATATTTCGAACAAATTCTTCTGACACTTCCACGATTTTCGCTTCGATCAGAATCTGGCGTAATTTCCCTTTTTCGACATCCGATTTCAGCGCTCTTGCCCTGCGATCTTCCTCGGCCTTATACTGTTCGGCATCTGCATCTTTTTTGTCTTTTTCATCTTTTTTCTTTCTTTCCAGTGTCATGATCGTGATGACATTACCCGACTGCTGTTTTGTGAGGCCATGAATTTTCAGGATGGCATCCAGCGCCTGATCCCACGGCACATTTTTCATTGTTAGGCTGACATTGCCCTTAACATCATCGCCGGCAATGATACTCTTGTCGCCATACTCCGACATTAACCGTAAAACACTTTTAATATCAGCATCCTGAAAATCAAGTGAGATGTTTTTACCCGTGTATTTTTTTACTCCGTCGCGCAGCTCAGATCGATCCATCTCTGTTTCTGCAAGGCTGTCCTGTTGACGTCTATCGATTTGTTTTGAGGCCTTTGTCAGCTTCGCCTCGACACCGGAAATATTAAAATCAATAACAATAATTTTCCCTTCCTGCCTTATTGTATAGGGAACATTTTCCTTTATTTTGATTCTCAAATTAACCCATTGCCTGCCCGCCTCCGTCTGCTGCTGGGCCGACACACTGGTCACATTCAGCAACCGCCCCTCTCCGACATTGTTCCGCATGTGATCGGGAGCAAAAAGATCATCCAGCCGGATCAGCAGGCTCCTGTCGGACTGTATGGACGGAGGCGCAAGCCTAGGCTGTTGAGATACGACAAGGCTGATTCTTTCCCGTCCGGATAATTTTTCAAACAATATATTTTCCAGGTAACCCACACCGGAATCGTTATTTTGATCTGCATTTAAATCCTTAATCACCCCGGCCGGAGCGAAAAGAAACATCGAGATGATTATAAAAGCAGGGATTACTTTGGATAAATATTTTTTCATGACTTTACCTCGTAGTATTTTTACGCAGTTTCAAAATAATTTTTCTTACCTTATTGTTATCATCCAACTCGTCAACCGTAACCTGATCTGCGAGAATACCGGTTACTTTTCCCTTGCGAGTGCCAATGTGTGATCCGACAAACACGGGATAGAACTTTTTGTTTGAATCTTGAACCACAGCCATTCTCTTTGATTGATCACCGACAATTCCCACAAGGATGAAACTGTCAACCTCCGCCCTCTCCAGCGGAAAGATTGATTCTTCTTTTTTCTTTTGCGCAGATTTGACATCCACGTCAACAAACGGTTTGAAAGGATCTGGCTTGCCCGCCGGATTGTAAGTGTATGCGCTGCCGGGTACAGGTGCGACTTGAGAGACAGGGGACGGCTTCCTAGTACCCTGTGGAACCGACCCCGGTTCCGGAGGTTTCGGCACAATCTGAGGCGAGGAAGGCGGTGACTGGGTTTGCGAAGAACCGGTGGTGGCTGCGGGTGTTGACGGCTTCGCCTGTTGAGCGGGATTGACTGGTTCGGCACAGTAAACACTAAAAGCCGTCATAAAAAGAATCAGCAAATTACACAAAATGATCATTTTAATTTTTTTCATTTTTCTTTTCACTTGTCTGCTCTTTTTTATCTACAAACATGTACGTTTTCACTGTACAAGTTGTAGTAATAAGGTCTCCCCGGCCTTTCACATTCTTCCTGTCACCCATGGAAATATCGGAAATATTGACAATGCGCGGCAATTTGGCAACTTTTTCGAAAAAGTAAACAATATTTTGAAAACTGCCCGTCACTGTCACTTTTACTGGTATTTCCTCGTAAAAAGGTTCCGGCTCCGGCGTCTTTTTCCCTTCACTAGGCTTGCTCTTGTCGCCCGGCTTCTGGGCATCCGCCTTCTGTGGCCCTTGCTGCCTCTGATCGGATGGTTTCAGCAAAGATGAAACTTTCGGTTTTCCTGTATCTGGCATGCCTTTAGGCACGGCAGGCTTCGGCTCAAACAATAAAAATTCAACACCTGCATCCTTGCCTGCCAGAGAGACAGAATGAAAAAGGCCGGGGATTTCCCGCTGGTCGGGAAGTTTTAACAAAGCCACTTTGTAGTTATCTGTCAGCGCGTCAACCTCACCCTTATATTTGTTGAGTTCCACGGCTACTGTTTCTTTTTGCTTAATTTGAACCTGAATATCCTGATTTTCTTTTTCAAGAGTTGACTTCTTCGTTATAAGATCCGATAAAAAATAAAAATAATAAACATAACCAATGGCCAGAATAACTCCAATGACGATCAGGGCCTTGGCCTGCGGAGACAGTTTTTTGATGTCGTTAGCTGTTATGGCCATAACTTAAAATCCCTTTTTCATTTTGCAGGAAAAGATAAACTGCTGGAACGTCATATCGGCAATCACCAGCTTTTTTGAAGAAACTAAATCGACAGACTGTATCGGGTCAAACTTTTCAACGGTTTTCATGAAATCAGCGGCGACAATATTGTCCCGACCAACTCCCTCTATTTTCAGGTTGTCCTTCTCCTGTGTGATTTTTGTAAGCCAGATGTTCTGCTGCGGAACCAGCATGGATAAGTCATCAAGCGTTTTCACCGGCAGCAGACGGTTTTCCTCCAGCGTGCCAATCACTCCGAGTTTTAACTCCAACTCAGATTTCTGTTGCTTAAACTTTTCCAGATCACCTACTTTTGCTTCCAGAGCTTTCAAGGTTTTCTGGGAATCTGCAAGTTTTGTTTCCAGGTCTTTTACTTGAAAAGACATGTAGAGGTAACCCCAGGCAAGACAAAGAAGAAAAATGATAAACAATCCCGCAATAATCGTTACCTGTCTTGCAAGATTTTCTTTCTTCTCTTTTTCACGGTAAGGTAAAAGATTAATTTTAATCATTTATCACCTATTTTTCTCAAACCCAGCCCAATGGCTACAGCACCGATTGTCTTGATGCTCTCGAGCTTGCCCGCGTCGATATTTTTCTTGTTGTATTGAATTTTCAAGAGTGGATTGACTAAATCTGTTTCTATACCTAATCTCTGGGATAAATTGCTGCTCAAACCGGCAATTCTTGATGATCCGCCGGACAGATACACATGCTTGATGTAATCGGCACCGAAGGTTGAACGGAAGTAGTCAATGGATCTCTCTATTTCCGAACATATCGGTTCCGCGCAATCCAGAATGGCATTCCTCAGTTCTATGTTGTCCTGATCACTGCCCTGAGGACCTTCCGTTTTCATTTTTTCCGCTTCTTCCGCTGTCACCTTGTATTTTGCCTGCAAACCGTCGGTGATCGTGTTTCCGGCAACGGTGAAATCTCTGGTGAAAATGGACATTCCGCCTTTAATGACGTTGATATTGGTCAGGGTTGCTCCAATATTAACAATTACAACGATTTCATCCTCTGCAAATTCATAATTGGTTTCATACATGGTTTCCAGCGCAAAGGAATCCACATCCATAATCGTAACCGTGAGACCGGCTGCCGTTAGCGCGTCCAGATAGCTGTTGACATCGGTTTTCTTGGCAGCGACAATGATAACTTCCATCTGATTGGGATTATATTCATTATCTCCCAGAATCTGGAAATCATAATTCACATCATCCATATTATCAAAAGGAAGATATTTGCCAGCTTCATCACGGATCAAATCACGCAGATCCTTCTCTTCCATCTGGGCAAGAGTGACTTTCTTTACAATCACGGAACCACCGGAAAGAGAAGTAACGATTCCCTTTCCCCTGCATCCGGAATTGTGGAAAAGTTCTTTAACCGCCGCTGACAAAGCACTGGGGTTTTCCACGATACCATCAACAATCACTCCGTGAGGAATGGGCATTTGACGAAACCGGTTCAACACATAACCATTGGATGTACTCACGATTTCAGCGAGTTTCAGAGAGCTTGAACCGATATCCAGACCAACAAGTTTCTTTTTCCCTGTAAATAATTCTTTTAAATCCATTAAAGCACCGTCATGTTGTTTTTAACGTGAAAAAATGCTTTTCATCACTATTTTGCCAGCCGGTAAACAACGTCACCTTTTTTTACCATCCCCAGTTCATTGCGCGCTATCGATTCAATATATGCAGGGTCTCTACGCAACAGAAGTATTGTTTTGCCAAGCTCCTTGTTTTGCCTTGCCAGCTCATCGTTCTCTGCTTTCAGCAGAGCCAGTCTTTCTCCCATCAAGTAATTATCAACAACTCCTCTGTTGCCAAACGTGATTAAAAGAGTCATTAAAAATAAAAACGCAACCAAATACCTGCCTATCTTCATTTACAAACAATCCCTCGGGGCTCGATATCTTATAATGTAAATTACCCTTATTGAGGAAAAACTTCTTCATGTTTTCTCTGTAGTGCCTTGGCTACTTTTAACTCTGAATTCTTTCGCGTGGGGATTCCTTTTTCCATTTTAGCAATCGTTTGCGGCGTTAATTCCGCCTTGCGGGCAAGTTCAGAAATACTCAGAGGAATAGATTCTCGAAATTTTTTCACTCTATTTTTCCCGATTTTTTCCATAGCGACTTAAAGTGATACCTTGTAGTTTGTATCTAAAAAACTATAATTCAAAGGAAAAGTCAAGAAAAAAGTTTAATCATGATAAATATTATTTAATATTGCTTAATATTATTAAACAATAAACTATCTTATCGGCTGTTCAACATCCTGTTATTTCAGTCAATATTAATTCTTGTAATTATGATTTTTCTTAAAAAATTGAAAACGCCAAGTCAAACTCATACAGCCGTCACAACCCTATGAAATAGAATCATCCATTCACAAGTTGGCACCGGGCAGGTTCTGCTGTGATTCGCCAAGAAGGAATTTTCCGCCTTCGATCCAGTCTTTCAGGATATTGGCGATTTGGTTGGCCTTGTAATAACTGGACATCGGAGCGGTAATGACTTTCTTGTTGTCAATCATAATCACGCCGCTTCGCAGGTCCTTGTAACTGACTTCCGCCAAAGGCACCGGGCTGCCCTTGGGATAGTCCATGCTGTAGTCATACACCTGAGTATAAATATCCGCATCTTTCACTGCGGTATGATGCGCCATGTCTTCATCCAGAACAGGGATCGGAATACCAACACCGACAAATAGCGAAGTGCCGTAGCCTAAAATACTGGCACCGGTCAGCCATTCCGGATTCATCTCCTTCAAATTACCGACAACGGCTATGGTGCCTCCACCTTCCTTAGGCACACCATTGGACCCCCTGACGACATTGGGATTATGCTGCGTTCCGGGCCAGGCCACAAATCCCTGTGTTCCTCCCAAAAAAATCCTCGTTCCGACGCCGATCGTACGATAGTAGGGATCGTTAAACAGGGGACTTAACTGGCCGGAGGTCGAATAGGAGGCGTTGGCCATCTTGGGACGCAGCATTCCCATATACGTGTAAATGGTTGTATCCGATAGATTTACGGCACAATTATAGTTTTGATAGGCGTTACGCGGATTGAATAAAACGGCATCCCGCAAATCGTTGATAGTGATATTTTTTTCAAATTTACGCGACGGATAGCAATCGGTACCGTAGCCTTCCGCCCTCAATTTTACCACATTACCGGACACCAGATCTTCTATCACATGCCCGCCGCCGTAATTGAACTCTCCGGGATAAACGCTGTTGAGAGGGTCACCTTCCACGACTTCCGTAGCGCCCAGATAACAATCAACCGCCGCAATACCACCATAGGCAGGGACATCGTTCAACCAGACCTTGGAGGCCCTGATCTTCGGAGAGGTATGCCCGAAATTCAGAAAAGCACCTGAAGAACACATGGCGCCGAAGGTACCTGTTGTCACGACGTCGATGCGGCGCGCCGCTTCCACATCACCATGCCTTTCCACAACATCAATCATTTCTTCAGCTGTGACAACAACGGCTCGCCCTTTTTTTATCTTTTCGTTGATTTCCTGAATCGTTTTTTTAACTTTGAATTTTTTCATAAACCCTGTCGTATTATATAATTTTCTTTTTTTATATCACTGTTTCAGAGTAAATGCAAAATGCAACAGGATGGAATCCTGGCAGTTTCTCAATCAAAAATAAACGGTCTGTTGCCCAAACTGTATCCTTTTGAGTGGCCATTGAGAGTGTTTTGTTCAATAAATCTTGGCGAAACGAAAGATCAGCAATGACAACTGTTTGAGCTGAAAGCGAGTTTTGTCATTGCCTGAAGTGAGCCTTAGAGTTATACAAAACACTCTCAGGTAAGCGAAAAAGGTATTTGGGCAACAGGCCGTAAAATACTGACATCCTGAATGGAAACATGAAATGCATATCCGTTAGCGGGCCCGGCCGGTAATCATAAAACGTTGATTGTGATGCTTGATCAGGTATGTCCGAAACCGCCACTGCCTCTTGTTGTTTCATTCAGATTGGATGATTCAACCCATTGTGCGCGGCAGACTTTCGAAATCACCATTTGCGCCAGACGCATGCCCCTTTGCACAATAAAAGGTGCGTTGCCGTGATTGATGACGATCAGGGCGATCTCACCGCGATAATCCGCGTCAATGGTCCCGGGAGAATTCAGAAGCGTGATACCCTGATGGATCGCCAGACCGCTTCGCGGTCGGATTTGCGCTTCATAACCTTCAGGCAACGCAATGGCGATCCCCGTCGGGATTTTCCTGCGCTCGCCGGGTGGAATCGTTTCATCGGCTTTTACAGCCGCAAAAATGTCCATTCCCGCCGCCTGTTCGGTCATGTACTGCGGGAAAGGAATATCTTCGTTTCCCGCGATCCTTTGAATATGAGCGTTTACTTTTTCCATGGACCCCGGGCATTCATGGCGTGACTCCGCAGGGACAAATGATTATTTGCCCCTGCGGAAATCAGATTATGAATATTAGCAGGAATGAACTAGTTTGATTCGGCGCCCAGTGCTTCCTTGCGACTGAGGCGAATCTTGCCGGACTTATCGACCTCCAGCACCTTGACCATAACCTCATCACCTTCCTGCAAGACATCCGTCACTTTGGCAATTCGTTCTTTGGCGATTTGCGAAATATGCAACAGGCCCTCCGTTCCGGGCAGGATTTCGACAAATGCGCCAAAATCAACGATTTTCTTCACCGTGCCGCGGTAAATCTTCCCGATTTCCGCTTCCTCGGTCAGCCATTTCACCATCGCCACGGCGCGTGCAGCCGCTTCTGCGTCAGCGGAAGCAATCGTCACGGTGCCGTCATCTTCCACGTCAATGGTCACACCGGTCTCACTGATGATCTGACGGATATTCTTGCCGCCGGAACCGATAACCGTGCGCACCTGCTCCGCCTTCACCTTCACGGTAGTGATACGAGGTGCATAAAGCGAAATATCCGAGCGTGGTGCGGACATGGTTTCGCGGATTTTCCCGATAATGTGCATGCGGCCGTCTCTGGCCTGCGCCAGTGCCTTGCGCAGAATGTCTTCGGTCAGGCCGTCAATTTTAATATCCATCTGCATGGCGGTGACACCTTTTTCCGTGCCGCAGACCTTGAAGTCCATATCACCGGCATGGTCTTCATCTCCCAGAATGTCGGACAGAATGACGACCTCGTCACCTTCCTTGAGCAGTCCCATGGCGATGCCCGCGACGATGTCCTTGACCGGCACGCCGCCGTCCATTAAACACATGATACCGCCGCAGACGGTTGCCATGGACGATGAACCGTTAGACGAAAGGATCTCAGAAACAATCCGAATTGTATAGGGAAACGTCTCAGGAGACGGCAGGATAGGGACCAATGCCTTACGCGCCAGCGCGCCATGGCCGATTTCTCTCCGGCCGGGGCTGCGCAACGATTTGGCTTCACCTACGCTGTAGGGGGGGAAATTATAATGCAGCAGGAAAGATCTCCTTTCTTCGCCGGCGATATAGTCCATACGCTGCTCATCGGAGGACGTGCCCAATGTGAGCACAGCCAGTGCCTGCGTCTCGCCGCGGTTAAACAATGCTGATCCATGAGCGCGCGGAAGAACACCGACTTCCGAACTAATCGCACGAATGTCCGTTGATGACCGTCCGTCAATTCTTTTTTTCTCCTGGATAATCATATCGCGCAAAATGCGGGATTCGATGTTTTCGATAATCGCTGCAACTTTTTTGCTGATTGCGGCGTCGCCGTCACCAATGGTTTTGATAACGGCCGCGCGGACATCGCCCAGCTTACTGTAGCGTTCCAGTTTGCGCGGCAGGCTGTAACCCTCTTTCAAGCCCGGCATGGCTTCGGCGCGAACGCGCTCGATGAGATCTTCATCCGCCGCTTCTTCTTCAACGGATCTTTTGGCTTTGCCGATCGCCGCTCGTACCTGGTCCTGTAGATCAATAACCGGACGAACAGCTTCCAGACCGAATTTGATCGCATCCACAATGATGTCTTCCGCAACCTCTTTGGCCTCGCCTTCCATCATAACCAGTTCCACATCATAGGGACGGCCTTCCTTGCCGGAAGTGACTTTACGTCCCACCAGGAAAAGGTTCAACTCGCTTTCCTGCATTTGTTCCGGTGACGCGTTTGCAACCAGCGCGCCATTGATCCGGCCGACACGTACACCCGCAATCGGGCCCTTAAACGGGACATCGGATATCTCCAGGGCGGCGGACGCACCGATCATCGCTGCAACATCCGAATCGTTTTCCTTATCCACGGAAAGCACCGTGGCCACGACTTGTGTTTCCGAATAATATCCCTTGGGAAACAAGGGACGAATCGCACGATCAATGATCCGCGACGTTAAAACCTCGCGTTCATTGTTCCGCCCCTCTCTTTTAAAAAAGCCGCCAGGAATTTTGCCGGCCGCAAATGTCTTTTCCTGATAGTCCACCGTCAGCGGCAGAAAATCCACACCTTCTCTCACGCTCTTTAATGACACCACCGTTACCAGCACGACGGTATCGCCGTAATAAACCAGCATGGAACCGTCCGCCTGCGCGGCCACGTAATTGGTCTTGAGTGAAAAATTACGCCCCGCAAAATCTGTACTGAATATGTTACTCATTAACTTTCCTCCACCTTTTTGGTTGTTGCCCGGGACAGGAAATGGAAATTTCCCACGGTAAGACCGCGGAAAAACATCGACTTTCCAAGGAAAATACAATTTCGATATCCATTCGCTCAATCCCGAAAAACCGTCGGGAAAGCGTTTGCTATCGAATTCAAGGGCGAAACGCAAAAGCCGATTGACGCAGGTACAAATCAATACTTGTCCAATCGGTTGTCCTTTTGCCTTCCGCCCTTGAACGGATCCTGTTATTTCCTGAGGCCCAGTCTTTTAATTATGTTTCTGTAACGCTCTACATCATCTTCTTTAATGTAATTAAGCAATCTTCTCCGCTGTCCGACGAGTTTCAGCAAACCCCGGCGTGAGTGATGATCTTTCTTATGCGCTTTGAAATGCTCGGTAAGATATTCAATTCTCGCACTCAAAAGGGCAATCTGAACTTCAGGGGAACCGGTATCTTTCTCGTGAAGCCGGTAGCCCTCGATTAATTCTTTTCTTTTTTCCAAAGTTAACACGCTTTTTCCCTCCCTCTAATATAAATTCCTTAATAATTTAAACTCATCATTGGTTTGCATGATTAAACACTCTGAGCATTCTGGCCGCCTGAATCTTACCATCCTGTCCGGCCATCCCGCTTTCAGGCAACAACATTTCGGCCACTGCCACCAGATCGCCACCCGCATTTACAAACTTTACCATATCTCCCACTGCAAGAAAAGGAAGAACATTCTGCCGCATCATCTCCACATCCGGCTGAAACCCGGTCTTCAGCTTATCCGCTGTCGCTTCGCTGACTTTAATTGCAGTAAACGCCTGCAAAGATTCAGCCATCGTCAGCATTTTTAAGAGCAGTTCCTTCTTTTTACCCTCAGGCGAATCATCTTCCAGGGACACCGCCATTGCCTCGGTGAAAAACCCGCTCCTGAGCCTGCGCAAACCGGACAAACATGCCCCGCAGCCCATTTCTTTGCCTGCATCTGAGCAAATTGTCCGGACATATGTGCCCTTGGAGCAATCCATCTCGAAGGTCACATAAGGAAATGAAATGTCCAGCACCTCCAAACGAAAAATTTCCACATTCCTGGCCGCCACATCCGGAAACTCTCCAGCCCTGGCATATTGATACAGCCGTCTGCCTTTGTGCTTAAGCGCCGAAAAAGCGGGCGGAACCTGTTTTATTTTACCGACAAACCGCTCCAGTACCGTACGAATTTCTTTCTCAGAAACCATCCGGTCCGACTTTTTGATAACCTCCCCATCCATATCCTGTGTATTCGTCTCGATACCCAGGAGCATGGTCGCCCGATATGTTTTGTTTTCCGCCGTCAAAAACTGCGCTAGTTTTGTCGCCTCATCGAGGCAGACCGGCAACACACCGGTTGCCATAGGATCAAGCGTTCCGGTATGCCCTGCTTTACGTGTTCCCAGAATCTTTTTTACTTTGCTCACGACATCATGGGAAGTCAGGCCCGCCGGTTTGTCAATTACTACAATACCGTTCATAAATGCCTATAATGCTTTAACAGCTTCCATGACCCGCAATTTGATCTCTTCAATATCACCTTCAATCCGGCATGCCGCCGCGTTGACATGTCCCCCGCCGTCGAATTTTCGAGCAATCATCTCTACGTTGATCTTGCCCTTGGAACGCAGGCTCAGCTTATACTGTTTTTCACCCATTTGAGTATAGAGCATCGCGATGTCAATCCCTTTGATCGTACGCGGGATATCGATGAAACCGTCGGTATGTTCCATCCTGGCGCCGGTATCCTGCAAAAGTTGATTCGTAACAACCATCGATGCGGTTCTGTTTTCCATATCCAGCGTCAACGTTTGCAGAACGCGGGACAGCAGAATAAGTTTGGCCGGCGGATCGCTTTCATAAATGTTTTCGGAAATCCATTGCGGGTCCGCACCGCCCTCCACCAAGTCGCCTGCCGCCCTGAGCGTGTCCTGATGCGTGCTGGAATAGCGGAAACCGCCCGTATCCGTTAAAATGGCTGCGTACAGATTGGTGCAGATGTCTTTAGTCATCTTCGCATGCATTCTGCGCATCAAACGGTAAAGGAGTTCTCCCGTGGAACTGGCTTTTGGATCCAGAATCCTCAATTTGCAGAATCCTCCGTTGGAAACATGGTGATCTATATTGATCAGCGTTTTAATTTTGGCCACTTCCCGTGATATTTTTCCCACACGGTCGAGCTCCGAACAATCGAGAACAAAACCAACATCATACTGTTCAATATGATCCAGTTCGTGAACTATATGAGCTGCGGCCGGCAAAAACCGGTAGTGATCAGGTGTTGGATCCTGATTGCAAATCACCACTTCCTTGCCTAAATCCTTCAGCATCAGATAAAGCGCCAGTTCCGATCCAAGGGCATCTCCATCAAGCCGAACATGTGCCGTAATTAAAAATTTTTCCCCGGCAGAAATGGCTGCCAGTATTTCTTTAATCATGATTCTCTTCCTGTTTGGCGATCCCGGCCAGCAGCTTTTCAATATGGTTCCCGTAACCGAAGGACTTGTCATGCACAAAAACAATCTCCGGCACGAAACGCAACTGCAAGCGATGGCCCAGCTCACGACGCACAAAACCTTTGGCCTTACTCAAACCGGTCTGAACATCTTCGTTTAATTCGTCTTTGCCCATTTCAACGAAATAAATCCTGGCATTGCGCAGATCGTCTGTCACTTTAACGGCCGTGATCGTCACCGAATGCAGACGTGGATCTTTGACAACCTTCAGGAGAATATCGGACATTTCCGCCATAATCAGTTCACCAACTCTGTCCGCTCTTTTAAAATTCATCGTACTTGCCTGCTGTCCAGTCTGCCGTTTCAAGAAAATCTGAAACCACCATAATTTCTGTTTTCGAGTTTAATACTTCTGCAACATTCAAATCGCCGATAAACCGGAGCAGGTGATCGACTTTGCCGTTGATGTAGCGGGATTCGTTTCCGGTAAGCGCAAATCCGATCTCAGCGAAATGATGATCATCCAAATCGCCCACCTGGGCAATGGAAATATTAAACTCGTTTTGCGCGCGTTTTAATATCTTGCTTAAAACACTTCTTTTTTCCTTCAAAGAACCTGATTCCGGAATCCGTAATCGAATAATGCCGTAACCGATAACCATGATCTTACTTTGTTACAACTTTCTTTCCAGTGTCTCAATGATATACGACTCAATAACATCGCCCACATGAATGTCGTTATAGCCTTCGATGCTGATGCCGCACTCAAATCCGGCCAGCACTTCCTTGGCGTCGTCTTTAAAGCGCTTTAAAGCAAGGACTTTGCCGTCGAAAACAACCACACTGTCCCGAACCAGTTTAATACCGGCCGCGCGGGTGATTTTGCCGTCCGTCACATGGCAACCGGCAATAATGCCGACTTTGGGCACCTTGAAGAGTTCCCGGACTTCGGCGCGTCCCTGAACCAACTCTTTGTATTCCGGCTCCAGGAGGCCTTCCATGGCAGCCCGCACATCTGCGATGACATTGTATATAATGTCATACAGCTTGATTTCGACGCCTTCCTGCTCGGCGAGTTCACTCACGCGGGCATCCGGCCGGACATTGAACCCGATGATAATCGCATTGGATGCCGAGGCCAGCATGACATCCGTCTCGCTGATCGCTCCCGTGGAACTGTGAATGGCCTTGAGCTGGACATCTTCGGTGGAAAGCTTATTCAGGGCATCCGAAATCGCTTCAATAGAACCCTGAACATCAGCTTTTATAATGACGTTTAAATCTTTCACACCCTCCTTGATCTTCTGATACAATTGCTCGAGGGTGATTTTGGAGGAAGCGGACAGTTCTTTTTCCCGTGTTTTCCTGATCCAGTAATCTGAAATATTCCGGGCCTTCTTTTCATCTTCCACGCAGACAAATTCCGCGCCGGTCTGGGGCACACTGGAAAATCCAATGACTTCCACGGGCATGGCGGGTCCCGCTTCCTTTACACGACGCCCCTGATCGTTGTTCATTGCTCGGACACGGCCGAATTCGGTTTTGGAAACAAAAGCGTCTCCTTCATGCAAGGTTCCCTGCTGAATCAGAACGGTCGCAACCGGACCACGGCCTCGGTCCAGCTTGGCTTCGATAATGATGCCGCGTGCGGGCAAATCGGGATCAGCCTTGAGTTCCATCACGTCGGCCTGCAACAGGATCATCTCCAGCAGTTCCTCAATGCCGAGTTTCTTCTTGGCCGAAACTTCGCTGAAAATCGTGTCGCCGCCCCATTGCTCTGATAAAAGCCCGTGTTCGGTAAGTGACTGCTTGATTTTTTCGGGATCGGCACCCGGCTTGTCAATTTTATTGATCGCCACGATGATCGGCACACCGGCCACCTTGGAGTGATTAATGGCTTCGATAGTTTGATCCATGACGCCATCGTCCGCCGCTACCACCAGAACCACAATATCCGTAACCTGGGCGCCGCGTGCCCGCATTGCGGTAAAGGCTTCGTGGCCGGGTGTATCCAGAAAAACAATGTCACGGCCGTTAATATGCACATGATAGGCGCCTATGGCCTGCGTAATCCCGCCTGCTTCGCCGTCAATCACATTGGTTTGGCGGATAGCGTCCAGCAGCGATGTTTTGCCGTGATCAACGTGACCCATGATCGTGACGATCGGCGCACGCGGTTTAAGATTTTCCGGGATCGTCTGCGATTTCAGCATAGTATCCTCAAATTCCATCTCCGCTTTTTCCACCTGAAAGCTGAACTCAGAGGCCACCAGCGTGGCAATATCAAAATCAATCGCCTGATTGATGGCAGCCATTACGCCCATTGCCATCAGCTTGTTGATGACCTCACCGACCTTAACGCCCATTCTTTTGGCCAGTTCACCCGTCGTAATCGTTTCACCCACACGAATTCGCCGCTTGATGGCTTTTGGCACCGTAATTTCGGTTTTCTTCATCTTGACCGGTGCGGCCTTTTTCTCTTCGCGCCATTTGCTGAATGCCACGTCCCGATCATCTTCAATGACTTTGATCTTCTTGTCGATTTTTCTTTCCAGAATCTTGCGGCGCGGGACCTCTTTTTCCTCTTCAATAAAAACTTCCACCGGCCCCTTGCCTTTTTTCTTGGGCTTTTCAAATTCTCTTTTAATGATTTTTTCGGGCGGCGGTACAATAACTTTTTCCCCCGGCTTCTGGGGGGCTTTTGCCGGAATTTCTTTTTTCTCTTCGGGCTTTACGATTTTATGCCTGGACATCATCGGCGGCCGAACGGGTATAATCACCGGCGGTTTTTTGGGTGTTTCCGAAATCTTTTCAGGCACTGGTTGATCTGGTTTTAATTCCTCAACCGATCCCGCGGCCGACACGTCTTTCGTCACTTCCTCAACAGGAACACCCGCTTGAACGGTCGGCGCCTCTTCTTTTTTCTTTTCTGCCCCGGGTATTTCCGCCGCGCCTGAAACCGCCTCTTTTCTCTGAGCGGCAGTCGGAGCGGTTTTTCCTTCAGCGGGTTCTTCTTTTGCTTCCTCGGGAGCTTCAACCGGGACCGGCTCAACCTGTGTGCGAACCGTACGGCGGCGAATAACCGTCGTTTTTATTCTTTCCTCCACAATCTGCCTCGGAGACGTGGTCTGCAAGTCAGTCCTGACTCTTTCGACCTCGCTCTCTTCCAAACTGCTGGCATGGGACTTGACCGTAATACCCAATCTTTCCAGATGGGCAATCAGGTCTTTGTTTTCCAGGCCAAGCTCCTTGGCCAACTCGTGCACTCGCTTTTTCGCCATTCCCGAAACTCCCTCAAATTAAATACTGGGTCCGTGAACTAAATTACTCTTTTTTATTATTGTTTGTTTCCTCGTCGATCAGCCTGATGGCTTCCGCAATCCACTCCGTGCTTGTTTTTTCGCCCACACCGGGAATCGCGGAAAGCGCTTCCGGCTCCATAGCGGCCAGCATCGCGATACTCTTGATGCCCTGCGCAAAGAGCTTTTCGGCCATTGCCGGCCCGATGCCGGGGATTTTCATCAATGCTTTCTGGCCGTCTTCTTCCTTTTCGGCAGCCATGGTCTCGCTCTTCACGTCGATTTTCCAGCCGGTCAACTTGACGGCAAGGCGAACGTTCTGACCGTTTTTGCCAATGGCGAGTGATAACTGGTCGTCGGGAACAATAACCGTCATCGCCCGGTTTTCCTCATCAACAAATACGCGGTTCACCTTGGCGGGAGACAGGGCGCTTGAAACATATTTGGCCGAATCTTCCGTGTAAGGGATGATATCAATTTTTTCTCCCCGCAGTTCCTGAACAACGCTTTGCACCCGGCTCCCGCGCATTCCCACGCAGGCACCCACCGGATCAATGTCCTTATCTTTGGCCTTTACGGCAATCTTGCCGCGCTTGCCCGGCTCGCGGGCCACACTGACAATGTCAATGAGGCCTTCTGAAATTTCAGGCACTTCCACTTCAAAGAGCGCCTTGAGAAAAGCGGGATGCGTTCGCGACAGAAGGATCTGCGCACCCTTCGTATTCTTCTTAACTTCAAAAAGATAGGACCGGATACGTTCGCCGCGTTTATAGGTTTCGCGGTGAATCTGCTCCGCGGGGGGAACCACACCCTCAGCCCGTCCCAGGTTCACAATGATATTGCCGCTCTCAAACCGCTGGACAAAACCGTTAATCAGCTCACCCTTGCGGTCTTTATATTCGTCGTAGATATTATCGCGTTCCGCGTCTTTCACCCGTTGAATAATGATTTGTTTGGCCATCTGGACGGCAATCCGGCCAAAGGAACTCGTTTCGATTTTCATGCCGAGAGAGTCACCCGGTTCCGCACCTTCATCGAGGGATTTTCTTGCTTCCTCTTTGGAAATTTGCGTTTCGGGATCGAGCACTTTATCAACAACCGTTTTAAACTGGAAAACTTCAATTTCTCCGACTTCGTCATTATAGTGGGCTTCAATATCAACATTCTGTCCCAGTTTTTTTCGCGCCGCCGTCATCATGGCGGCCTCGAGAGCTTCTGTAATAATGAGTTTGTCGATACCCCTATCCTTACCCATCTGCTCTATCAGACGTTTAAGCTCTTGAAACATTTACAAAATCCTCCATTTTCTCTCGGGCTGCAACCAATTTCAACCTGCTTGCGTTCATTCTTGCTCCACAAGTTTTGCTGTTTCATCAACCAGATTGGCTTTGACAATTTCTTCTTTCGGGATACTGAATACTTTACCGGACGACTCAATCCGTACAATTCTTCTGCCGTTTTCTTCCACATAATCCACCAGGATGCCCTGAAATTTCTTCGTGCCATCGATCTTGATCCGGGTTTTGATTGTTAACGTGGCACCCTTGAACCGCTCAAAATCAACGTCGCGCGAAACGGGACGGTCAAGCCCTGGTGATGAAACTTCCAGCGTGTAGGGTCCGCGGGACAGATCATGAACATCAAGAACATCCCCCAGTTGATTACTGACGGCAGTGCAGTCGTCCAGCGAGACCCCGCCGTCTTTGTCTAGGAAGAGCCGATGAACCCAGCGGGAGTGCATTTTCAGGCACTCTACATGAATCAGTTCCATCCCTTCTGAGACTGCAATCGGTTCTGCCAGTTGCCAAATTTTGTCTTTTAAATCATCGTACATATCAATCGCTTCAGAAAATAAAAAAGTGGGCAAAGGCCCACTTCAGCAAACAACTTTCAGTAATGGTTGGAAATACGACTACCACATGCCCATAGGCAATGCAAGCACTATTTCCCGCCCAAAAGGGCTTGCCGGAAGGCTGAAAATGGAGCGGGCGACCGGACTCGAACCGGCGACGTCCAGCTTGGGAAGCTGACATTCTACCACTGAATTACGCCCGCTCACGGCCTGAGACTTTTATTCAAGAGGCTTTATTTGTCAAGAAGTTTCTGTGCTAATACCAAGTTGCATTCAAAGGATAACGCGGCGGCAAGGAGGAGGCTCCGCAGGCGTATTATTGATACGTTGAGGAGGCCGACCCCCATATCTGGGGGCACGCGACCGACGCCAACAAAGTTAGCCAAAGACCGGATGCGCATTCCGCAAGGAAGCGCAAAAAGAAACTATTCCTTCCCTAACGGTAGTTGCCACTCTGAAATTGGCAACTACATGCGACTTGGTATTAGGACTTGACAGATAGGCCGCTCCATTGTATGAATGATGCAAATACCCTTTTAATTTAATCCGGCGAGATTGAAAAAGGAAAAACCAATGAAAAAGATCAGCATAAAGTCAATCGGGGCCTTTCTCCTCATCGGGAAAGGCCTTTTTTTATGACTGCTTACATATTTTTAACTGATTGGTCCCGGAATTATTCGGGAAAAGTGAATGTCTTTTTAGAATTTCAAAACGTCGCATAGAGGGAAATATGCCTGAAAAAAAGAGCCCCAAAGTGGTTATGGACAGCGAAGGTATCGAACGATGCCTGACTCGCATTGCTTACGAAATCCTGGAAAAAAACAAGGGTATCAATAATCTTGTACTGGTGGGCATCCGAACCGGCGGCATTTACCTTGCCGAAAGGCTTCAGAAAAAAATCTCGACTATTGAAAACACAAAAATCCCGCTGGGTATTCTGGATATCACGCTTTATCGTGACGACATAACGAAGACAAGCAAGAAAGCCCCGCTGGGCAAGACAAAGATACCCTTCGATCTGGAGGATAAAAAAGTGATTCTGGTGGATGATGTTCTCTTTACCGGTCGGACGATCCGTGCCGCCATGGATGCTTTAATCGATTTCGGCCGCCCCAAAATGATTCAACTGGCTGTCCTTATCGATCGCGGTCACCGGGAGTTGCCCATTCGCGCCGATTATGTCGGGAAAAACCTTCCTTCTTCTCTTTGGGAGGCTGTCAGCGTCAATCTGCTGGAAAAGAACGGAAAAGACGAGGTCCTCATTGAAGAAGAAACATGATTGAGGCAACTACCTCGCAGCAAGCCAAGGAGAATTAACGCGTATCCCGCGAGAGCGGGATTAAACAAACAGGGCAAAATTTATGATGAAACTGGCAAAAAAAGACATCCTCGGTATCCAGGAAATGACTGTTGACGAGATCAACCTGATTCTGGAAACAGCAGAATCTTTTCTGGAAATTTCAACGCGCGAAATCAAGAAAGTGCCGACACTGAGAGGTAAAAGCATAATTAACCTGTTTTACGAAGCCAGCACACGCACACGAACCTCTTTTGAAATAGCCGGAAAAAGACTCAGCGCGGACACGATCAACATATCGGCCTCCACCAGTTCCGTCGTGAAAGGGGAAACCCTGATCGACACTGCACGCAACCTGGAGGCTATGAATCCGGACATCATTGTGCTGAGACACAGCGCCGCCGGCGCCCCGCACCTGCTTGCCTCACTGGTTCGTCAATCCATTATCAATGCCGGAGACGGCGCGCACGAGCATCCCTCGCAGGCCCTGCTGGACATGATGACGATCCGGGAAAAGAAAGGGCGGCTCGCCGGTCTGAAGGTCGCCATCATCGGAGACATCCTCCACAGTCGGGTTGCCCGGTCAAACATTTACGGTTTGTCCAAAATGGGCGCCCGGATCGTTGTGGCCGGACCCGCCACCATGATGCCACGCAACATCGAGCAGATGGGGGTCGAAGCCTGCACAAAGCTGGAAGATGCGATCACGGACGCCGATGTTGTCATGATGCTGCGCATTCAACTGGAACGCCAGAAGCAGAACATCTTCCCTTCGCTTCGCGAATACGCCCAGCATTATTGCCTGAACCGAAAAAATATCAAGCTCGCCAAACCTGATGCCATTGTCATGCATCCAGGCCCGATCAACCGCGGCGTGGAAATTTCACCTGACGTTGCTGACGATCCTGGCTGCTCCGTTATTCTCGATCAAGTTAATAACGGTGTCGCCGTCCGTATGGCGCTGCTTTACCTGCTTTCCGGAGGAAACGAATGAAACTGCTGTTAAAAGGCGCAAGGGTTATTGACCCTTCCCAGAAGATGGATGCCCGAATAGACATTCTGGTTGAAGAGGGGAAAATCAGCTCCTGTGGCACAACCATCAAAGCACCGCCTGCGGCACAAGTAATCAATCTAACCGATATGATTGTAGTACCGGGATTAATCGATATGCACGTGCACCTGCGCGAACCGGGCCTGGAATACAAAGAAACGATCGCCACCGGTTCGGCCGCGGCTGTGGCTGGAGGTTTCACCTCCATTGCCTGCATGCCCAACACGGAACCTGTCAATGATAACCGCTCCATTACCGAATTCATCCGCAGAAAAGCCTCTGAGGCCAATC
>Ga0105104_10000150_pt1 | contig 49480 bp, 42 predicted proteins | sample PPLLaktember2015_3_FD_87034 | JGI IMG/M metagenome (GOLD analysis project Ga0105104, IMG submission 87034) | Freshwater sediment microbial communities from Prairie Pothole Lake near Jamestown, North Dakota, USA - PPLs Lake P7 Core (6) Depth... | ecosystem: Environmental > Aquatic > Freshwater >... | reverse complement strand
GGATGTCAAGACCAGGTAAGGTTCTGCGCGTTGCGTCGAATTAAACCACATGCTCCACCGCTTGTGCGGGCCCCCGTCAATTCCTTTGAGTTTTAGCCTTGCGGCCGTACTTCCCAGGCGGAGAACTTAATGCGTTAGCTACGGCACCGCGGGGGTCAACACCCACGACACCTAGTTCTCATCGTTTACGGCGTGGACTACCAGGGTATCTAATCCTGTTTGCTCCCCACGCTTTCGCGTCTCAGCGTCAGTATCCGTCCAGATGGCCGCCTTCGCCACCGGTGTTCCTCCCCATATCTACGAATTTCACCTCTACTTGGGGAATTCCGCCATCCTCTCCGGTACTCAAGCTCTGCAGTTTCGGGCGCACTTCCTCGGTTGAGCCGAGGGCTTTCACACCCGACTTGCAAAGCCGCCTACACGCGCTTTACGCCCAATAATTCCGAACAACGCTTGCACCCTCTGTATTACCGCGGCTGCTGGCACAGAGTTAGCCGGTGCTTCTTCTCCCGGTACCGTCAAGCCGCTGGATATTGGCCAGCGGGTTTTCGTCCCGGTCGAAAGTGCTTTACAATCCGAAGACCTTCATCACACACGCGGCGTTGCTGCGTCAGGCTTTCGCCCATTGCGCAAAATTCCCCACTGCTGCCTCCCGTAGGAGTCTGGACCGTGTCTCAGTTCCAGTGTGGCTGATCGTCCTCTCAGACCAGCTACCCGTCGTTGCCTTGGTGGGCCGTTACCCCGCCAACGAGCTGATGGGCCGCGGGCTCATCCTGAAGTGATAGCTTGCATGCAGAGGCCACCTTTTCCTTCAGCCCCCGAGGGGGCCGTAGGCTTATCCGGTATTAGCTTGCCTTTCGGCAGGTTATCCCGGGCTTCAGGGCAGATTACCCACGTGTTACGCACCCGTGCGCCGCTCTACTAGGATTGCTCCATTCGCGCTCGACTTGCATGTGTTAGGCACGCCGCCAGCGTTCGTTCTGAGCCAGGATCAAACTCTCCAATTAAAAATTGAATTGTTTGAACTGGCGTACCTCCCGTCTCCCCGGTCTCGTCGACGCAGGCCCTCACGGGCGTGCGCTCCAGGACCGGCTCGAGCAGGAGTCGCTGTTCGGGACACGCACCGCTCCGCATCCGACCTGCCTCGCGGCAGACGGAGAAGAGAGTGTGCGCATCCAATTGAATTGACTGCGGTTTCCGCAATCGTCTTGGACTTGCTATCCGGTTTTCAAAGACCGAGCCGCCGTTCGCCGGACCTCACGGTCCGACGGCGGGCCGACCCTTGTACGGTCGGCATCGGAGGCTGTCAAGCACCCGCGCGGGGCGGGAACCCCAGCAATTTCAAGGACCTATGCAAGCATCCATGCGCTGAACTGGCCTTGGAGAGGACCCAACCCGCCGCTGATCCGGAGGTGGTTCGTCCGAGGGGCCGGGTTTCATACCGCTGCACCCCGACCCTGTCAACTTGGGTCCGTCGCCCGGACCCCGTCAAACCCGCGTGGAACGTATTCGATTGTGATCTGCCCCCCACCGCCACGTCCGCTCCCCGAGGGAGCGATCGCCCACTCACCACCTCACCCGCCCGGCTGCCCACCGTCCTCGCCCCACCGCCCGCGAGGGGGGCGCTAGATAGAGAGTTCGACGGGGCGTGTCAACTGCCGTGTTTCGGGGCCTCGAGGCCGAGCGTGGCGAGGTCCACCCTTCCCCGCCGGCACCGCTCCGCGGAGACGATGGCCTCCAGCTCGGCGTAGGCCTGCTCGACCGAGTCGTTCACCACCAGGTAGTCGTACACCTGCGCCCCCTGCTCCAGCTCGGAGCGGGCGGCGAGCATCCGCCGGCGGATCGCATCGTCGCTCTCGGTGCCCCGCTCCCGGAGCCGCCGCTCCAGCTCGGCCATGCTCGGGGGCAGCACGAACACCAGCACCGCCTCCGGGTAGCGGCGCTGGATGGACCGGCCGCCCTGCACGTCGACGTCGAAGACCGCGATGCCGCCGGTGGCGAAGACCCGGTCCACGACCGACTGGGCGCTGCCGTAGAAGTTGCCGTGCACCTCGGCCCACTCCACGAACTCGTCCCGCTCGATCATCCGCTGGAAGGTGAGGGCATCGACGAAGTGGTAGTCCACCCCTTCCCGCTCGGCGCCCCGGGGCTCCCGGGTGGTCATGCTGATGCTGAACTCCGCCTCGGGGTGCGCCTGGACGAGCCGCCCGGCGAGGGTGGTCTTCCCCGTCCCCGAGGGCGCGGAGAGCACCAGCAGCAGACCGCGGTGGAGGGATCCGGGGCTCATTCGACGTTCTGCACCTGCTCGCGGACCCGCTCCAGCTCCGCCTTGAGCTCGACGATGCGGGTGGAGATCTCGGTGGACTGGCTCTTGCTCCCGGTGGTGTTCACCTCCCGGTGCATCTCCTGGACGAGGAAGTCCATCCTCCGTCCGGCGGGCTCGTTCCCGCCGAGGTAGCCCCGGAAGGCCTGGAGGTGCGCCTGGAGCCGGGTGGCCTCCTCGGCCACGTCGGTGCGCTCGGCGAAGAGCGCCACCTCCTGGACCAGCCGCGCCTCGTCCAGCGACGCCCCCTTCAGGAGATCCGCCACCCTGTCCTGGAGCCGGGCCCGGTAAGCCTCCACGGTCCTCGGGGCCAGGGCGGCGACCTCGGCGGCGAGGGTCGCCACGCGCGCCAGGCGTGTCGAGAGGTCCGCCTCCAGCGCCCGTCCCTCGCGCTCGCGCATCGCCACCAGCGCATCGAGGGCCTCGGCCAGCGCCTGCTCCAGCCCGGCCTCCGCGACCGCCAGGTCGGTCACCGGCTCCTCCATGCGCACCACGCCCGGCTGGCCCGCGATCTGCGCCGCGCTCGGGGCATCGGCGAGCTCCGTCGCCCGGGCCACCGCACGCAGCGCCTCGCGCCAGGCGCGAGCCATGGCCGCATCGACCGTCGGAACCGCGCCGCTGAGGGTGCTCGTGCTCCGGCGGACCGCCACGTCCACCGCGCCCCGGCTGCACCGCGCCCGGACCGCCCTCAGCACCGCCGGCTCGAGGGCGGACAGCTCGCGGGGGAGCCGCACCTTCACCTCGAGGTGCTTGTGGTTCACCGCCCGGACCTCGACGGAGATCTCCTCGTCGCCGGCGCGCGACCGCCCCGTCCCGAAGCCGGTCATGCTCTTGAGCATGTATCCAGGGGTGCTAGGAGGCGCCGCACCCAGCCGTCAAGGCCCGAACGCATGCAACCCTGGCACAAACGACTGGAAGGCACCGGGAAGCGGGCCCTGGCCAAGGTGGCCGCCCTGGTCTTCCGGAGGGCGGCCCCGGCGTTGCCTGCCGGGCTCCGCCGGGTGCTGCTGGTTCGGATCGACGACCGCGTGGGCGAGGCGCTGCTCATCACCCCGCTGGCCGCTGCCCTGAAGGGGCTTCCGGCGCCGCCGGCGGTGGACGTGCTGGTGCACCGGAAGACCGCGCGCGTCCTCGAGGAGCACCCTTCGCTGGACCGCATCCTCACCCTCGACCGGCGGGGCCTCGCGCTCGGTCCGCTCGCCCCGGGGATCCGTGCGGTCCGGGAGGCCGGTCCCTGGGACATGGTGGTCGACTGCGGAAACTGGGAGGTCCCGGGCGTCACCTCGGCCCTCGTCGCCCGGCTCGTGGCCAACGAGGCCCGGGTCATCGGCCCCGCGGTGACCCCCACCGGGCCACTTCACGACTTGCCGGTGGCGGCCCGCACCGACACCCGCTCCGAGCTCGCCCAGCGCCTGCATCTGCTCTCGCCGGTGCTCGCGCCTCCGCCCCTGCTCCCCACCTTCCGCCGGCCCCGGTTCTCCGAGTCGCTGCGTCCGTTCCTCGCGCAAGTGCGTGCCTCGCCGCACGCGGTCCTCGTGCCCGGCGGCCGCCTGGGGTGGAGGCGGATCCCCACCGAGCTGTTCGCCGTGGCCGCACGCATCCTCACCGCGCTGGGGCGCACGGTCGTCGTGGCCTGGGGACCGGGTGAGGAGGAGCTCGGGCACGCCGTGGTCTCCGAGGCGGCCGGGGCACAGCTCGCCCCGCCCACCGACCTCGACGGGCTCGCCGCGCTGCTCGCCGCGGCCGGGTGCACCGTCTGCAACAACTCGGGACCGATGCACCTCTCGGTCGCGGTCGGCGCGCCCACGCTCGCGCTGTTCTTGAAGATGGATCCCGAGAGGTGGGGCTACCGCGACGCTCCCCACGCGGTGCTGGACCTCACCGGCGTGATCGAGGACCGCCCGGGCGCCGAGGAGCGGGTGGAGACCGCGGTGTGCGCGTTCGCCCGTCGCCTCTCCTCCCCCGCTCGCTGAGCCGCCCGCGGGACCCCGCGACGGGAGAGGACATCCGGGCGCTCAGAGGCTAAAGCAACAACCAGGACCACACGTAAAATATTGGAACGAGGACTCAATGGTTTAGGAAGCCTGACCCCACGCTCCGCGTCGAAGTTGTTGCTTTAGCCTCTCAGCAGCTACTTCGAGGGACGTTCCATCCGCTCCAGCAGCTCGGTGGTGCTGTGGTCCTTCGGATCCCCGGCGATGGCCACCCGGCCGCCCCAGGCGGCGAGCTCGTCGCGCTCGGGAACCGTCTCCGGCGTGTAGTCCGTCCCCTTGACCTGCAGGTGAGGCCGGAGCCGCCGGAGCACGGCCCGCACGTCGAGCTCTCCGAAGAGCAGCACGTGGTCGGTGCAGGCCAGGGCCGCCACAAGCTCCGCGCGCTCGGCCGCCGGAAGGCGCGGGCGTCCGGGCCCCTTCAGCGCCCGCACCGACGCGTCGTCGTTCACCGCCACCACCAGCACGTCGGCCAGCGCCTTCGCACCCTCGAGGTAGCGGACGTGCCCCACGTGCAGCAGGTCGAACGCCCCGTTGGCGAGAGCCACCGTCTTCCCCGCCTCGCGCGCGGCCTCCACCGACGCCGCGACGACCTCGAGCGGCTGGACCTTCCCCGCGGTGCTCACCGGCCGCCCAGCTCCGATGCGAGCTCGTCGGCCGTCACCGGCGCGGTCCCGGGCTTGAGCACCACCAGCGCTCCGGCCACGTTGGCCAGCTCGGCCGCGGCTCGCGGGGTCCCACCGGCCGCGAGCCCGAGGGTGAAGGCGGCCATCACGGTGTCGCCCGCCCCGGTGACGTCCACCGCCGCCCGGCTGCCGTGCGCGGGGAGCAGCTGCACCTCCCCACCCCGCTCGAGCAGCGCCATCCCGCGGCGGCCACGGGTCACCAGCAGCACCTGCCCGTCGAGGAGGCTCAGCGCCGCGGTGGCCGCCCGCGCCAGCGCGCGATCGTCCTCCACCGGGAGCCCGGTGAGCGCGGCGAGCTCGGGCTCGTTCGGCTTCGCCGCCCGGAATCCGGTCAGCGCTCCGAGCGCATAGCGCGAGTCCACCGACACCAGCGTCCCGCTCGAGGCGAGGTGGCGCAGCGTGGCACGCGTCGCATCGCCCACGACGCCCCCACCGTAGTCGCTCACCAGCAGCGCGTCCGCCCCGTGAGCGGCCTCCTCCACCACCTGGCGGAGCCGCGCGGAGACGCCCGCCGGCAGCGGGAGCGTGTTTCCCCGGTCGAGCCGGAGCATCTGCTGCCGGGAGGTGTTCAGCCCGCCGGCGAGGATCCGGGTCTTGGTCTCGGTGAAGGGTGCGTCCACGGCCACCAGCCGGATGCCGCGCTCGGCGAACCGCTGGCGTACCGCCTCGCCCATCTCGTCACGACCGAGCACCCCCACCGCCGTCACCTCGGCACCCAGCGCCCGCGCGTTGGCCGCGGCATTCGCCGCGCCGCCGAGCGTCACCTCCGACGACTCGTGCCGGACGACCAGCACCGGTGCCTCTCGGCTCACCCGATCGGTCTGCCCGGAGATGTAGTGGTCGGCGACCAGATCGCCGACGACGACCAGCTTGCGCGCGCGGAACGCGGAGAGCAGCCGCGACAGTTCGGACGCCACCTTGCCCCTAGCTTGTCAGGCGGAGAGCAACCGGTCGAGGTGCTCCTCGCCCTCGAGCACCTCCACCCCGAGCCGCAGCACGTGCACCGGCGCTCCCTCGTGGCACCGCACCGCGTCCTTCTCCGTCGTGACCAGCCAGGCGCCAGCCGCCGAGGCCTGCCGCTCCAGCTCGCGCAGCTCGTCTCCGCCGAACCGGTGGTGGTCGGGGAAGCCGCTGAAGCCCACCACTTCGGCGCCCAGGCCCTCCAGCGTCCTCCGGAACGAGGTGGGACGGCCGATTCCCGCGAATCCCACCACCTTCCGGCCGCGGAGCACGTCCGGGGGGGACACCTCGCCGCCCGGAGCCACCACATCGCGCGGTCCGTGGCGGGCCCGAACCCGGGGAATGCCCTCCGGCCAGGGCACCGCGACCGGCGCCTCCGCCGCCCGGACCCAGAGGAGGGTCGCCCGACCCAGCGCCCACGGCGGCTCGCGCAGCGGACCGCGCGGGAGCAGGTGTCCGTTGCCCAGCCCCACCGCCTCGTCCACCACCACCACGTCCGCGTCGCGCTGGAGCCGCCAGTGCTGGAACCCGTCGTCGAGCAGCGCCACCCCCGCCCCGCACCGGGCCGCGAGCCCGGCCAGCCGCAGCCGGTCACTCCCCACCCAGACCGTCACCGCGGGCAGGCTCCGCGCCAGCATCAGCGGCTCGTCCCCGCACCGCTCCGGCTCCGGCCAGGGCGGCCCCTCCACCCGCACGTCGGTGGTGGCGGTCCTGCCGTAGCCGCGGCTGAGGATGGCCACCGGCTTCCCCCGGGCGACGAGACGCTCGGCCACCGCCCGCACCACCGGCGTCTTCCCCGCCCCCCCCACCTGCACGTTCCCCACCGAGATGACCCGCAGCCCCGGTACCCGCTGGGCATGGAGCAAGCCCCGCGCCCGGGCCGCGGTTCGCACCTGGACGCCCGCGGCGAAGAGCGCCTCGGCCACCGCCAGGGGCGACAGCGCCAGCTCCCGGAACGTCCCCTCCGGTCGGTCCGGGTAGAAGAGCCGCTCGACCCAGCCGCTCATGCCCTCGCTCCCGCGCGCGCGTAGAGCCCGAGCAGCGCCTCCGCCACCGAGCGAACATCGGGCACCGCCACCGTTCGCCGCTCGTCGCGGAGGGCGACCCCGGCCAGGGCCTCGGGTGTCGGTGCCTCGAGGACCGCGTCCACCCAGGCGGAGAGCGCCCCCTCGTCCACGCCCACGACCCGCGCGCCCACCGCCCTGCCCTGCACCGCCGCACGGCCCGCCTCGTCGTTTCCCAGCCCGAGAACCCACAGCTCGTCGAAGACCTGCATCCAGCGCACGAGCGAGTCGCCGCTCTGGTACCCGGGGAAGCGCACCTCGAAGCCGAGGGCCTCGGCCCGCGCCCGGAGCGCAGGCCCGAGCTGACCGTCGCCGACCAGAACCAGCGTCGCCTGCGGCACGCGCGCCCTGACCCGGCGGAAGGCCTCCAGCGCCAGCTCGTGGCGGCGCGAGGGCTGGAAGGTGGAGACCATGCCGATCACCGGGGGGGTGAGGCCCAGCGAGGCCTGGAGGGTCGCACGGTCCGTGGGAGGGCGGAACGCGGGCTGGACGAGCGGCGGAAGCACCATCCACGGCCGCGCGAGCCCTGAGCCCAGCGCCGCCGTGGGGACGGTGTACGCCGCGGCCGGCAGACGGAGCGCCCGGAGCGAGCGGCCGGCATGGAACGAGCGCACCCGGATGCCCCGGTGTCTCGACAGCGCGGCCACCCAGTGGTCGTGGCTGAAGTGGGTGTGCACCACGTCCGCCTCCAGCGTCCCCAGCCGGCGTGCATCTCGCCACACTCCGGCCGCGCCGTCTCGGCTGGACATCCTCAGGCCCCGAGAATCGAGCAGTCCGAGCGCCTGGAGCCGCGGCGCCGCCGGCTCCTCCGAGCCCGTCCCCGCTCGCGTCGAGTCGATGGCCACCGACACCGCGTGCCCCAGCGCCCGCTGCGCCTCGGCCAGGAGAGCCACCGGCTCGGCCGGGCCGCTCCACACCGGGCTGGAGAGGAGGTGGAGGATCCTCACCGGAGCCGTTCCAGCTTCGTGTACAGGCGGCGCAGCGCCTCCACATCGGCCTCGAGCGTCCAGCGGGCGCGCACCTCGTCCACCGCCGCCCGGCCCACCGCAGCCGCCCGCGAGGGCTGGGCGAGCAGCGGCTCGAGGAGCTCCACCAGCGCCGGCACGTCCCCCGGTGTGTAGAGGAAGCCGGTCACCCCGTGCTCCACCAGCTCCGGGTAGTGCGGGAGCGCCGCCGCCACCACGCAGCAGCCGCTGGCCATCGCCTCGAGCAGCACGAGCGAGAAGCTCTCCTGCCGCGACGGCTGCACCAGGATGGTCAATCCCCGGTACAGCGCCGCGGTGTCGTCCCGCTCTCCCAGCTGCTCGAGCCCGGCCAGGCTCCCGGCGAAGGCCCGCCAGCGCCGCGTCACGAGCCCGGCCAGCACCGCCCGCCAGCGGGGGAACCTCGGGCCGAGGACCGCCCAGGCCGCAGCGAGGTCCTGCTGCCCCTTGGAGGGGCGGATGCGCCCCACCGCGCCCGCTCCGTGGCTGCCGCCCACGCCGAGCGCGCGCCAGGCACCGGCGCGGTCCGCCGGCGGCGCGAACTGCTGGACGTCCACGCCGTGCGGCACCACCTCCGCGCGGAGGCCCAGCTCGCGGAGCGCCCCCCGGGTGAGGACCACGCGCGCATCCGCTCGGCGCGCCAGGAAGCGCGTCCAGCCCGAGGGGCGTCCCGCGGAGTGGCGGGTGAAGACGACCTGGACCGAGGGCCGCATGGTCCGGAGCAGCAGCGCCGCCAGCAGCTCGAGGTTGCGGTGGGCGTGCACCACCAGCGGTCCGCTCCTCGCCAGCTCCAGGAGCGCCCGCCACGGCAGCCGGCGGACACCCCGCAGCGGCCCCCAGCCGATCACGTGCGCCGGCAGCCGGCGGGCGACGTCCTCCACGTGACGCGTCACCCCGGTGCGCCGTCCGTGGAAGTGGAGGAGCACCAGCGGGGTCATCCCGCCGACCCCGCTCTCCGCGGCACCGTACGGGCTCCCGCCCCGAGCAGCAGACGGGCGACGAGGTCGACGTTGCGCTGGCTCGCGCCAGACACCTGGCGAACCGACTGGGCGGCGAGGCTCCCCAGATTGGCCAGCACGTCCGGCCGGCCGAGAAGCTCCGAGAGCACCCGGTACAGCTGCTCGGCGTCCGCGACCTGGATGCCGCCCCGGCCGAGCAGCACCTGCACGCTGTCCCGGAAGTTGTCCATCCGCGGCCCGAAGAAGACCGGCCTCCCCTGCGCCGCGGGCTCGAGGATGTTCTGCCCGCCGCGGTGGGTGAAGCTCCCGCCGACGAACACCACCGTCGCCAGCCGGTAGGCCCGGGCCAGCTCGCCGATGGTGTCCAGCACCATCACCGGTGCGCCCGCCGGTCCTCCCGTGCGACGCCCCGCCTCGACACCCCGGGCCTGCGCCAGCGACTGCACGCGCGCCGCGCGGTCCACGTACCGCGGAGCGAGCACCAGCCGGAGCCCGGGATGCGCGTCGCGCAGGCGCTGCCACACCGAGAGGAGAATCTCCTCCTCGCCCTCGTGGGTGCTGCCGCCCATCAGCACCAGGGCGTCCTGGGGGAGGCCCAGCGCCGTCCGGAGCGCCTCGTCCTCCGGGGAGGGCCCGGGCACCGCGAGCCCGTCGAACTTGGTGTTCCCGGTCACCCACACCCGGTCCAGCGGCGCGCCGAGGGAGAGCGCCCGCTCGGCCTCGTCGTCCTCGCGCATCAGGAGCAGATCCAGCTCGGAAAGGGGATTGCCGAACACCGCGAAGAGCGTGCGGTATCCGCGGAGGCGGTCCGGGGAGAATCGCCCGTTGGTGAGCACCACCCGCGCCCCCGCGGCCCGGGCGGCGTGGATGAGGTTGGGCCAGATCTCCGCGTACTCGAGCACCAGGAGGTCCGGTCGCAGCGCGCGCATCGCCCGCCGGGTGGCCCCGGGGAGATCCCAGGGCGCGTAGAGCACCCCGTCGACCTGGGCAGAAAACCGCTGCTCGGCCATGGCCCGACCGGTGTCGGTCATCGTGGTGAGGAGGATGCGCGCGTCGGGGAAGCGTTCGCGGAAGCGGGCGATCATCGGCGAGAGAGCCTGGAGGTCTCCCGCGCTCGCCCCGTGGAGCCAGACCCGCGGCCAGCCTCCCTGAGGCACCGCCTCCGACCGGTAGAACCCGAAGCGTTCCAGCAGGCCTCGCCTCGTCTTCCGCGCGAGCAGCAGCACCGGCGAGAGCACGAGGAACGCGAGGGTACTGAGTAGGACGTACAGGGCCCGCCTCACGGGGGCGCCTCCACCTTCACCGGCTGGGCCAGCAGCCAGGGCCAGGACACGTCGCCGAGCCCCAGCCCCGGTGTCTCCACCCGCACCTCCACGAGCACCTGGCCCGGGGCCTCGAGGCGGACGTGGGAGGCATCCAGAGCGCGCCCCGATCCGTGAACATGAAGTCGGGTCCCGGGCGGGCGCACCGCCGGCAGCCGCACCTCGAGCACCTCGCCGACCCGGAACGTCCGCCGGTCGGCCGGGAGCACGGCGAAGCCGGCGACGGGAGCGAGGGCGTCCACCGCGCAGTAGAAGCGGCCCGCGCGGAGCTCCTGGACCAGCGCCTGCGCGGCCTCGGCCGGGGCCTCGGGAAGCGAGGCGATGCCGGTGAGGTGGATGGACATCCAGCGGAAGGCCGCGCCGTAGCTCGGCCAGCCGTGCGCATCCGGACCGCAGAAGGCGAGCTTCGGCTCCGGGCCGTCCAGGGACAGCAACCAGTCCTCCGCCGGCCGTGCCTCGGCGAGCGCGTACACCATCGCGCGCTCGGGGCTCACCAGCGCCGTCCCCAGCGCGGGAAGGAGGCGGGTGAGCGGACGCTGGCGAAGCGCTCCCCAGGCGGAGTCGCCGCTCCACACCTCCACCCCGCTCGCGATTCGCGCCTGGGCGAGGTCGGCCCAGGCCCGCTGGGGGTGGAGCGGATGGGCCACGACCGCGAGACCGCCCAGCGCGAGCACCGCCCGCACCGGCGCGGACACCTTCTCGGCGTCGGTCAGCGCCCGCCGGCTGCCCACGTCGGCCAGGTGCCCGAAGGGGGTGCTCGACTCCTCGCCCGGGACGAGGAGCACGCCCTCCTCCCGCGCCGGGGTGGGAAGCTCCCGCGGGTTGTGGTCGGTGAGCACCAGGAAGTCGAGCCCGGCCGCGCGCGCCGCCTGGGCCACGTCGGTGGGGCTGCCCCGGCCGTCACTCCGGGTGGTGTGCACGTGCCAGGCGCCCCGGAGCTCGCGGGTGGCCGCCGGGGGCGTGAGCGGGAGGGGCCGGACCGCGGCCAGCAGCGCGAACCACCCGAGGGTGAGGGCGAGCAGGAGGAGCGCCCAGCGGAGGAGGCGGATCCATCCCGGGGTCTTCTTCCGGCGCCGGATCGGCCGGAGCACCATGCTGGGGCGCCTCACCGGGTGGTCCCCGTGGCCGCGGGGGGCGGGTGCTGGAGCGTCCAGGCCTCGGCGTACCAGCCCCCGCGGAGGAGGAGCTCCTCGTGCGTCCCCTCCTCCACCACCCGCCCGGCCACCAGCACGTGGATGCGGTCCGCCCGGGCGATGGTCTGGAGCCGGTGGGCGATCACCAGGGCGGTGCGGCCGGGAAGCATGCTCTCGAGCGCCGCCTGGACCTCGCGCTCCCCCTCGGGGTCGAGGCTGCTGGTGGCCTCGTCGAGCACCAGGAGCCGGGCGTGCATGAGCACCGCCCTGGCGAGGGCGAGGCGCTGCCGCTGTCCGCCGCTCAGCCGCGCACCCCGCTCGCCGAGCGGGGTGTCCCACTGACGCGGGAGGGCCATGACGAACTCCTCGGCCCGGGCCGCCCGCAGCGCCGCGCGCAGCTCGCCCCCGGTCGCCTCCGGGCGCGCGGAGAGGAGATTTTCGCGTACCGTCCCGGAGAAGAGGAGCGGCTCCTGGGTGACCAGCGCCATCTGGGATCGGAGCGAGGCCACCGTGCACGCCTCCACGTCCGTCCCGTCCCAGAGGATGCGACCGGCATCCGGGCGGACGAAGCGGAGCAGCAGCGCCGCGACGCTGCTCTTTCCCCCTCCGCTCGGTCCCACGAGGGCGGTGACCTTCCCCATCGGAATCTCCAGCTCGAGGCGGGAGAGCGCCGGCCGATCCCCGTAGGCGAGGCTCACGGTGTCGAGGCGCACCGCGCGGGCGAGCCGTGGTGCGGGCTTGGCCCCGGGCGCGTCAGTCACCAGCGGAGGCGTCTCCAGCACCTCGAGGAGGCGCTCCGCCGCGGCCGCCCCCTGGGTGGCGAACTGCGAGGCGCGGCCCAGCTCCTTCACCGGCTGGTACAGGAGAATCAGCGCGGCGAGGAAGGAGAGCAGCCGCTCGGGCGCCACCTCCATGTTCCCCGCGGCCCACACCAGCACCGCCGCCACCGCCAGCGCCGCCAGCACCTCGGTCAGCGCCGGGACGGCCGCGCGCGCCCAGCCGGCCCGGGCGAGCGTCGCCGCGTGCGCCTCGGCCCGGGCACCGAAGCGCGCGGCCTCGGCCTGCTCCACCCCGTAGGCCTGCACGGTGCGCACCGCCGCGAGCGCCTCCCGGAGCTGGCCGGCCATCCCCCCGAGCCTCGCCTGACCTTCGCGAGTCCGCCGGAGCACCGAGCGCGTGAGCCGGGCCACCGGGACCCCGGCCAGGGGCACCACCGCCAGCGCGACCAGCGAGAGCCGCCAGTCGAGCGCCACCGCGACCCCGGCCAGGACGGCGATCTGCAGACCGTCGCGGATCCACGAGCCCACGGCGTAGATGGCGGCGGTCTCCACCGCGGTCACGTCGGCCGAGAAGCGCGATAAGAGATCTCCGCTCATCCTCGCGGCCAGCTGCACCGGTGACTGGCGCAGGAGCGCGTCCAGCAGCCCTCGCCGCAGCCAGGCCACCGTCCGCTGTCCGAACTGCCCGGTCCAGGTGAACTGGGCGGCGTAGGCAACTCCCTTGACCGCGGCCACGGCGACCAGCATCAGCGGCAGCGCGAGCAGGAGCCGCTCCCGGCCGCCGGCGTCGAACGCCGGCGCCCAGCTCGCCACCCGGCCCAGGGCCGAGGCACCCCCGGTGAGCAGAAAGCGGAGGGTCGGCCCCACCAGGAAGGCGTAGAGGCCGGTGGCCAGGGCGAGCACCGCCATCGCCATGCTGGCCAGCACGAGACGGCCGAGGTGCGGCCGCGCGTATGGCAGAAGGCGCCAGAGCGCGCGCCACCCCGAAGGGCGGGCGACGGTGTTGTCCACGGCGGTGGTCACCAGGGAACCGAGGTGTACCATCCTGCCCCCGAGCGTCCATGGCCAACGGCGAGCTGATGGTGGTGGCAGGCGAAGCCTCGGGGGATCTTCACGCGGCGGACGTCCTGACCGAGCTTCGCCGGCGCCGCCCGGAGCTCCGGGCCTTCGGGATGGGTGGCCCCCGCCTCCAGGGCGCGGGCCTGGAGCGGCTGTTCGACGCACGGGAAATTTCCGTGATGGGCATCGCGGAGGTCCTCCCGCGGCTGCCGCGCATCTGGCGGGTGTTCCGGGCCCTGGTGCGCGCCGCCCGCGAACGCCGACCCGCGGCCGCTCTCCTGGTGGACGTGCCGGACTTCAACCTGCGGCTCGCGCGGAAGCTCCGGGGCCTCGGCATCCCGGTGGTGTTCTACGTGAGCCCCACGGTGTGGGCGTGGCGGCGCGGGCGCCTCCGGCAGATCGCCCGGGACGTGGACCGGATGCTCTGCATCCTTCCCTTCGAGGAGGACTTCTACCGGACGCACGGGGTGCGCGCCCGGTACGTGGGCAACCCGGTCGTGGAGCAGGTCCCCGCACCCGGTGCGCCCGAGGCCTTCCGCCGGGCGCTCGGGCTCGAGCCCGCCCGTCCCACCCTGGCGATGCTCCCGGGGAGCCGCCCGAGCGAGCTGCACCGCCTGCTCCCCCCGATGGTGGAGAGCGCGGCCCTGCTCCAGCGCGAGCGGCCCGACCTGCAGATCGTCGTCCCGGTCGCACCGGGGCTGGACCCGGCGACGGTCCAGGCGGCGTTCGCGGCGCGGGGGCTCCACCCGACGCTGGTGGACGGCCGGACCGCGGAAGCGGTCGGCGCCTCCGACGTGGCGGTGGTGGCCTCCGGCACCGCGACCCTCGAGACCGCGCTGATGCTGCGCCCGATGGTGGTGGTGTACCGGATGTCGGCGCTGAGCTGGGCCGTGGGCAGGCTCCTGGTGAAGGTGGCCTTCGTCTCCCTGGTGAATCTCCTCAGCGGGCGGCGGCTGGTGCCCGAGCTGCTCCAGTCCCGTCTCCGCCCCGAGGCGGTGGCCGAGGAGGTGCGGCGCCTCTGGGCTCCAGGAGGCGAGCGCGAGGCGCAACTCGAGGGCCTCCGGGCGCTGCGGACCCGTCTGGGCAGCGGCCCCACGGCGTCGCGCGTGGCGGACGAAGTGCTGGAGGTCCTCGACGCGCATGCTAAGGACGCGGGGCTCCGAAGCGCCCGATGAATTCAGCCCTGGTCTGCATTCCCACCTACAACGAGCGTGACAACGTCGAGTCGATCGTCCGCGCGGTGCTCGCCGCCGATCCGCGGGTGGACGTCCTGGTGGTCGACGATGCGAGCCCCGACGGCACGGGCGAGCTCGCGGACGCGCTGGCCCGCGAATCGCCTCGGGTCCACGTCCTGCATCGGGCCGGCAAGGCCGGGCTGGGCAAGGCGTACCTGGCGGCGTTCGACTGGGCGCTCCAGCGCGACTACCGCTGGATCCTCGAAATGGACGCGGACTGGAGCCACGACCCCGGCTACCTCCCGACGCTCATCGACCGTGCCTCGACCGATGCCGATCTCGTCCTGGGGAGCCGCTGGGTGAAGGGAGGCGGGACGCGGAACTGGGGCGTCGGCCGGCGCTTCATCAGCCGCGGGGGCTCGTTCTACGCCCGCACCATTCTCGGCCTCGGGATTCGCGACCTCACCGGCGGCTTCAAGTGCTTCCGCGCCGAGGTGCTCCGGGCCATCGACCTGCCCACGGTCAGCAGCACCGGTTACGGCTTCCAGATCGAGCTCACCTACCGGGCCATCAAGAAGGGGTTCCGGGTGGTGGAGGTTCCCATCGTCTTCGAGGACCGGCGGGTGGGACAGTCCAAGATGTCGCGGGCCATCGTCCTCGAGGCGCTCGCGATGGTGTGGAAGATCCGGTGAGCGACGCGGTCTCCTCGGCGCTGGTGGCGCTCTCGGCGATCTTCTTCGTCGTCGATCCCATCGGCGTGGTCCCGATCTTCGTCGCCATGACCCAGGGCGACTCGCCGGAGCAGCTCCGGGACACGGCCCGCCGCGCCTGCCTCGTGGCCGCCGGGCTGCTAGTGTTCTTCGCCCTCTGCGGGACCTTCCTCTTCAAGGTGGTGGGCGTGAGCCTCAGCGCCTTCCGCGTGGCCGGCGGCATCGTCCTGCTCATCACCGCGCTGGACATGCTCCGGGCCCGTCAGCCCGAGACCCGCACCTCGCCCGAGGAGGCGCAGGAGGCCACGGGCAAGGAGGACGTGGCCATCGTCCCGCTGGCCCTCCCGCTGCTCGCCGGGCCGGGGGCGATCGCGACGGTGATGGTGCTCATGTCGCGGGCCAGCGGCGTCGTCTCCGTGGTGGCGGTCCTGGTGAGCATCGTGGTGACCATGGCCGGCAGCTACTTCCTGCTGCGGGGCGCCTCGCTGGTGCAGCGGGTGCTCGGGCAGTCCGGGGTGGCCATCTTCCAGCGCGTGATGGGACTGCTGCTCGCCGCCATCGCGGTGCAGTTCATCGCCGAGGGCGGGCGCGACCTGGTGGGATTGCCCTCGACCTCCGGTTGAAGCGCTACCGGGTCGCGGTGGTGCCGAGCTTCTGGACCAGCGTGTTGGCCTCGCGCTTGTGAGAGGCGATCTCCTTCCGCACCTTGTCCAGCAGCTTCTCCAGGCTCTTGTTGGTGGTCTGCTGCTCGAAGGTCCGCACCTTGTTCAGGTCGTTGGCGTGGTCCTCGGCCATGGCCAGCATGTATGCCCTGTCGAACTCCGCGCCGCTGAGGCTCTCCAGCCGCTGCTTGGTCTGCTGCATCTTCTGCATCTCTGCCTGATGCGCTTCGTTCTGCGGCGGGGCGACGATGGTCACCTTGTTCTTCCTGGCCCAGCTCTGCGCTTCCTCGTCCATCTCGGTGTGCGCCTTCACCATGCGCTTGCCGAACTTCTTCACCTCTTTGTCCTCGGCCTTCTGCTCGGCCATCTTCCCCATCTCGATCTCGGCCTGGTTGGCCATGTGGAGCTCGGCGAGGATCATCTCCGGCGCGGGGGTGGTGCCCAGGGCGCTGGACGCGGGCGGGGTCATGGCCTGCCCCCCGACCTTGCTGGAGTCGGTCTGGCGTTCGGTGCCGCTCGGGCCCGGTGGGGTGGTCGTGCTCCCGGCGCTCTCCGGGCGGGGAGTGGTCGACGGCGTGGGGCCGGGCGAGGTGCCGGTGGTCTGCTGCGCGAGTACCGCCCCGGCGAGAAGCAGCGCTGCGGCGAGCAATGAACGGTGTGCGCACATGGCGAGGCTCCCTCGAGCGAGTGACGAGACATCGGGAGGGTGTGTCCTCGTCCGCCCGGAGGAGCCGGGAGCGGCAGGCCGAACGCCGCCCACTCAACGAGGTGCGAGACCGCCCTGGGCCTTCCGATCGGGGGAAGCGCCCGGGATTGAACGGACGTTGCCGGCGGAGCTGGGGGACCGTTCTCCAAAAAAATCATGTGCGTTCTGCACGGTGACGCACGCATATATTTTTTCTGGGGAACGGCACCCCCCAGCGACTCGGAGGCGTGCGACGCGTTCGCGCCCGAGCGCCCGGGGGCACGCAGGCCGGTCGCCACCGCTCATCGGACCGGCCCTCGGCCGTCCCGGCTCCCATCGGGGCCTTCCCATGGACGGCAGGGGCGTGGTCCCGGAGCGAACGACCGGTGAGGGCGCTCTCGCTGTCCGGTGCGTTCGAGCCCGGTCCTCACCGGCGCTCCGGGCCGGTCCCCGACCGTGCGACCAGCGTGATGCCGGCCTCGTTCGCCAGCGCGACCAGCCGGTCTCCCTCGAGCAGCAGCGTCTTCCCCGCCTCGACTGCCAGGACGCGGGCGCCCACCGACCGCAGCACCTCCAGCGTCGCCGGGCCCACCGCCGGCAGGTCGAACCGCTCGTCCTGCCCGGGCTTGCTCCGCTTCACCACCACCACTCCGGGTCCACCGAGCCCGGCGCCGCGGCGGATGCAGGCGTCCGTCCCCTCCACCGCCTCGAGCGCCAGCACGTGGCCGTTCTTCACCACCACCGTCTGGCCGACGTCGGCCCGGCCGAGCAGCGTCGCCACCTCCTCCCCCAGCGCCACGTCGCGCTCCTGCGCCGGCTCGAGCGGCGGGCCGGCCAGGTGGCCCTCCGGGGCGAGGATCTCCCGGAGCAGCTCGGTGGGGGCCACGATGCGGATGCCGGCGGACTCGAACTCGTCCGCCGCCGCGCGGAGGAGCGCGTCGTCCCGGAAGCTCCGCACCCGCGCGGCGATCCGGAACAGCCCCAGGTCCGGTCGCATCTGCTGCACCGCGCGCATCCGCGAGAAGCCGCCGGCGAGCACCGCCTCGGTGATGCCCTGGTCCCGGAGCAGCCGCTCGATGCGAGCCACCTGCCCCACCTTCACCCAGTCGAGCCGGTCCACCTCCGAGGCGAGCTCGGGGTCGGTCTCGCCCAGGTGGCCCACCGCGACCACGCTCAGGCCCCTCCCCCGCGCCGCCCGGGCGAAGAGCCGGGGCAGCGCGCCGTTTCCGGCGATGAGGCCGATGCGTCCGGCCACGGTCCTAGTGCTCCGCCCGGGGTGTGCTGATCGCTGCGGCGGCCGATCCTCTCGCTGCGACGCGCAGCCTCGTCGCTACGCTGCTCGACGTGCCGCGAGGCACGCCTCCGCTGCTCGCTCCTCGGGTGCGCCGTCTCGCTTCGGTCTCGGCCACCTCGCCGTGCTCCCCACACCCCGGGCGGAACACTAGCGCGTCAGGCCGCGCTGGGTGGTGGTGATGAACGAGAGCAGGACCTGGATCTCGCTCTGGTCCCCCAGCTCGGTCCGGAGCCGCTCCACGGCCTCCTCCAGCGGCAGCTTGCTCCGGAAGAGGATGCGGTAGGCCTCCTTCACCCGGGCGATCTGCTCCTCGCTGAACCCGTGCCGGGCCAGGCCGATGCTGTTGACCCCCACCAGCTCGGCCCGGTCCCCCTGGGCGGTGCAGAACGGCGGCACGTCCATCACCACCATCGCCCCGCCGGCCACGAAGGCATGCCGGCCGATGCGGGTGTGCTGGTGCACCGCGGCCAGCCCGCCGAGGATGACGTGGTCCCCCACCTCCACGTGGCCGCCCAGGGTGGCGGCGTTGGCGAAGACGCACCCGTTCCCCACCTGGCAGTCGTGGGCCACGTGGGCGTAGGCCATGAAGAGGTTCCGGTCGCCGATGCGGGTGACGCCGCCGCCGCCGGTGGTTCCCTTGTGGAGCGTGGTGAACTCGCGGATCCGGTTCTCGTTCCCGATCTCCAGCGCGCTGTCCTCGCCCGCGTACTTGAGGTCCTGCGGCTGGGCGCCCACCGAGGCGAACTGGAACACCCGGTTGCGCTCACCGAGCCGGGTGCGCCCCTCGATGACCGCGTGCGGGCCGACGGTCGTCCCGGCGCCGATCGTGACCTGAGGCCCGATGACCGCGTACGGCCCCACCTCCACGGTGGGGTGCAGCCTGGCTCCGGGGGCGACGACCGCCGTGGGGTGGACGCTCATCGGTCCTTGTCCACCACCGTGGCCAGGAACTCGCCCTCGGCCACCACCTCCCCGTCCACCTTCGCGACCCCCCGGGTCTTCATGATCGACCCCTTGAACCGGACCACCTCCACCTCCAGCTCCAGCCGGTCCCCGGGGACGGTGGGCTTCCGGAACTTCGCCCCGTCGATGGCCATGAGGTAGGTGACCTTCTGCGAGGGGTCGAACCCGGTCGAGCGGTAGGCGAGGATCGCGCTCGCCTGGGCCAGCGCCTCGAGCACCAGCACTCCGGGCATCACCGGATGACCGGGGAAGTGGCCCTCGAAGAACGGCTCGTTCACCGAGACGTTCTTGTAGGCCCGGAGCGCCTTGCCGGGCTCGATCGACACCACCCGGTCCACCAGGAGGAACGGGTAGCGGTGGGGCAGCAGCTTCTGGATCTCCTGAACGTCCATCATGACTCAGGGCTCGTCCTTCCTCGATTCGAGCGCGGCGACCCTCGCGCGCAGCTCTCGCACCTCGCGGAGCAGCTCGGGCAGCTGCTTCAGCGCCGCGGACTGGCGCAGCCAGAGCGCGTGCTCCACCGCCGGGGCACCGGAGACGGTGGCCCCGGGCGGCACGTCGTGTGGAACGCCCGACCCGGCGGCCACGCGGGCCCCGTCGCCGACGGAGACGTGGCCCACGATGCCCACCTGTCCGGCGAGCACCACGCCGGCGCCGACCTCGGTCGACCCGGAGATGCCCACCTGCGCGCAGACGATGGAGAGCGGGCCCACCCGGACGTTGTGGGCGATCTGCACCAGGTTGTCGATCTTCGTCCCCCGGCCGATGAACGTCTCTCCGGTGGTCGCCCGGTCGATGCAGCTGCCGGCGCCGACCTCCACGTCGTCCTCGATGCGCACGGTGCCGACCTGGGGGACCTTCACGTGCGCGGGGACGGCCGGGTCGAAGGCGAAGCCGAAGCCGTCCGAGCCCACCACGACGCCCGGCTGGAGCACCACCCGGTCACCGAGCACGCAGCGCTCCCGCACCACCGCACCCGCCTGCAGCACGCAGTCCTCCCCCAGCCGCGAGCCCTCGCCCAGGTAGGCCCCGGGCCAGAGCACCGAACGGGCCCCCACCACCGCGCCGGCCTCCACCACCGCCAGCGCCATCACCGTCGCGGACGGGTCCATCCGCGCCGACGGGTGCACCTCGGCGCGGGAATGGACCCCCGGCGCGGGGCGCGGACCGGGGTGAAAGAGCGAGAGCAGTCGGGCGAAGGCCAGGTGCGGCGAGGGCACCCGGACCCAGGCCACGTCGGTGCGGGTCACCGGCTCGCCGGGCGGGAGCAGCACCGCCGCAGCGCGGGTGGTGCCGAGCTGCTTCCGGTACCGGGGATTCCCGTAGAACGACAGCTCGCCCGGGCCGGCCTCCTCGAGCGAGGCCAGCCCCCGGATCCGGAGGTTCCCGTCTCCCTCGACGGTACCGCTCACCTGCGCGGCGAGCTCTGCGAGGGAGCGTTCCATCCGCTCCGGTGAAGGCTACTTCTTCTTGGCCGGCGTCGCGGCCGGCGCCGTCGAGCTGGTCTTCACCTTGTTCTGCTCATTGTAGGTGCGGACCAGCTGCGGGGTGAGGTCCAGCGAGTCCGGCGCGTAGGCGATGCCACCGGCGTCGAACACCATCGTGAACCCCTCCTTCTGGGCGATGGCGTTGATGATGTTCCGCATCTTGCCGACGATGGGCTGGAACTCCTCGTTCTCCTTCTGCGCCAGCTCGGTCCGACCCTTCTCGAAGTTCTGCTGGAGGTCGATGAAGCGCTTCTGGAGACCCTCGGCCTTCTCGTTCCGGGCCTGCTCGGTCATCGTCGAGGCCTGCTTGTCGAAGGTTTCCTTGTCCTTCTTCAGCGCGTCCTGGGCCTTGTCCAGATCCTTCTGCTTTTGCTCCTTGAGCCCCTCGAGGCGGGTCCGGGCAGCCTTGGCCTCGTCGAGCTCGGCGAGGGCCTTCTGGAAATTGACGTAGCCGATCTTCGCCGCCTGCGCGTGCGCAGTGGCGGAGAGGCTCAGCGGAATCAGGGCGGCGAGGGCCACCAACAGGCGACGGGACGACATCACGTGTTTACTCCTCGGGGAAACTCCGGAATTCCACGCTCGACCACCGCTGACCGGAGTGAAACGGAAGCCCCCCGGCGGGTGCTCCCGATGGGGTCGAAAAAGTCCGCGGACACTAGGAGCAACGCCTCGAATCCGTCAAGCAGATGCCACTCAGAGTGCCTTCACCTCGCTCACCAGGCGGGTCAGGGAGGACTTGGCGTCCCCGAAGAGCATCGAGGTGTTGGGGGCGTAGAAGAGGTGGTTCTCGATGCCGGCGAAGCCGGGGTTCATGCTCCGTTTGAGCACGATCACCCCCTTGGCCCGGTCCACGTCGAGGATCGGCATCCCGTAGATGGGGCTCGAGGGGTCACTGCGGGCGGCAGGGTTCACCACGTCGTTGGCCCCGATGACCAGCGCCACGTCCGCCTGGGGAAATTCGGAGTTGATGTCCTCCATGTCGTACAGCCGGTCGTAGGGGACGTTGGCCTCGGCGAGGAGCACGTTCATGTGCCCCGGCATCCGGCCGGCGACGGGATGGATGGCGTACTTCACCGTCACCCCTCGCTTCTCCAGCAGTTCGGCCAGCTCGCGGACCACGTGCTGCGCCTGGGCCACCGCCATGCCGTACCCCGGGACGACGATGACCGCCCCGGCGTAGGCCATCCGCATGGCCGCGTCCTCGGCCGAGACGCTGCTCACGGTGAGGTCCTTGCCCGCACCGCCCGCGGCGAGCGCCGGCGCCGGCGCTCCGAAGGCACCGAAGATCACGTTCCCGAAGCTCCGGTTCATCGCCTTGGACATGAGGACCGAGAGCAGGAAGCCCGAGGCGCCGTCCAGGGCGCCGCAGATGATGAGGACGTTGTTCTGGATGACGAAGCCCGTCGCGCTGGAGGCCAGGCCGGCGTACGAGTTGAGCAGCGACACCACCACCGGCATGTCCGCGCCGCCGATGGGCAGCACCATGAACACCCCGAGCAGGAGCGCCAGGCCGATCATCCCGTAGAACACCATCGGGGTCCCGGGCCGGAAGATCAGGTAGACGAACATGGCGATCGCCACCCCGAAGAGGGTGATGTTCACCGCGTTCTGGCCCCGGTAGGTCACCGGGGTGCCGGTGATGAACTCCTGGAGCTTCCCGAAGGCCATGAAGCTGCCGGTCACGGTGAGCGCGCCGAAGAGCACCTCGAACCCCAGGGCGGCCATCGTCCCCCGGGGCATCCCGGCGCCGTAGATCCGGTACTCGGCCACCCCCACCAGGGTCGCCGCCAGCGCGCCGAACATGTGGCTGATCGCGATCCGCTGGGGCATGGCGGTCATGGGGACGAACATGCCCAGCGGGTAGCCGATGACCGTCCCGAGGATGAGCGCCACGGCGATGAGGTCGAAGCGGAGGATCTCGTGGTGGAAGAGCGTGCCGACGATGGCCAGCACCATCCCCAGCGCCGCCTGCTGCATGCCCAGGCGCGCCTTGTCCGGATGGGACAGGCTCTTGAGGCCGAGGATGAACAGGACCGAGGCGGCCAGGTAGATGGCCTGGATGACCAGGTCGCGGACGCTCATCGCCCCGCCCCTCCGGTCTTCTTCTCCAGCGCCCCGCCGGGCGCGGGCTTCGCGTCGCGGCGGAACATCTTCAGCATCCGGTCGGTGATGAGGAAGCCGCCCACCACGTTGATGGTGGCCGCGGTCACGGCGATGAACCCCAGCCAGTTGGAGATCGAGTCCCGGTTGGCGCCGGCGAGCACCAGCGAGCCGACCAGGCTGATGCCGGAAATGGCGTTGGTCGCCGACATGAGCGGGGTGTGCAGCAGCGGCGGGACCCGGGTGATGACCTGGTAGCCGACGAACGCGGCGAGGACGAACACGTACAGCTCGATGATGCTGATCACCGTTCCCCTCCCGGCACCTGCCCGTTCAGCGTGATGAGCATCGGCTTGGTGATCTCGTCCTCGGGGTCGATCCTCAGCGCCCCCTCCTTGGTGGAGAGGTGCTGTACCAGGGTGAGCACGTTCCGGGCGAACATCTGGCTGGCGTGCAGCGGCACGGTGGCCGCGAGCTGCACGGGCCCGAGGACCACCACCCCGCCGATCACCACCCGCTCACCGGCCTTGCTCCCCTCGACGTTGCCACCGGTCTCCGCCGCCAGATCCACCACCACCGAGCCCGGGCGGAGGGTCGCGAGCGCCTTTCCATCCACCAGCACCGGCGCGCGACGGCCCGGGACCTGCGCGGTGGAGATCAGGAGATCGTGCTGGGGGATCGCCGCGGCCAGCGCCTCGCGGGTGGCGGCCTGCTCCTCGGCGGTCAGCGTCCGGGCGTAACCCCCCTCCCCCTCGTAGTCGGCGGAGACCTCCGGGCCGACGAAGGTGGCGCCGAGGCTCAGGACCTGCTCCCGCGCCGCGGGACGTACGTCGAAGCCGGCCACCACCGCCCCGAGCCGCCGCGCGGTGGCGATGGCCTGGAGCCCCGCCACACCCGCTCCCAGCACCAGCACCTTCGCCGGGGCCAGCGTGCCGGCGGCGGTGGTGAGCATGGGAAGGAGCTTGCCCAGCTCGGCGGCCCCGATCAGCACCGCCTTGTACCCGGCGACGGTGGCCTGGGAGCTGAGCACGTCCATGGACTGGGCGCGGGTGATGCGCGGCACCCGCTCCAGTCCGAGGAAGGTGAGCCGTCGCGCCGCCAGTGCGGGGAGGAGGGGCTCGGTCGGCTCCACCCCCAGCATCGAGACCAGCGTCGTCCCTTCCGGGGCCTCGCCGATCTCCTCGGCGGTGGGCCGGCGAACGTGCGCCCAGAGCTCGGCGCCGGTGAGCACCTCGGCCCTCGACTCGAGCACCCGGGCGCCCGCCTTCTCGTAGTCCGCATCCGTAAAGCCGGCGGCGAGCCCCGCGCCGCGCTCCACCGAGACTTGATGCCCCGACTTGATGAGCCGCTGTACCACCTCGGGAACCAGCGCCACCCTGGCCTCGCCCGGCGCGGTCTCCCGCAGAACCGCGATGCGCATCCGCTACCCCCGCCTAGAAGGAGTTGCCGATCGTGAACTCAAAGAGGATGGGATCGTCGATCGGCCGCTTGGTGAGAGGAATGCCCCACTCGAATCGTAGCGGACCGACCGGAGAGAACCAGCGAATCCCGAACCCCGTGGACCAGAACAGTCCCAGCGGAAGCGAGTGCTGGTTGTCCTCGAAGAAGCGTGCGTCCACCGCGAAGGCGTTCCCGGCGTCGACGAAGACCACGCCCTTCACCCCCACCTTGGGGACGATGGGGAACTCGAGCTCGAGGTTGAGGACGAACTGCTTGTTGCCGCCAACCACGAAGACCGTCACCGGGCAGTCGGGCCGGTTGCAGACCGGCACCAGGATGGTCGGAGAGATCGAGCTCAGCGTGTAGCCACGGATGGTGTTGATGCCGCCCAGGTAATAGAGCTCGGACACCGGCAGCCGGCGGTTGGGATCGAGGTTCGCGATGTAGCCGAGGGTGAGGTTGGTCTTGAACACCGCCCCCAGCGGCAGAGGGAAGTAGAAGCGCGAGAAGAGCGTATACCGCGCGTAGTTCAGGGAACCCCCCAGGAAGTCGGGAGCGAACTCCGCCGAGGCGAACTGGTAGAAGCCCCTGGTCGGGAAGAGCCGGTTGTCGCGCTTGTCCCAGGCCAGGCTGAAGCGCACCGCGGAGGTGACTTGGGTCCCGGTGCGGAAGCGGCCGAAGAGCGGCGTGGTGTTGGTGTTGATGACCCCGGCGTTCGGACCTGTGCCGGTCCCGCCTGGAGACGCCTCCACCCACTCCCGGGTGTACCCCACGCTGCCGATGAGGTCGTCCCAGATGTGGTAGCCGAGCCCCACCGAGCCGCCGAGGGCCTGGCGGGTGAAGTCGAACTGGTCCACCTGGGTCCGGTAGATGTCGAAGGAGAAGATCCAGTCGGTGTCGAGGAAGTACGGGTCGTAGAACGACAGCTGGATCAGCTGCCGCAGGCTCGAGAGCTGGGCCGACAGGGAGACCGTCTGTCCCCACCCGAGGAAGTTGTTCTGGGTGACCTGCGCGGTGAAGATGAAGCTCTCCACCGAGCTGAAGCCGAAGCCCACCTGGAAGCTGCCGGTGCTCTTCTCCTTCACCTCGACGTTCACCACCACGTGGCTGTCGTCGCGGCCCGGCTTGTAGGTGATCTCCACCGTCTCGAAGAAGCCGAGGGCGGTGACCCGCTCCTTGCTCCGGCGCAGCCCGCTGCCGCTGAACAGCTCCCCCTCGTAGATGCGCAGCTCGCGGCGGATCACCTTGTCCCGGGTCTTGGTGTTCCCGGTGATCTCGATGCGGTCGATGGTCTGGAGCTTCCCCTTCTCCACCCGGAAGTCGAGGGCGACGGTCCTCTCCTTGGGATCGACCGTCGTCTCGGGGTTGAAGTTGGCGTAGGCGTAGCCCTGGTCCTGGTAGATGTCCGCCAGCGACTGGTCGTCCTTGAGAACCTTGGCCCGGCTGAAGTAATCGCCCCGGCGCGACTCGAGCACCGCGAACAGCCGCTCCTTGGGGACGATCAGGTCTCCGGAGAAGTCGATGCTGGAGATGCGGTACTGCTCGCCCTCGGTGATCTTCACCGTGATGTAGATGAGCCGCTTGTCGGGCGAGAGCGCGACGGTTGGCTTCTCCACCTTCACGTTCAGGAAGCCACGGTCGTAGTAGGCGGCCTCGATGATGGCCAGGTCGCGCTGGAAGGCCTCCTCGCGGAAGGTTCCCTCACCGGTGAGGAACCCGAAGAAGTTCCCCTCCCGGGTGATCATCAGCGCCTTGAGGTCGTCGCCCGAGACCTTCTCCGCGCCGATGAGGTTCACCTGTTTCACCATCACCTTGGCGTGCTCGTTGATGACGAACACCACGTCGGCCTGGTTGGTACCCTGGACGGGGACGACCCGGAAGGTGACCTCGGCGAGGAAGAAGCCCTTCTCGACGTACTTCTCCTGGATCTTCTTGACGTTCCGCCTCACCGCGTCCAGGTCGAGGATCTGGTACGGCTTGAGGTCGATGACGTCCTTGAAGTCGTCCTTGTTCAGCTCCTCGTTCCCCTGGAGCCGCCACTCGCGGATCGACGGGCGCTCCGCCACCCGCACCACCAGGGCGATTCCGCCGGTCGAGAGCCGCTGGGTGAGGAGCTGGATGTCCTGGAAGTAGCCCAGGCTCCAGAGCGACTGGATGTCGGCGCCGGTCAGCGCGGGGTCGAAGGGCTGCCCCAGCTTGTTCTTCAGCGCGCGCTTGATGACCTCCGGCTCGACGCGCCGGTTGCCCTCGATCCGCACCTCGGCGATGACGTCCGAGCCGCTCGCGACCGGGATGTCGACCTGGATGCTCGACCCGGGCGTCCCTCCGTCGGGCGCACCGGTGGCCTCCGCGGCGGTCCCTCCGTCGGGCGCGGCGGTGGCGGCGGGCGCGCCTCCGTCCACCCCCTGTCCACGCGAGGCACCGGGAAGGACGAGCACGAGCAGGGCGGCGGCCAGGAGCCAGGTGGCGGTCGTCTTGCGCGCGGAAACGTTCAACCTCGTCGGGAAGCGGCGGCCGGTGGAAGGGCGCGCACTGTAGGGGAGGGAGGAGGACAGGGACAATGGTGAAAAGCTCTACGCCGGCTCGACCTTGCCCCCTGCGAGCCGCAACCTCCGCGGCATCGAACGGGCCAGCGCCTCGTTGTGGGTCACCACCACGGCCGTGATGCCCAGATCCCGGTTCACCTCGCGCAAGACTTGGTGGATGCCCTCCCCCGTCACCGGATCGAGGTTGCCGGTGGGCTCGTCGGCCAGGAGCAGCAACGGCTGGAGCACCAGCGCGCGCGCCAGCGCCACCCGCTGGGCCTCGCCGCCCGACAGCTCGCCCGGACGATGATCCACCCGCGCGGCCAGCCCCACCCGCTCCAGCAGCACTCGAGCCCGTCGCAGGGCGGCGGTGCGCTCCATCCGCTGCACCAGCGCCGGAATGGCCACGTTCTCCAGCGCGGTGAACTCCGGGAGGAGGTAGTGGCTCTGGAACACGAAGCCGACGGTGCGGTTCCGGAAGCGCGCCAGGTCTGCGTCGGGCAGCGCGAGCACGTCCATCCCGTCCACCAGCATCGTTCCGGCCACCGGGGCGTCGAGCGTGCCCAGCACGTGGAGGAAGGTGCTCTTTCCCGAGCCCGACGCCCCCACCAGGCTGACCAGCTCGCCACGCTCGATGTCCAGCGACAGCGCGCGCAGCACGTCGATGCGCTTGCCGTGCAGCCAGTAGCTCTTCGACAGCTCGCGGATCTCGATGAAGGCCATCCCGAGGAGCCCTACTCTCCCTTGAGCCCTTCCACCGGCTCGACGCGCGAGGCCCGCAGCGCGGGGTAGATGGAGGCGAGGTACGTCACCAGGATGGCGATGAGCACGGTGAGCGCGGTCTGCAGCGGCTCCACCTTCACCGGCAGCGACGGGATGTAATAGACCTCCGGGTCGAGCCGGAGCCCCACCCTCTCGATGAAGAGGCACCAGGCCAGCCCGGAGACCAGGCCCAGCACGCCCCCGGCGATCCCGATCTGCAGCCCCTCGGCGAGGAAGATCTTCACGATTCCGCCCTGGGGAACGCCCAGCGCCTTGAGGACGGAGATCTCCTTGCGCTTCTCCAGCACCAGCATGGTGACCGTGGCCACGATGAGCCCCGCGGCGACCACCACGATGATCGAGAGGATGATCCCCATCACCAGCTTCTCCAGGCGCAGCGCGGAGAAGAGGTTGCGGTTCATCTCCCCCCAGTCCTTGGTCCGGTAGGGGTACCCCTCCAGGGCGTTGAGCACGCTCGAGGCGATGCGCCGGGCGTCGTCCACGTCCTTGACCTTGAGCTCGACACCCGTGGCCCCGGGGATGCCGAAGAAGGACTCGGCGGCCTTCAGGCCGACGTAGACGAACTTCGAGTCGTACTCGAACATTCCCGTGTAGAAGATGCCCGCCACGCGGAAGGCCTTCGACTTGGGGATCGGGCCCGACGGGCCCATGCCGCCCCCGAGCGGGGAGACCACCGTGACCGGGTCTCCCACCAGCACGCGAAGGCTCGAGGCCAGCTCACGCCCGAGCAGGATGCCGGGGAGCGGTGGACCCGCCGGGGCGTCCTTCGGCATCTGGATGACGTCGTCGTCCTTCTTGGGCCGGTCCACCCGGAAGCGGGTACGGACCGGGATGTCCTCGGGCCGGGCGAGCCAGCGGATGTCGCCGCCGGGGAGGATGTTCCGGGGGAGGTCGGTCACCTCGCCGGTCGTCTCCGGGTCCACCCCCTTGATGATCGCCCCGTCGACCTGGGCCTCGCTGGCCACCATCACCTGGCCGAGCAGGAACGGGGTCTTGCCGATGACCCCGGGGACCTGGGCGGCCTTCTTCATCACCTCGGGGTACTCGGGCATCCCCGCCTGGGGATCTCCGTACTTGAGCACCACCACGTGGGCGTTGGTCCCGAGGATCTTCTTCTGCAGATCGACCTCGAACCCGCTCATCACGCTGAGCACGATGATCAGTGCCATCACCCCCACGCCCACCCCGCCCACGCTGAGCGCGGTCATCATCATCGTGGGGGACTGGCTCCGCTCCTGCGCCTCGTGCAGCGCCTTGGCCGCGGCGACCGGATCGCGCCGGCCGAGCTCGCGAATCCGGGTGCGCTCCACCACCGCGTCCGCGGCGCGGAGGATGCCGAGGATGATCAGCGGGGGGATGATGCCCAGCAGGAGCACCACCAGGCCGCCGAGCAACAGCCGCGGGCGGAACACGTGCACGTGCCGCCGGGCGACGAACAGCTCGAACCCGGTGCGCAGATCGAAGCGGCCCGAGGCGGTGGCCACGAAGCCGGTGAGGATGCCGAAGGTGAGACCCAGCACCAGCAGGCTGAAGACCAGCCAGTACCCGAGCTCGGGCCGGCCGAGCAGGTTGGCCAGGTAGATGATCTCCCGGAGCCGTGGCCCGAGCGTCGCGTCGAGCGCGGGGATGGTGGGGAGGACCGACAGGAGCGCCGGGAGCGGGACGCCGAGGTAGAGGACGGCGATGGTCGCCTCGGGCGCCGACAGCTTCCGCGAGCGCGACGCCCCCACGAAGCCGCCCAGGAACGCCACTCCCGCAGCGAGGGTGAGCGCCACCCCGAAGGCCGCCGGCGGACCCCACCCCACCCCGCGCGAGGCGGAGGCGAGCGCGGTCTGCACCAGCACCAGCACCAGCTCGGCCCCGAGGATGCCCAGGCCGTACGCGGCCAGGGTGCTCAGGTGAAAGTCGCTCCATCCGGCGAGCGGCGGGGCGTGGGCGGCTCCCGAGGGCTCGGCCGCCACCGGCTCCGGCTCGGCGCGGCGGTAGCTCCCCAGCGCCACCAGGGCCCAGCCCACGAGCCAGGCCGCCGCCGCGGGCCCCAGGAGCCAGAGCGCCGGGGACGGGACCGCCGCCCGTCGGGCCTCCATCACCCCCGTCACCGCCCCCACCAGCGGGCCCCACCCGAAGGCGCCGAGGCCGAGCCGGGCCAGCACCGGACCCCAGGCGCCGGTCCGGCTCAGCTCCACCGCGGCGAGCACCACGCCGGTGAGGACCAGCGCCCCGCCCAGCCCCCGGAGCGCCCACCGGGCGTGGGGACGAGCGGGAGCGACGACGCCGAGCGCGAGTGGCTCGTCCATCAGCGTTTCTCGGGCTTGAGCAGCGGAAAGAGGATGACGTCCCGGATGGAGGGGGCGTCGGTGAGGAGCATTGCCAGCCGGTCCACGCCCAGCCCCTCGCCGCCGGTGGGGGGCATGCCGTGCTCGAGGGCCCGGATGTAGTCCTCGTCGTAGTCCATCGTCTCGACGGCCCCTCTCCGCTTGGCCTCCACCTGCGCCTCGAATCGCCCCTTCTGGTCCAGCGGGTCGTTCAGCTCGCTGAACCCGTTGGCGATCTCCCGACCGACGATGAACAGCTCGAACCGGTCGGCGATTTCAGGGCGCTGGTCGTTCCGCCGGGCCAGGGGGCTGATCTCGGTGGGGAACTCGGTGACGAAGGTGGGCTGGACCAGGCGGGGCTCCACCCCGTGCTCGAAGAGGACCGCCAGCATCGCCCCCGGGCCGAGCGCGTCCAGGTGCCGGCGCTCGCTCTCGGGGAGCTTCGGGCCGATCTCCGCCCGGAGCCGGTCGGCGTCCTTCAGGTCGGCCTCGGTCAGGGAGGGGAAGGCCTGGCGGACCGCCTGGGCCATGGGGAGCCGCGGCCAGGGCGGCGCGAAGTCGATGACCTGTCCCTGGTAGGAGATCTTCAGGGAGCCGGTGACCCGCTCGGCCGCCCCGGAGATCATCTCCTCGGTCTCGGCCATCATGTCCTCGTAGGTGGCGTAGGCCCGGTACCACTCGAGCATCGTGAACTCGGGATTGTGCCGCGTGCTGATGCCCTCGTTCCGGAAGTTCCGGTTGATCTCGTAGACCCGCTCGATGCCGCCCACCACCAGCCGCTTGAGGTACAGCTCGGGCGCGATGCGGAGGAAGAGCGAGATGTCCAGCGCGTTGTGGTGGGTGGTGAAGGGCCGGGCCGCCGCGCCGCTCACCAGGGAGTGCATCATCGGCGTCTCGACCTCGACGTAGCCGCGCGTGTCGAGAAACTCCCGCAGGTAGCGGACCAGGGCCGTGCGCCGGAGGAAGACCTCCTTCACCTCGGGATTGGAGACCAGGTCCAGGTACCGCTGGCGGTAGCGCATCTCCACGTCCGCGAGGCCGTGCCACTTCTCCGGAGGTGCCCGGAGCGCCTTGGTGAGCGGCAGGTACTCGGTGGCGGCGAGGGTCAGCTCCCCGGTCTTGCTCCGGAAGAGCGTGCCCTTCACCCCGACGAAGTCGCCCATGTCGGTTATTTTGTTACGGTCACGGCGGCCACCGAGAACATCCTTCTTGACGTGAATCTGGAGTTCGCCGCTGCGGTCGCGGAGCTTGAGGAACGCCGCCTTCCCGAAGCTCCGGAGCGCCACCACCCGCCCGGCGACGGAGTACCCCGGCCTGGAGGCCTCGAGCTGCTCTGCGCCGTCGGAGGCATGCTTCCGGGCGATGTCCCCGGCCAGGTCCGCCGGACGGAACCCGTTGCCGAAGGGGTTGGCCCCCAGCAAGCGCCAGCGGCCGGCCTTCTCCAGGCGCTGGCTGTAGAGCTCGTGCTCCTTCGCCGATTCGGTCTCGTCGCTCACGCTCAGGGAGCCTTTCCTACTCCGGAACGGCCCGGTTGGGATTCTTCACGCCAAGGAGCTGGGCGGTGACGAAATCGTCCAGCTTCCCGTCCAGCACCGCGTCCACGTTCCCGGTCTCCACCCCGGTCCGGAGGTCCTTCACCAGCCGGTAGGGAGCCAGGACGTAGCTGCGGATCTGCGAGCCGAAGGCGATGTCCTTCTTCTGCGACTCGGCCTCGTCGCGGGCCTGGTTCCGCTTCTGCATCTCCAGATCCCACAGGCGGGAGCGGAGGATCTTCCAGGCCATGTCCCGGTTGGCGTGCTGGCTGCGCTCGTTCTGCATCGCCACGGTGATCCCGCTGGGAACGTGGGTGAGGCGCACCGCCGAGGAGGTCTTGTTCACCTTCTGGCCGCCGGCGCCGCTCGCCCGGTACACGTCGACCCGGACGTCCTTCTCCGGGATGTCGATGACGATGTCGTCGTCCACCTCGGGGTAGACGGTGACCGAGGCGAACGACGTCTGGCGCCGGGCGTTGGCGTCGAAGGGGCTGATCCGCACCAGCCGGTGCACGCCGTTCTCCGCCTTGAGGTAGCCGTAGGCGTTCTCGCCGGTCACCTTGATGGCCACGTTCTTCAGGCCCGCCTCCTCGCCGGCCACGAAGTCGTTGATCTCCACCGTCCAGCCCTTCGACTCGGCGTAGCGCGTGTACATGCGGAGCAGCATCGCCGCCCAGTCCATGGACTCGGTGCCCCCCGCGCCGGCGTTGATCTCCATGTAGGCGTTGGCGTGGTCGTTCTCGCCGGAGAGCATCCGCTCGAGCTCGAGCTGCTCCACGGCCTGCTCGATACCGTCCAGTGAGCCCTCGGCCTCGGCCCGGGCGGCGTCGTCGCCGGCCTCCGCAGCCAGCTCCAGCAGCGTGCGGGCGTCGTCGAGCGCGCGCTCCACCCGCTCGAAGGCCGCGACCTGCGCCTGCAGCCCGGCCTTTTCCTTGAGCAGCCCCTGGGCCTTGACCTGGTCGTTCCAGAAGTCCGGCTGACCGGCATCCCGGTCGATCAGGGCGATCCGCGACCGCTTGCGGTCCAGGTCAAAGATGCCCCCGGAGCGCGTCCAGGCGCGCCTGCAGGGAGCCGATTCGTTCCGTGGGGTCGATGGGCATGACGACGATCAGGGGTTTCCGTGCGGCCGGGAGCGGCGGAACCGCAGGCGAATCAGGGCCAGCAGCCCCACGAGCCCGGCAAAGAGCGCGGCAAGGTACGCGGGAACGTCACCGATGACAACGTACGGCGTGGCCCCCTCCAGCAGGGGCAACGCCGCCATCCGCCACTCGGGGCCGGTCAGCTCGGCCGCCGAGACCGCCAGACGGTCGCTGGGGACGATGCCCACCTCGGTGGCTTCGAACACCCGCCCCACCGGGTCGATGAACGCGCTCACCCCGGTGTTCGCCGCGCGGGCGACCGGCCTGCCGGTCTCCACCGCACGGGTGGCCACCATGTGGAGGAACTGGAAGGGCGCCGAGCTGAAGCCGTACCAGGCGTCATTGGTCATGTTCACCAGCACCTGGGCTCCATTCCGGGCGTAGGTGCGGGAGATCTCCGGGAAGATGGCGTCGAAGCAGATCTCGATGCCCAGCCGCACCGGCGGGGCATCCGGGCGCCGGAGCACCGCCGGACCGAGGTCGTTCCCCGGGGCGAAGCTCGCCCCCACGATGTTGCCGATGCCCAGCACCTCGTCCAGTCGCCACGGCACGTACTCGCCGAACGGGACCAGGTGGTTCTTCACGTAGTGGTGGGCGATGCCCAGGGTGGGCTCGAGGAGAAAGGCGGCGTTCTCGTTCCCCTTGCGGAGGTTCTTCGGGTCGAACACGTCCACCCCGACCAGGAGCCCGGCGCGATAGCCCCCCTGCCGGAGCCCGGCCTCGGTGAGGCGCTTGACGCCGGTGGGGAACGCGAGCGGGTAGCTGCCCTCGGGCCACACGATGAGGTCGGCCCCGGCCTCGTCGGCGGCGGCGGTCGCCGGCAGGTAGCGGCCCAGGATGGTCACGGCGCGGGAGCTTCCCCGCGACATCTTCAGCTTCTGGTCGATGTTGGCCTGCACGATCGCGGTCTTCACCCGGGGCGCGGCGGCGGCGGCGCGGTCCATCGCCCGGACGTGGAACGCACCGTACCCGTGCCCAAGCACCAGGACCGCCGCGCCGATCGCGAGGAGCACCCGCGGCATCGGCCGCTCGCGGAGGCGCCACCAGCGCCAGCCCTCGTAGAGGGCTCCGTTCACGATCGCCACCGCGAGGGCGATGGCGTAGACCCCGCCCAGGCTCGCCACCTGGTGGAACCAGAGATTCCGGGTCTGGGTGTAGCCGAGGTTGGCCCAGGGGAAGCCCGAGCAGAAGTAGTTCCGCATCAGCTCGGTGGCCATCCACACCGGGCCGATCGTCCAGCCCATGCTCCAGCCGAGGCCGCGCTCGATGAGCCGGACCAGGCCGGTGGCGATGGCCCAGTGGAAGGCGCACCAGGCGACGAGCAGCTCGAGCGCGGGAATGCTCAGCCAGTTCGGCATCCCGCCGAAGGTCACCATCGCCACGTTCACCCACCAGAACGCGCCGGTGAAGAACACCATCCCGGCGAGCATCCCCGCCCCGAAGGCCCGCCACGGTGACAGCCGGCGGATGGCGAGGAGCATCGGGACCAGGCAGACGAAGGCCAGGGGCTCGAGGATCCCGGAGGTGAACAGCTCGCGCCGGGGGCCGACGGGGAAGGCGATGGGGAACGCCGCCGCACCGAGCAGTCCGGTGAGGAGGAGCGCGCCGAGGCGCCAGGGCACGAGCACACGCTCGCGGCGGCCGGGCACGGCGGTGAGGGCCAGCGGGGCCCCGGGTGAGGGAGGAAGGGCGACGGCGGACATCGGGATGCGGGTGCTCCTACCAGAACCCTCGGCCGGACGGGTGTCGTCCCGTCGCCGAACGTCGGTCAGCGAGGGGGAACCATCCCCGGCCGGCCCAGGAGCCTCGCCTCGAGGGCGGCCATTCGCTCGGCGTCCCGGCGGCGGTGGTGGTCATGGCCGAGCAGGTGGAGCAGCCCGTGGGCGAGGTAGAGGTCCAGCTCGTCGTTCAGGGAGCGCCCGTGTGCTCGGGCCTGCCGCCGCGCGGTGTCCAGCGAGACGATGACGTCGCCGAGGTGCCGGGGGCCGGTCGAGCCGGGGGGCGGCTCGCCGGCGGGAAAGCTGAGGACGTCGGTCGGCCGGTCCTTCCGCCGCCACTCCCGGTTCAGGGTGCGGATGCCCGGGTCATCGGTGAGGAGGATGGAGAGCTCCACGTCGCGGATCTCGAGTGTGGCGAGGAAGGCTGCGGCGCGAGTGCGGAGACGACGGAGGCATCGGCGCCCAGTCGCGACCTCGGAGCGGACCTCCACGACCCCCCATCGGCGACGTCCCGTCCGGGCGATCCTTTCTGCACGCGGAGTGGCGTCCCACATACCAAAAGGATCGCTCTCCGGCGGCGCCAGGGCGCGATGACCACGTGTCGGGGTCGCCCGCCGTGGGGCCACCCCGTCGCCTGCACGGCGCGGCTCGGAGCGCGACCTCGCGGCCCCCGTTGGGCGGGAGCGTCGCGTCCGGGTTCGCCCGTTCGTTTTCCGCGACCGCGGATGCATGCCGGCCGACCCTAGTCCATCGGTCACGGCGACGAACGGCCCGGAGCTCAGGGGACTCGCGGCTGTCCCATGAGATTCTGGTCCGCCCGGTCGATCCAGACACCGCTGCTTCCGAAGCGCGGCTCGGTGCTCGGTGTCCCGATGGCGCAGGTACAGCGGACGCACCCCTCGCCCGGCACCGGCGCGCATTGCTTGAACGCGCCTCCGATGCACAGCACGACGTTCGACGAGTCCCAGCACGGGGGCCCCGCATCCGCACCCTCGACCGCCTCACCGGCGGACGCTGTCCGGCGTGCAGAGGAGCGGTCCCCTGTCCCGAACAGGGCGCTGCATCCGGCGGCAAGCAGGAGGATCGCCAGGACGGAGATCCCTCGGAACACGCATCGCACACCCCCCGGCGGCGCGGCCGGCCCACCCGCGCCGGAGAACCTAGCGCGGGCGTTCCGTGGTGTCGCTGGCTCTCCCGCGGAACTCGAGCCTTCAGGTCCGGGAAGCCGGATTGCGCCGTCCCAGCGCGCGATCCAGCCCGAACCGACCACCGCCGCGCGTGGCGATGAACAGGAACACGAAGCAGTAGAGGACCGCCGTCTCGCCCCGGTTCACCACCGGCACCCACTCCCCTCCCCCCAGCTTCCAGATGTGGTGGAACTGGAAGTACGCCACCGCCATCATCCCGGAGGCGAGGAACGCCGCCGGCCGGGTGAAGAGCCCGAGGGCGATGAGCGCGCCGCACAGCAGCTCGATCACTCCACCGATCCACTGCTGCGAGAAGGGCGCTGGCCCCGGCTTGCTGGTGAGGACGCCGAACAGCTTCTGCATCCCGTGGACGCTGAACATCGCGCCGGAGAACAGGCGCAGCAGGTCGTAGGCGAGCGGCTCCAGCCGCGCGAGGAAACGCATCGTCGTAGCATCTGACGGTCGACTGGGGCCCGGCGCACGCCGATTCAGCGAGCGGCGGAAGCGTCCGGGCTCACCGGCGTTCCATCGGCCGGCAATTCGAGCACGAAGGTCGTGCCCTCCTCCGCCGTCGACCGCACCCGGACCTCGCCTCCATGGCCCAGCGCGACCTGGCGGACGATGTACAGACCGAGGCCGATGCTCCCGTCGAGCGCGCCCGGGCGCAGCCCGCGCTGGAAGGGCTCGAACAGCCCCGGGAGCAGCTCGGGCGGAATCGGCGCCCCGTGGTTGTGCACCGAGAGCTCCGCCCGGCCTTCCGTGCCCCGGACCCGGACGGTGACCGGCCAATCGGCGTCGCCGTGCTGGAGGGCGTTGCCCACCAGGTTCCCGATCGCCTGCGCGAGCCGCTCGGGGTCCCACACGCCGGTGGGGCGACCCTCCGTCTCCCGCCGCACGCGGCGCGCCTGGTCCTCGGGCATCCCCTCCAGCACACGGGTCACCACCGCGTCGAGCGCCACCGGCTCGGGGGTGAGCGGCAGCCCCTGCCCCTGCCGGATGCGGGTGACGTCGAGCAGCCCGGAGATGATGGCCTGCATCCGGTCGGTGGACCGCTCCATCCGCTCCAGCGTGCGCAGGTGCTCTTCGGAGATTCCCCGCCGGTGCATCGTCTCCAGCCCCAGCCGCACCGAGGCCAGCGGGTTCCGGAGGTCGTGACTCACGATGCCCAGCAGCCGCTGCTCGAACTCGGCGGCCGCCTGGAGCTTGCGGCGCTCCTCCTCCACCGCCGCCCGGCCGAGCGTGGCCTCCTTCTCCATCCGCCGGCGCTGGGTGACGTCCCGACTCAGGCAGGTCACGAGCTGCAGCGGTCCCTCCGGCGCGGGGATGGGTGACAACGAATACTCGTACCAGCGCGTCTCCTCGCCGGAGAGGAAGGCGATCTCGCTCCGCGCCGGTGCCCCGGTCACGAAGGCGGCCTGGAGCTGGATCCGGAACTCGGGGAAGGTGCCGGCCCCGAAGAGCTCGTCCATGGTGCGGCCGATCATCTGGGCGCTGGCGAGGCCCATCGCCGACGCCCCGAGCCGGTTCACGTAGACGTAACGAAGGTCCCGGTCGAGGATGTAGACGTTCTCCTGCATCACCTCGAGCGCCAGGCGGAGCAGCTCCATCTCGTCGGAGGTGGACGCAGAGGTGGTGGTCGGACGCCCGTCGCCCACGCGAAGGGCCCCGTTCGAGGAGGTCATCGTGCGCGGAAGCGTAGCGGGCAGCCCCGGCGGCGCGCCCGGCTCATGAGCGGGCCGCCGTCCACCAGTGAGCGACCGGACAGCCGCTTGAGCCGCAACGCTTCAGCGACGCTGGATACCTCGCTCGGGAGCGAGCGCGAGCGGCGCCGGCCGCCCTCCGCCCAGCGCACCGGGCGGGTATACAGGGCGGGAGTGGTAGATGCCCTCGAGGGTGTGGATGAAGGACAACGAGATCGCGTTCAGGTCCCGCAGGGTGAGGTCGCACTCGTCGAGCTGCCCCTCGGTGAACACCGCGGTGATGATTCGCTGCACCAGGGCGTGGAGCCGCTCCCTGCTGGGGTCGGGCATCGCCCGGCTGGCAGCCTCCACCGCGTCGGCCAGCATCACCAGTGCCGCCTCGCGGAACTGAGGCCGCGGCCCGGTATAGCGGAACAGGGAGTCCTCCACCCCCTCGCGTCCCTCGGCCTGCTCCACCGCCCGGTGGTGGAAGTATCCCACCAGCCGCGTGCCGTGGTGCTGGGCGATGACGTCCTGCACCGCTCGAGGCAACTTGTAGCGCCGCGCCAGCTCGAGGCCGTCGGTGACGTGGCGCTTGATGATCACCGCGCTCATTCCCGGGGCGAGGCAGTCGTGCGGGTTCTCGCCCTTCTGGTTCTCGCCGAAGTACAGCGGGTTCTTTCCCTTCCCGATGTCGTGGTAGTAGGCGCAGGTCCTGCCCAGGAGCGGATTGCAGCCGGTGGCCTCCGCCGCCGCCTCCACCAGGCTCCCCACGATGATGCTGTGGTGGTAGGTGCCCGGGCTCTGGACGATCAGCTCCTTGAGCGCCGGGTGGTTGAGGTTGGCCAGCTCGAGCAGCTTCAGGTCGCTCGCGTAGCCGAATCCCAGCTCGAGCAACGGGGTGAGCGCCAGCACCAGGGTGGGGACGATGAGCATCGATCCCACCCCGGCGAACGCGGCCGCCAGCACCGTGTCCCGCGCCGGCCCCTTCCCCGCCGCCAGCCCGAAGGCGAGCACCACCCCGGCGCTGACCAGCCCCACCCAGACGCCGGTCCGGAACAGCGCCGCGCGGTCCCGCGCCCGCGCCACCTGGGTCGCGGCGACGAGGCTGCCCAGAAGACCGTAGACGGCGAAGAAGAGCGAGTTGCCGAGCATCACCCCGGCCAGTGTCGACAGGACGAGGCCGAAGAACAGCGCCAGCTCCTGGTTCAGCAACAGCCGCACCAGCATCGCCCCGGCCGCCACCGGGAGGAGCACCAGCAAGGCTTCCATGGGCACCGCGGGCCAGCGGTCGTGCAGCGCCTCCGCCACCGCCGCTGCCAGCCGGAACGCCCCGAGGAAGAGGATCAGCAGCACCCCCAGGAGCAACCCGTCCCTGCGGGTGGGCCTGAAGCGGCGAAAGGCCTTCCGGTGGAAGGTCCAGATGCCGGCCAGCAGCAGCGCGACCAGGGCGGACGTCCCCGCGCTCGCCTCGAGCACGTCGAAGCGGTCGGTCTGGGCTCGCATCGCGGCGAGCATCCGGAGGTGGTCCTTCGTGACCAGCTCCCCGTCGCCGATGATCTTCTGGCCCTTCTTGATCTGGATGACCGCGTCCTTCACCGCCGAGGCGGCGATGCTCCGGCGGCGCTCGGTCTCGGCGATGTTCGCAGTGAGGTTGGGCCGGAGAGCACGCTTGGCGATGCGCAGCACCGCGCGACGGAGCAGCCCCGGCGAGTCGGGCAAGAGATTTCCGGGCAGGGTCGCCCAGCGATCCATCTCCGCACGGGCCTCGCGCACGTCGAGGACGGACGGGGGCACGACCGCGCTGGGGTGCTCGGCGCCGTCGTTCAGGTCCCGGATGGTGAGGAAGCTCCCCGCCGGACCGAGGTCCTCGCGGGCTCCGACCACCGGAGCGAGGAAGCCCCGGGAGAGCACCGCGAGCACGGCGCGCTCCACCTCCGGCGCCGCGCGAGCCTCCACCAGCACGTTCCAGTCCTCGTCTTCCACCTCGAACAGCCGCTGCTCGAACTGCTGCCGGGCCTCGATCAGGCCGGAACGGTCCACCGGCTCGACCTTCCGCTTCCCGGCGGTGGGCTTCGCCGGCGGGTCCAGCCGCGGGAGTGCGCCACGCAGACCGGCGAAACCCTGCTGGATTCCCGCCTGCACCTCCGGGACCACCACCGGGTTGAAATCGAACACCGGACGGACCCCGGCCCGGGCCTCCTGCCGCCGCCGATCGGTCAGGGCCGCGTCGGGGAGGTCGTAGTCGCGCGTGGCCTTGAATCCGGCGGCGGAGGGGCTCTCGAAGGGACGGCCCACGTCCTCGGGCCTCAACTGCGGGAGCGCCTGCACCGCGAACCCCGGTGCGACCAGGAGCCCGGCCAGCACCGACACCACCGCGAGCAGCGTCAGAGCCGGAAGAACGCGCCGGAGGGAGGCGACCCGCCGGCTCTTCGCCTCATCGTCCAAGAGCCCGGGACCCTAGGGTCCGGGAGCGACACGGGACAAGCGGTGAGGCCCAGGCAAGCAGCCGCGCGCGGGGGCCCGAGGGGCGCAGGTGTGTTCTGCGGTGGGCACTCCGGGGCCGCGTGCAGTCACTCGGCCCGCAAGGCCTCCTGGGGATCGACCCGCGTCGCGCGGTTGGCGGGAAGGAGCGCCGCGGCGACGGTGACCGCCGAGAGAATCGCCGCCGCGGCAAGCGCGGTGGGCGGGTCCGACGGAGCCACACCGTAGAGCAGTCGCTCCAGCGAACGGCCCAGCAGGAGCGCGCCGCCCAGCCCGGCCACGATGCCGATGCCGCCGAGGCCGAGCGCGCGGCGGAGCACCCACCATCGCACCGACCGCGCCGAGGCGCCGATGGCCATCCGGATGCCGATCTCCCGGGTTCGCTGGGCCACGCTGAAGGCGAGGACGCCGTAGACGCCCGCCGCGGCCAGCACCACCGCCAGCCCGGCGAACAGGCCGAGCAGCAGGCCCGCCGACCGGGGCGCTGCGACCGAGCCCGACACCCGGTCCTCGAGCGTCCTCAACTCGAAGAGGGAGAGGCCGGGATCCACCGCCGCCAGCTCGCGCCGGGCCGCCGAGGCCAGGGGCGCCAGCGCCTCGCGGGTCCGGAGCACGAAGCTGACCCGGTTCGATGTGTCCTGATCGAGCGGGTAGTACATCTCCGGCCTCGGCTTCTCGCCGAGCCCGGCGTGGTGAACGTCGCCCACCACGCCCACGATGCGCCGCCAGGGCTCGTTGTCCTCACCGTCGCCGGGGCGGATGCGCGCCCCCAGGGGCGACCCTCCTCCCCAGAAGCGACGCACGGCCTCGACGTTCACCAGCGCCACCCGCTCCCCACCGGCTCGGTCCACGTCCTCGAACGTGCGACCTTCCCGGAGCGGGATTCCCATCGCCTCGATGTAGCCGGGCGAGGCGAGGCGGTACTCGATCGCCGGCTCGTGCGCCTTGTCGAAGACCTGGCCCTCGATGGAGAAGTTCCCATTGGTGTTGCTCCCGCCGAGCGGCAGGTCGTTGACCGCGCCGGCGTGGCTGACCCCGGGAAGCGCCCGCAGCCGGGGGAGGTAGGCCTCGAGCATCGCGCGCCGGGACGCGTCGTCCGGATACCGCTCCCCGGGCAGCTGGACCCGGAAGGCCACCGCGTTCTCCGCACGGAATCCCGGGTCCTGCCGGAGCAGTCGCTGGACGCTCTGGAGCACCAGCGCCGCGCCGAGCAGCGGGGCCAGGGCGAGCGCGACCTCGAAGACCACCAGCGCGGACTGCAGCCACTGCGTGCGGTGACCGAGCGCGGTGCGCATCTCCCCCCGGACCGCGCCCAGGTCCCCCTTCGCGAGGAGGAGCGAGGGCAGCACCCCGAAGAGCACCGTGGTCAGCACGCACAGCCCCACGGAGAACGCCAGCACTCGCCCGTCCAGGGCCACGGCGCTGGCCAGGGCCGGCGCCCGGACCGGCAGCGCTCCCCGCAGCACCGCGGAGCCCGCCCATCCGACCAGCAGGCCGAGGCCGGTCCCCAGCACCGAGAGCACCGCCGCCTCGACCAGCAGTCCGCGGGCCACGCGCCAGCGGTCCGCTCCGAGGGCCATCCGCACCGCCACCTCCCGACGGCGCGCCGCTCCCCGGGCGAGGAGGAGATTGGCCAGGTTGACGCAGGCGATGAGCAGGACCAGCCCGACCACCGCGCCGAGCGCGCCCAGGGAGGTCCGCGCCTCGCCCAGGAGCTCGTCGACCCAGGGCACCACCAGGATGCCATGGTGCTGGTACTCCGGAACCTCCAGGGCGATGGCCTTCACCACCGAGGCGAGGTCCTTCCGTGCCGCGGCCAAGGTCACCCCCGGGGCCAGCCGGCCGATGGCATTCATGAAGTGATTTCCGCGAGGGAGCTGGGCCGGGTCGGGCTGGAGCGGGACCCAGACGTCGGAGTCGCCGAACCAGTGGGGCTGCTCGCGCACCACGCCCAGCACCACGTGGTCGCGTCCGTCGAGTCGCACGGTGGAGCCCACGATGTCCGGCCGGCCGGCGAACTGCTTCCGCCAGAAGCGCTCGCCGAGCATCGCCACGGCGGGCCCACCCACCCGGTCCTCGTCCTCGGTGAACTCCCGGCCCAGGAGCGGGGGGAGCCCGAGCACGCGAAGCGCTCCGGCATTCATCCGTTGCGTCGAGACGCGCATTGGCTCGCCGTCGCTCGAGAGGCTCTTGTTGCCCTGCGAGAAGAGGGCGAGCCCGCTCAGGCTCCGGGATCGGGTGATCCAGTCCTTCGCGTCCGGCAGCGAGACCGAGGCCCGAGCCACATCGGGCTGGACGTCGTAGATCCGCACCAGCTCGTCGGGCGCGCGGTAGGCCAGCGGGCGGAGCAGCACCGCGTTCACCAGGGTGAAGACGGCGGTGGTCGCCCCCGTGGCGAGCGCGAGCGTGAGAACCGCGGTGGCGGTGAAACCTCTTTCGCGGAGCAGATGCCGGACGGCCACCCGGACGTCCTTCCCGATTCCGGCCAGGGGTGACGGGCTCGACGAGGTGGGGAGCTGGCTCATGTGAGGGCGCCCAGCGAAGGGCGTGCCACGCCGGATTTCCCCTGGAGACGCGGCGCAGAACGGGGGATTTCCAGCACGCGGCCGGATCAGGCTCGGGACCCCGGATCCCATTTCCGGACACGGTCACCCGGTCTGACCACCCCTCGGCGTGGCGTCTACTCGTTCGAGCTCGTCTCGGGATCGTCCGCCGGAGCGGAGGTCATGGGCGGCGCCGCCTGCTCCGCCCGCGCGGCCTCCGCCTTTGCCTCGGCCTCCGCCTTCGCCTCGGCGTCGGCCTTGTCGTAGGCCCGGATGACCTCCTGCACCAGCGGATGGCGGACCACGTCCACCTCGGTGAAGCCGCAGACGGCGATGCCCTCCACGCCCTCGAGGATCCGCCGGGCATGCGTCAGGCCGGACAGCTTCCCCTGCGGGAGGTCCACCTGGGTCACGTCACCCGTCACCACCGTCTTGCTGTGGAAGCCCAGGCGGGTGAGGAACATCTTCATCTGCTCGACGGTGGTGTTCTGGGCCTCGTCGAGGATGACGAAGGCGTCGTTCAGTGTCCGCCCGCGCATGAAGGCCAGAGGCGCGACCTCCACCGTCCCCTGCTCCACCAGCTGCGCGGCGCGGCCCGCGTCCATCATGTCGTGGAGCGCGTCGTAGAGCGGGCGGAGGTAGGGGTTCACCTTCTCCGCGAGGTCTCCCGGCAGGAAGCCGAGCTTCTCGCCCGCCTCCACCGCGGGCCGGGCGAGGATGATGCGCTTCACGCTCCGAGCCTGGAGCGCCGCGACTGCCATCGCCATCGCCAGGTACGTCTTTCCGGTCCCGGCCGGGCCGATGCCGAACACGATGTCGTGCCGGCGAATGGCGTCCACGTACCGCTTCTGGGCCAGGCTCTTCGGCGCCACGTGCCGCCCCGCCCGCGACAGGACCGGGCCGAGGACCAAGGTGTCCAGGCCCTGGTCCGGCGAGGCGCCGCGGCCCAGCATCTTCAGACCCTGCTCCACGTCCTCGCGGCCCACCGGCTGGCCCGCGCGGTGGATGGTCTCGAGCTGCTCCACCAGCCGCACCGCGGACGCGACCGCATCGGCGGGGCCAGAGAGGTGGAGCTCGGTTCCGCGCTGCCCGACTCGCACCCCCAGCCGGCGCTCGATGGCCTTCAAGTTTTCTGCGTGGTTGCCGGACACGCCGAGCGCCACGTCGTTGTCCCGGAGGTCAACGCGGGCGGTGGTGACGAGGGAGGTGTCCCGAGGAGAAGCGGTGGGCAACGGTTCCTTTCAATGCGCCCGGGCCGACGGCGCGGCAGCAGGCGGGAAGGCTAGCGCAAGGGCGGCAGGAGGATGAACTCCTGGGGGCCCACGCGGCGGTAGTAGTAACGCTCCGCCCAGGGGAAACGCACATCGGTGGACGACAGAAGCCCTTGTTCCACCAGCGCGTCCAGCGAGGGCGGCACCTCCCCACGCTCCAGCCGGTACACCGCCAGGGCGCCCTCGATGCGGCTCACCTGCGCCCGCGCGATCTGCTGCCGGAGCACCCCCTCGGCGAAGCCCGCGCCGGTGCTGGATGGGACCGCCCAGGGGTTGAGCTGGGTGCCCAGCAGGACCCCCACGATGCCGGCGAGCACCACCATGCTCACCGCCAGCCTCCCCAGCGCACCCCGGACCCTCTCCCCGAAGCCGATGTCGTCCTCGGGCAGGTCCGGCTCGCCGACCGGCATCAGGGCGGTCACGTGTCCGAGGTTGGCCAGGTTGCAGAGCGCCTTGCAGGTCTCGAACTCGCCGAGGCACGACAGGTCGATGAGCTTCCGCACGTCGCGATAGCCGTTGACCAGCACGTGAAGGCGCCGCTCCGACGGGCCGATGGACGCGAACTCGCCGACCGGCTCGGTGGGGACGTCGCCCGCGGGCAGGTGCTTGCCCTGGGCGAAGACGAGGTCGTAGCGGGGGATCCGCTTCCGGATCACCGGCCACTCGTCCACCATCCGGAAGCCTTCCATCAGCACCGACTCGGCGCGCACCGGCTCCAGGTCGTGGGTGTCGTGGTGGACGGGTCCCTGCTCGAACTCGTACGTCCCGGTCTTCCAGGTGAAGAGCCGGTAGAGCGTCTCGTTGAACTGCAGCTGGGCCATCCGATGGTACTGATCCTTGGTGAGGATCCCCTGCGAGATGAGGCAGTCGCCGAGCCGCTGCAGCGATCGCTTCTGGGTCTCCAGCGCCAGCTCCAGCTGGGCCTCGGTGATGAGCTCCGCCGCGACGAGCATGTGCCCGAACAGGTCGCGCTTCTTCTTGGCGACGCTCTCCGCGGAGACGATCGCCCCGTCGACGAATCCGACCTTCACCTCCTGATCCTTGCTCCGGAGGTGGAGAACGCCGGTCTTCTGCTGCTGGGCGATGAGCTGGAGGATGTCGGCGATGCCGAAGTCCTTGAGCGTGCCGGCGAGGGCCATGACTAGACCACTAGCTCCTCTCCCTGGCCAGGTGGCGCAGCGAGGCGCCCCAGGTCACCGCCAGGAGCACCAGGGCCAGCGCCAGCCAGCCCGCGGCCCCCGGCGAGAGCCCGGGCGTCCGGAGGAGCCCTTCCCGGTTGATGGCCACCGTGATGCCGAAGGCGAAGACGAAGGCGTGCAGCGCGCCGCGCACCGGGAGGCCGGTGAAGAGGTGTCCCGCTCCCGACCAGAGAAGGCCCAGCGCGTAGGCCCACCGGCTCACCCACGCCTGGTGGTGGCGGACCTCCATCTCCTTGTTCACCCGGGCCATGGGCGCGACCTTGCCCCGGCGGGTGTAGACGTTGACGCACTGGTGGCAGAGCTGGCTGTCCTCCACCAGCTCCGGATCGCAGCGGCGGCAGACTGCTCGCCCGCACTTCTCACAGCCCCGGCTGACGCCCCGGCCACCCCGGAGGAAGCCCAGCCCGGCGAGGACCGCCACGCCGGCCAGCGGCACCAGCACCGCCGCGCTCGGCTGCAGGCCACCGACCAGGGCCTGCCCCACCTGCGCGGTGACCCGCGCGCGGCGCTCCGCCCCGTCCGTGACCAGGGGCTCGGTCCGGGAGAGCGCGGGGGTCAGGAGGGTGAGGTTCATCGCCGGACGGCTGTCCGGCGGGTCGCTCTTGGTCATCAGCCGCTCGTCGAGCCGCTGCGCGGCGGCCGCGGAGTTCTGGGCCCGGTCCAGCTCGGGGCCCACCGCGTCGTCGGAGAGTGTCTTCGCCCGCCGGCGGTAGACCCTGGACACGTTCCACAGCGGATCGGGCAACGTCGGATCCGACTCGCTGGCCCGGGTATACGCGGCGATCGCCTCCGGCCACCTGTTCTCGGCGAAGGCCACGTTCCCGACCACCGTCTGGGCGCGCGCATCACCGCCCCGGAGGGCGAGCGCCTTCTCCGCGTGGGCCCGCGCCGGCGCCAGCTTCCCGCGACGGAGCTCCCACCGCGCGAGGGCGTACACCTCGGGGTAGGTGGCCCGTCCCGCCTCGAGCCGGGCCTGCACGTGCGCCGCGGCGTGCGAGGCCTCCAGACCCCCGCGCTCGAGCTGGAGCACGTTCTCCGCCGGCGTCCCGGCGAAGGTGGTGACCTGGACCAGGGCTCCGGCGAGCGGAGGCACGAGGCAAGCGCCGGCCAGGAGCACCGCCAGGAGCCACCGCTCCTTGGCCTCGATGTAGAGGGTCACGGCGGCGAAGAGGACCAGCGACGGGAACAGCAGCCCCAACCGGAATGCCCAGGGGAGCAGGAGCACCAGGATCAGCAGCGCCCCGGTCTGCCAGCGGGCGACGCCCCTCGGGAAGGCGTGGTGGACGTCGTGCACCAGCGAAGGAAGGGTGCGGAGGAAGAGCACCAGCAGCGCGGCCATCGCCGTCGCCAGCCAGGCGACGAGCACCGTCGCTCCGAGGTCCCCCAGCATCCCCCGGCTCCAGCGTGGATCGGTGAGCGCGGCACGCGCGGCGTTACCCCCGTCCGCCCAGAGCCGCCGGAAGTCGAACGCGTCGTTGCCCAGGTGAGCACGGAAGAGGCCCCAGTGCGCGTCGGCCACGTCCGGCGAGAGCGCCACCGCCGACTGGGCCAGCTCCACCGCGCCTGCCCCATCCTTCGCCGTGGCCCGGAGACGCGCCCCGCGCAGCAGCGCCAGGCTCACCGATTCGAGATCGGCGATGGCCAGCGTCTCGCGCAGCTCGGCCAGACGGTCGCGCGCGGCGCGCGACCCCTTCGGGTCCCGCGTGCGCTCGGCCTCTTTCCAGGCACCGAACGCGTGGAGGAGCGCGTCGTCGCCCTCGGTCGGGACCAGCAGCGGTGGAGAAGGGGTGCGGTCACGCCCGGAGGTCGTGGTGGGCGGCGGGGCGACCGGAGCCTCCGAGGCGGGCGCCGGGGGACGCTTGGAGCGGCGGACGGGTGGAGCCGGAGCGGGAGCGCGGGGAGGCTCCTGCGCCTCGGTGACCGGAGCTTCCTCGTCCGACGCAGGCGCCTGCACCGGTGGAGGCGGCGGCTCGCGACGGGTCCGCGACGGGCGCGAACCCGGGCTGTCCGGGGTGAGCTCCTCTACCGGCCGGGGCGGCTCGATCTGCGCCGCTCCCCCAGACGAGGACAGGAGCACAACGGTGGCGAGGAGCGCGGGGACCGCGCGGGAAAGGACCATCTCGTTCCGACAGGTGTGCCCATGATAGGCGACCGGCGCCGGGACCCTAAACCCGAGTCAACTGCCGGGCCCCGGGTCGGGGAGGACATGGGACGCACCGGAGACGCCGTGGAGCGGCTGGAGGAGATCATGCGCACCCTGCGCGCCGAGGGGGGCTGCCCCTGGGACCGCGCGCAGGACATCCGCACCCTCCGCCCTTACCTCGTCGAGGAGACCTACGAGGTCCTGGACGAGATGGACCGCGTGGGCGAGGGTGGCCGCTGGCGCGCCCTGTGCGAGGAGCTGGGGGACCTCCTGTTCCAGATCGTCTTCCACGCCCAGCTGGCGCGGGAGCTGGGCGAGTTCGGCCTGGCGGACGTGGCGACCGCCATCTCCGACAAGATCGTCTCTCGCCATCCGCACGTGTTCGAGGGGAAGACGGTCGGCGGTGCCGAGGAGGTGCTCCAGAACTGGGCCCGCATCAAGGCCGAGGAGCGGCGGCGCAAGCACGGCCGCGAGGGCTCGGTGCTCGACGGCGTGCCCAGCGCCGCGCCCGCCCTGCTCCGCGCCGAGCGCCTGACCGAGAAAGCCTCCCGCATCGGCTTCGACTGGCCGGACCTGGCGGGCGTCCGCGCCAAGCTCGCCGAGGAGCTCGAGGAGCTCGACCGGGCCATCGCCTCGAGGGACGCACGCGCCATCGAGCACGAGCTCGGAGATGTGCTCTTCAGCCTCGCCAACCTCGCCCGCTTCACCGCCACGCCCGCCGAGGACGCGCTCCGGGCCGCGAACGCCCGCTTCACTCGCCGGTTCCACGCCGTGGAGGAGGGGCTCCGCGCCCGCGGGATCCCGTTCGGCACCGCGACCCTCGCCCAGATGGACGGGCTGTGGCAGGAGGCCAAGGCTGCCGAGGCCTCCCTCCCACCACCCGTGTCCGCCGCGCGCGCCGTCGTCGCCCGGATCGAGCTGACCGCGCCCGAGCCCGCGCGAGCCCACACCTTCTGGACCACGGTGGCACCGGCGCTGGGATGGACGGTCGAGGTGGACGGCGGCGAATGGTCGGTCGAGACGCCGGGGCTGTGCTTCTCCTACGCGGCGGGCCCGGCCTCGGCGGTTTTCCTCACCGTCGATGCGCCCGGGCTCCGGACCGACGCCGCGGCCCACATCCGGGAGGCGGGCGGCACCGTCCAGGGGGAGCATCCGCTGGTCTTCCGCGACCCGGTGGGCACCTGTGTGCTGGTCCGGGTCTGAGCGCCTCTGTGTGCTTCTGAGTTCCCACAGGAGTTGTGTGGAAACTGGGGAGAACGCTGTGGACCGTGACAAGCGCGAGACGAGCGGATGGCAACCGACCGGGCGTGCAGAATGTTTCAGCGCCGGACACCTCCGAGTCAGCACGGTAGGTTAGAGCGGCCAAAAGGCCCACTTCTCCACAAGAGGGCTGGTCCTTGGGCGGGGATTTCGGTTTTCCACCGGCCCTCCCGCCGAACCGGGTCTCCCTTGACGACCCCCGCCCACCTGATAGGGAGGGCCGCCCGTGGCAAACACCAAGTCAGCTCAGAAGCGGAACCGGCAGGCGGAGAAGCGCCGGGCCCGGAACCAGGCCGTTCGAACCCAGGTGAAGTCGGCGGTGAAGAAGGCCCGCGAGGCGCTGGCCGCGAAGAACCCCGCGAAGGCCCAGGCGGCGCTGCGCGCCGCGGCCCGGACCCTGGACAGGGCCGCCAGCAAGGGTGTGCTGCACAAGAAGAACGCGAGCCGCCGCATCGCCCGGCTCTTCCACGCGTCCCAGACCGCGCAGGCCTGACGCTCCTCCGCTAGCCGGTCTGGAGCCGCGCGACCGCGTCCGCGGCCAGCGCGGTGGCCAGACGTCGGATGGCCGCCTGCCGGTTGGCCTCGGTGGTGAGCACGTCGGGGCGCAGCGCCGGCAGGTAGTCCTCGGTTCCGGCGACGTCGGTCTGGGCGAGCAGCGTCCCCGCCCGGAACAGCCGGACCCTCAGGGTGGCCGAGACTCGGTAGGTCAGCGCACCGGAGGTGCCCGGAGCGAGCTGGGCCACCGCTCCGCCCATCGCGAGCAGCTCGCCCTCGAGCCGGCCCTCGCTGGCCTCCCCTCCCAGGTGCCCGCCCCGCGACAGCTGCTCGCGAAGCGCCTCGGTGAAGACGCCCTCGAGCCCGGGCTCGGTGGTGCGATTCACGATGACCGGGGCAAAGACCTTCTGGATCCCCTGGGGGAATCCCGCCCCGCCGGCCGTGAACCGATAGCCGCAGCCCGGCTGGACCAGGCAGGCCAGCCACACCAGCGCCGCGAACGTCCGGGTCATCCGACGACGAAGTTGATGAGCCGCTTCGGCACGAAGACCACCTTGCGGAGCGCCTTGCCGGCGAGCGCCGCGCGGACCTTCTCCTCGCTCTCGGCGGCGGCCCGGACCTCGCTCTCGCCCGCATCGGCGGCGATGCGGATCTCCCCGCGGAGCTTCCCGTTCACCTGGACGGCGTAAGGCAGCACCTCGTCCACGACCAGGGCGGGGTCGAAGCTCGGCCACCCGAGCGTCACCGTGGAGGCGGTGGCCCCGTAGCCTTCGGCGATCGCGTCCGCGAGATGGGGCGCGAAGGGGGTGAGCACGCGCGTGAGCAGCCGGATGGCCTCGCCCATCGCCGCCTTCTCCGCCGCAGTCTCGGGCTGTCCGGCGTCGTAGAGCGCGTTCACGCACTCCATGGTGAAGGCGATGGCGGTGTTGAACGACAGCTTGTCGATGGCCTCGCCGACCCGCTTCACGCACTTGTGCGCGGCGCGCCGGATCTCCAGCGCCTTGCCAACGAACGGCCCGGGGTGGGTCGCGGCCGCGCAGGCGTCCTGGTGCATCGTGGCGAGGGTCCAGACCCGCTTCAGGAAGCGGGCCTGCCCCGCCATCTGCTCGTCGCTCCAGTCGAAGTCCTGCTCGGGCGGGCCGGCGAAGAGGACGTACATCCGGACCGTGTCCGCGCCGTACTTCTCGACGATGGTCGCCGGGGCGACGACGTTGCCCCAGCGCTTGGACATCTTCCGGCCATCCGGGCCGTTCACGATCCCTTGGGTGACCAGCCGCTTCACCGGCTCGTCGGTCGGGACCAGGCCGAGGATCTTCATCCATCGGTTCCAGAACCGGAAGTAGAGCAGGTGCATGACTGCGTGCTCCGGCCCACCCACATAGATGTCCACCGGGAGCCAGCGCTTCGCCAGGACTGGGTCGAACGGCAGCCG
>Ga0105104_10000149_pt1 | contig 49507 bp, 38 predicted proteins | sample PPLLaktember2015_3_FD_87034 | JGI IMG/M metagenome (GOLD analysis project Ga0105104, IMG submission 87034) | Freshwater sediment microbial communities from Prairie Pothole Lake near Jamestown, North Dakota, USA - PPLs Lake P7 Core (6) Depth... | ecosystem: Environmental > Aquatic > Freshwater >... | reverse complement strand
TTTTGCGTATCGAGACCACCGGATATTTAGCGGGGTCTCGATACGCCCGCAAAGAACGCGGGCTACTCGACCGACTTTTTCAACGGTGGTCGAGTAGCGGTTTTTGCGTATCGAGACCACCGGATATTTAGCAGGGTCTCGATACGCCCGCAAAGAACGCGGGCTACTCGACCGACTTTTTCAACGGTGGTCGAGTATCGGTTTTTGCATATCGAGACCACCGGATATTTAGCGGGGTCTCGATACGCCCGCAAAGAACGCGGGCTACTCGACCGACTTTTTCGAAAAAGCCCGGATCCAGACGCGCATCTCGCCGGGAGCGCGGTTGTCCCAGGCGTAGTAGGGGATGGCTGTGAACTCCATCGGCCTTATGGACGGTCTGTCGTTCCGATACAGTACGCCCTCCCATCCATCTTCGGCGGCTATTCCGGCTTTGCCGTGCAACAGGCTGATGCCGCCGAGCAGGCGGTCCTGGTGCTCCACCGTCAATTGGTCCGAGGCGATTTGCGCCGGATCAATCGTAATGCGGTCCAGGCCGATGCCGCCGTGGTCGACGCCTTCCAGGCAATACACCATGGGTCCCCGCTGGAGCGCCATCCGTCCCTGCAAATAGCGGACTGCCGGATGAGCCCACACAGCCTGGACGGGCATTTCCATCCGGTACTCAACCGTTTCCCCGGACCGCCATTCGCGCCGGACGGCCAGGTATCCGTTGGCCTCCGGCGCCGGCTCGGTCACCGGGGTCCCGTTTATGCGAAGGCTCCAGCGCCGGCACCACCCCGGTACGCGCAGGTGCAGCGTAAAGGTCTGCGGCGCGGAGACTCCCAGCTCGAACTTAACCCCGCCCTCCCATGGATACTGCGTCGTCTGGCGGAGAACAACCTCGCCCCCGGCAACCTTCAGGTCGGCCTTTCCCTGGGCATAGAGATGCACCCAAATATCCTTCGGGCCGGTGGAATAAAAGTATCCGCCCAGGCTGGCCAGCACGCGCGCGATGTTCGGGGGACAGCATGGGCACTCGAACCAGCTCTGGCGGTGGTGCGCTCCGGCGCTGGCCAACGGGTTCTCATAGAAAAAGCGCGCGCCGTCGAGCGAGATCCCGCTGAGGAAACCGTTGTACAAGCCGCGCTCGATCACATCCGCGTATTTGCTTTCGCCGGCGAATTGCAGCATGCGGCTCGCCCACAGGATCAACCCGATGGTGGCGCACGTTTCGCCGTAGGCGCTCTCGTCCGGCAGATCGTAGTCTTCGGTGAACCCTTCATTGTGGCGCGACGGGCCGCTCGCGCCGGTCAGGTACATGCGCCGGGTGATCAGGTTGTCCCACAACCGCTCGCAGGTTTCCAATAAAGTCGGATCGCCGTTCTCGTGCGCTAGATCCGCCATGGCGCACAGCAGGTACATCGCCCGGACGGCGTGCCCCACGACTTTGGTCTGCTCGCGGACGGGCACCTGGGCCTGGCAGTAATCGTAGGTCTTGGCCCAAAAGGAGGCCGGGTCTTCGCCGCGCTCGCGGGCTTCGAGCGTGAAAAAATTCGGCTCTTTTCCCCGCTCATCGATGAAATACGCCGCCAATTTCAGGTAGCGCGGATCGTTGGTGGCATGGTGGAGCCTGACCAGTGCCAGCTCGATTTCCGGATGTCCGCAATAACCCCGTTTTTTCCCCGGCTCGCTCCCAAACCTGGCGTCGATATGGTCGGCGTAGCGGCCCAGCGCCTCAAGCAGTTTCCGCTTTCCGGTGGCAAGGTTGTGCGCGACCGCCGCCTCGATCAGGTGGCCGGCGCAATACAGCTCGTGCCAATCCCTCAAATTCCGCCAGCGCATCTCCGGTTGGACGGCGGTGAAATGCGTATTCAAATAACCGTCCGGCTGCTGGGCGCGGATGATCCTATCGGCCAGCCCATCCACCAGCGCTTCCAGCGCCGGATCGGGGTGCCCCGCCAGCGAGTAGCTGGCCGCCTCCAGCCACTTGGCGGGATCGGAGTCCCCGAAAATCTGGACGATCGGCGACGGTACGGGCCGCTGGAAGTTCAAATCGAAGGCGCTGAAACGGCCGGTGGCCTCGCATTGGCGGTATATATGCGGCAGGGTGACGGTCCGGTTCGCCTCCAGGCGGGGCGCCCAGAAGGCATCCTCCAGGGCGACCTGGGTGAACGGGACGGGTTCCAACCGGCGTTTGGCATCAGGCATGGCATGCTCCTCTCGAGACGATGTCATTGCGAGCGACCGGAGGGAGCGAAGCAATCTCCCCCTTCGGAAAAAGCAGGAGATTGCTTCGTCGCTTCGCTCCTCGCAATGACACCGCGGATTCCCCGCATCCGCGTTTTCTATCCAGGCAAAACCAGCCTCATCTTGGCGGCCGCATCGCGCATGGCCTGCTCGGGCGATTTCTGGCCGCTTAAGGCTTCCTGCATCGCCACCTGGATGATTTCCGAAACCACCGACCAGTTGGCCAGGGGCCCGCGCGGAGCGGCCGACTCCATCTGCTTCAGGAAGACCTGCATCGTCGGGTCGTTTTTGTTCTTTTCCGCCACTTGCGCCAGGACGTCCTTGCGGCTGGGAATATACGACATGCAGTCCGTCAGTTTGGTGCCGTAGGCCGGATCCACCACATGCTTCAGGAATTCCCAGGCGCCGTCCTGCTGCCGGCTGGCGGCAAAGATAGTCCAGTTTTCGCCGCCCAGCGAAGAAGCCGGTTTCCGGGTGTAGGGCAGGGTGGCGACCATCCAATGCAGGTCCGGGGCATCTTTTGCGATCGTGCTCAGGTTCCAGGTGCCGCTGATCATCATGGCCGCTTTGCCGATCGTAAATTGCTGATAGACCTCGGCAAATCCGTCGTTGATCGCCGATTTCGGCGCGTATCCTTTGTCGATCAGCTTCCGCCAGAAAGCCAGCGCCTCAATCGATTCCGGCGAGTCCAGCCTCTCGATGCCGCCGCCGTTCTGGAGGATCCAGGGCAGGAACAGGAAGGTGCCGGTCTCATCGCGTTTGGCCAGCAAAGCCGTGCCGTAGATGCCGTTGGCTTTGGCAGTCATCCGCCGTGCCCACAATTCATATTCATCCCAGGTCGCGGGCGGATGGTTGATATCCAAACCCGCCGCCTGGGCCATGTCGGTGTTGATCCACAGCACCACCGTATTGCTCCCCAGCGGAATGCCGTAGTTCCGTCCGTTGAAAAGTGTGGAGTTCCATGGACCGGAGAGGAACTGATCCGCCTGACCCCACGCCTTCACTTTATCCGTGAGATCGGCCAGGGCGCCCGCGGCCGCGTAGCGTGCGTTGTCCGGGTTGTCCACGATCATCAAATCCGGCGTCGCCCCGGCCGCGATGGCCGTCATCACTTCCTGGTTGAACTGCGAGAACGGGATGTTCCGGAGGGTCAGGCGATACGCGTTTTGCGACGCATTAAAATCATCCCCCGCGGTTTTCAGGCATGCCGCCGCCGGGCCCGTATCGCCGTAATACGTCCACAACGTCACCGTCTGAGCCTTTCCGCCGGCGGCCGCATCGGTCGGCGAAAAGATGGATGGCGCGCCCGGGCGCTGCGTGGGAGTGGCCGCGGCAGGGGTCGGCATGCGGCTGCATCCGGCGAGGATGGCCGATAGGACGATCAGGCGGACGGGGAGAGGATTTTTTTTATTCCCGCGCATGGTGATCTCCTTCTTGCGGCAGGCGGTGGAACACTCCGGAAGGATTCGCCCGGCGGCATGCCGTCCGCCGGGCGCGGCCCCCTCGGGTTCCACAAAGCTCGAGGAGCGGAGGCTCCTGTACGATCTTTGAGGGTGCTTCGGCGGCCACCCCCCGCCTAATTCACCGCGCCCGCCGTCATCCCCCGGATGAAATATTTTTGCAGGAACAGGAAAGCCACCAGCGCCGGCAAGGCGACCAGGCTGGAAAAGGCCATCATCGAATCCCATTGGGTCGTGTACATCCCGATGAACTGGTACACGCCGATCGAAACCGGATGGAGTTCCGGGGTTTGTAAAAAAGACAAGGCAAAAACAAATTCCCCCCAGGCGGTCAGGAAGGCAAAGACGCCGATGGCGATGAGGCCGGCCCGGATCAGGGGGAGGATGATGTGCCACAGCACCTGGATCCGGGATCCGCCGTCGATCAGCGCCGCCTCCTCCAGGTCCACCGGAATTTGCAGGAAACTGGCCCGCAGAATGATGACCGCCATCGGCAGCGCCAGCGCGGTATCCGCCAGAATGACGCCGGCATATTGGTTGGTCAGCCCCAGCGGCCGGAAAAGGACGAACAACGGGATGACGAGCAAAACGCTCGGCAGCATCTGCGCGATCAGCAAACCCGCCAGGACCAGGGAACGTCCGCGGATGCGGAATCGCGCCAGGGCGTAAGCGCCGGGGACGGCCAGCAGCAGCGTCAGGAAGGTCGTGTAGGTGGAAATAATCATGGAGTTCATGATTAAATTCAACGCATTCATCGTCAGCGGTTGCCGATCCGTGGCGAGGCCGAGCACCTGACGGTAGCTTTCCAGCTGCGGGTGTTCGGGGATCATGACCGGAGGAACATGCAGGATCTCCTCCGGGGATTTGATCGATGTGGTAAACATCCAATACAACGGAAAAATATAAAGGACCGTCAGGACGGCGCCCAGGCCGATCTTGAAGAGGTTCGCGCGCGAACGGCGATTCCAAAAGAGCGCCGTCATCACATGTTTTCCAGAGCCGCATTCCTGGCGTAGAAGAATGCCGCCACGAATAAAATCACAAGGATGACCGTCGCGACCGCCGCGCTCCGGCCGAAATCAAAATGCACCAGGGAGAGGCGGTACGCAAACGTGGGCAGCACTTCGGTCGCATCCGCCGGCCCGCCGCGGGTCATGATCCAGATAATGTCGAAGACGCGCAGGGTGTAGATAAAACCCAGCATCAAGACCGCCAGAATGGTCGATTTGAGCAGGGGGAGGGTGATGTAGGCGAGTTGCTGGAAATAGGAGGCTCCATCCACGGTGGCGGCTTCGTAAACGTCTTCGGGGAGTCCGGATATTCCCGCCGTCAGGATGATCACATTGAAGGGAATCCCCAGCCAGATATTCGTCAGGATGACGGCCAGCAGCGCCGTATCTCCCTGGACAAGCCAGCCGACGGGTTCCGGGATCAGGCTGAAAAACATCAAAATCCTGTTGAGGACGCCGTAATCGAGGTTGAAGATCCACAAAAACACCGTGCCCGTGACGACCGAGGGGATTTGCCAGCCCGACAGCATTAACCCGCGCATCGTCTGGCTCAGCGGGAAAGCCCTGACAAAGAGCAGCGAGATGATCATGCCGAGCGTGAATTGAAAGAATATGGATACCGCCGTGAAGACCGCCGAGTGCTTCAGAGCCGTCCAGAAAGCGGGCGCCTGGAAGATCGCCTCGTAATTTTTTAAACCCACAAAGGCCGTCTTCCCGGAGATGAGTGTCTCGAGTGTATAATCCTGGAACGAAATGACGATGCTGAACAGAATCGGGAATCCCATGACGACCAGCAGAAAAATCAGAACGGGCGCCAGATAGACGTACCCGATCCGGTTGCCGATCAGGAAGTGTTTTCGCCGTTTGCCGGCGGATAAACCGCCGCCGGAGTCGGAAAACCCGTTGGAGCCGGGCCGCACGGATTTTCGCCTGATAATTTCCAGCATAGAATCCTTACGCCGTGGGTAATAGCCGGGAATTCCCCGGTCCGGTTTCAGCGCCTTTTTTTCCGCCCGGGCATCGTCCCCGGCCGTTTGTCCGCGTGGAAATAGGCCTGCCTTGGGGTAATCGAAAGCATAATCGAAAAGTCCGGATGGCGGGAGGGCGTTCGGGCCAACCGGGAGACATGCAGAGGACATGCAGCGGACATGACGCCGGATCCCATCAGAAGCGTTTTTGAGCGGGAATTGCAGCAGGCGCTGTTGTGCCTGTACAACCCCGCCAAATTACAGCAAAGCCCGCTGGCCGAGTTGCTGGCTGCGGATAAGGAACGCTTATCCGCCGCCGCCCTCGGCCGCCTGCTCATCGATGCCATTCAGGTTCTCAAGCCCGCCCCCGAAGTGCCCATCGGCGCTTTCGCCTGGCGTCTCTTCCATGTCTTGACGTATCGATATGTCGAACAATCCAGCCAGAAGGAAGTGGCCGCCGACCTGGCCTTGAGCGTCCGCCAATTGCGCCGCCAGGAACAGGCCGCCGTGCAGGTCCTGGCCGACTATTTGTGGACCCGCTATCCGATCGATCGCAAAACGCACTCGCGCCCGGTTCTCCCGGCGCCCGATGCCGGTGCGGGCGCGCCCGCCGGCCGGACGGAACGCGAGCGCGAACTGGCCTGGGTGCGTGAATCTTTTCCGCACGAAACCGCCGACCTCGCGGAAGTCATCGAAGGGGTGCTCAAGACCATCGGTCCGTTGCTTTCGGCCGTGCATACCCGGGTGGACTGGCCGGGCGTGCGCGGAGATCCGCTTCCACCCGTCGCCAGCCAAGCCGATACGCTGCGCCAGACCTTATTAAGCCTGCTGACCGCCGTCGCCCATGCGATGCCCGGCGGACGGATCGAGCTGACGCTGGTTCCCGACTCGCAGACCATGTCCGTGCGGGTCCATGCCGTCCCGGGCGTCGCCGCGCAATTTCCGTCCAGGGAGGAAGTGATCGAGAAAGTCGAAATGACCCGCGATCTCGTCCGGCTGACCGGCGGCACACTCACAACGTCGCCGCGCTGGATTCCCGGCAAGCTCTTTACGGCCACCCTCACGCTGCCGCTGGCGGAGCAGGTCGCCGTCCTGATGATTGACGACAACCTCGACACCCTGCAATTGCTGCGGCGCTTCCTCGAGGGAACCCGGTATCGATTTATCGGCGTTCGCGACCCGGATCAGGCGCTGGCTCAGGCCCAGGCGTTTTCCCCGCACCTGATCCTTCTGGATGTCATGCTGCCCGGCGTCGACGGCTGGGAAGTCCTCGGGCGCTTGCGCGAGAATCCGGTTTTCCGTTCCATCCCCGTGATTGTCTCCACCATCCTGCCGCAGGAGCAGTTGGCGCTCACCCTGGGCGCGGCCGCCTTCCTCCGCAAACCCGTCAGTCGGGAGACGCTGCTGACGACATTGGACCATTGGCTGACGGGGGCGGAACCAGTATAGCGCTGAGCGACTTCAGACAGGCCAGGAGTTGCGGCAAGGGCAAGCCGTCGCGCAGGGTGACGCTCAGCGTGCGGCTGACCAGCGGCCGGCTGAATAAATCCTTCGCGGAAATCAGAATAACCGGGATATCGAGCAGGTCGGGCGACTGGTTTTTTATCGCGAGCAGTTGATAGCCGTTCATCTCGGGCATCACCAGATCCAGCAGCATGACGTCCGGCCGCTGGGTGCGGAGCAGTTCCAACGCCTGCCGGCCGTTCGTCGCGCGAAACACACGGTAATGGCGGTCGGACATGGACAGCATGCGCCGGAACAGATGGAGGGCATCCGGTTCGTCGTCAACCACCAGGATCTTTTCCACCTTTTTATCCAGTTGTTCCAGGGCGCCGAACAATGCCTCGCGCGTGATGGGTTTCGTGAGGTAGTCGTTGGCCCCGAGCGCCGTAATGGCGTCTGCATCGCTGGGAAGCGAACAGACCATCGCCGGGATGCCCGGCGGCAGGAGTGCCGACGCCGCAAGCCGCTTCAAGGCCTCATCGGGATTCTCGGTGTTAACCAGCAGCGCTTGCGCCGGCGTTTGCGCGAGTCCCCGCAAGGCCTGCTCCAGATCCTCGCCCGCGGTAATTTCCAATCCATCCCCATAGCGCCGGAACAGCCGCTGCAGAGATTCTCCCCGTTCGACCACGACGATCCGCGGGGCTGCCACCACGGGTTTTAATCGGGACGGCCGGCTGCGGCCTTCGTATTCCTGATGCGGATTGAACCAGCGCGCAAAGGTATCGGGCGCAGGTTCCGCCGGTGAGATCGGCAGGCGGAAGAAAAGGGTGGTTCCGGCGCCCTTCCTGCTTTCAAACCATATTTTTCCGTTGTGCAAATCCACAAAATTCTTGCTGATGCTCAGCCCAAGGCCGCTGCCTCCGTGCCGGCGGCGCAGCGTGCCGTCCAACTGCTGAAAGGGCTGAAAGAGCTTGTCTTTATCCTCCTCGGCGATCCCCGGGCCGGTGTCGGCCACGCTCACGACCACATCGCCGCCTTCCTGCCGGGCTTTTACGCGCACGCCGCCGTGCTCCGTAAACCGGCCGGCGTTGCTCATCAGATTGAGCACCACCTCGCGGATGCGCGTCCGGTCGCAAAAAACCAGCGGCAAATCCTGCGGCACGTCCATTTCCAGATACAGGTTCTTCGACTCAAAGAGCGGGCGCACCGCAATGGTGGCGGCCTGAATCATCTCCGCCAGGGACACCCGTTCCTTGCTGAGCGCCATCTGGCCGGCCTGCATCTGGCTCAGGTCGAGCACATCGTCGATCAGGCTCGACAGGTGCTGGCTGTTGCGCAGCACCACGGCCAGGTCCGCCAGCAGGGACGGGGGAATGTGATCCCCGTACGACTCGGGCGTCCGCAGCATCATCTCGGCAAAGCCGACGATCATGTTCAACGGGGTCCGCAGCTCGTGGCTGACGTTGGCCACGAACTGTTCTTTCGAGCGGCGTTCATCTTCGGCCGCCTGGCGCAGCGACTGGGCCTGCCGGTTCAGATGGGTCAACTGCGTGTTGGCGGCGGTCAAATCCGATAGAGTCTCCGCCAGGCGCTGTTGAAAATCCCGCGATTGTTCCAGGAGCGCAAGGCTGCGCTCATACCCGGTCCACATCATTTCCGTCGCCCGGAGCAGCGGGCGCAGGACCAGCAGGATCATGCCCACGGTGCACCAGACCGCCAGGACCGCCACGACACGCTCAACCGGCGCGGCCGGGACCAGCGCCGCCGGGGCCGCCAGCAGGTACAGCGTGCAGACGGCCGCCACGGTTACGCCGGCCCGGCGCGTGACGGCCAGGGTCGCCAATCCGGCCGGTATCACCAGCAGATAAACGGCGGAGACCATGCCGCTTTTGGCGACCGTGAGCAGGTCGATCACCAGGCAGCCGAGGACCAGCGACCAGGCGGCGGCCGTATAGTTCCACCGGCTGATGCCGACCACGAGGAGCGCCAGGGCAAAGATCGCGATGCACAGGAGTCCGCCCCAGTAGGGATTTTGAAATTGATCTTTTACGGTAAGGGCGATAAGGCCGATTCCGAATAGCCCCGGAAGGGTTAACCCGATCGTCTCTTTCTGCAGCTGTTCGACCAGAGAATCCAATTCCGTGGACCAACCGGGGGATGCGGAGGTTGCGGGAGTGGCCATTTATATTTCTTCCTTCCAATCGATCCCGGGCAGGGGGAGGGATATTGCGATTTCACGCCGGGACAAGCGGGCGCACAAGGAGCGCCGGAGGATGAACTCGCGCCCGGCGCGGCGATTTTCCGGGAATATCACCGGACCAGTTCGATCAATCCCATCCCGATCAGCGTGACCAGCAGCGCGCCGACCAGGTTGGAGACCACCGTGGTCCACAAGTAGGTCCAGGCGGGCACCCGGAAGACGCCGCCTGCGAGACTGATCAATTTCGACCCGTACCCCGGCAGCATCCGGGCAAAAAGTAAAAATACCGGGGAATGGATCGGAAACCGTCCGAGCCCGAAAGGCAGCCCTTGTTTCTTTTTTTCGAAATCGGTGATGTCGCCGATGCTTCCCCCGATGTAGTATTCCATGATCGCCGCCAGGGTGTTCCCCAGCGTGGCGATCAGAACCGCGGCGACGGGTCCCTTCCAGGCGAGTACGAGCAGGGTCACGGGTTCGGAAGGGATCGGGGTGGGGCCGAGCAAGGCATACACGACCAAGCTCACGGCCGCTCCGTAAAATTCGTATTGGCGGAGGAATTCCTTCAACGCGTTCAGGTCGAAAGCGGCGGCGAAGAGAAAGGCGCCAATGAGAAAGAGGGCCAATACGATGAACTTCCACCACCGCTTCCAGGCGGAGCCTGCACCGGAATTATTCATGTCCGCTCCGCGCGCGGTCCGATTTGTGCGTGGTACGGGCTTTTTTCGCCGCCGCCTCGTAAAGCGCGCCGGCGATCACGAACGCGGCGTCGGGATTGCCGAGAGCCTGGGAGGCCAGGGCAAAGGATTTCAGAAGCCTGCCATCCTCCCGCAGCCAGGAATCCACCGCGCCGGACAAACCCCGCGGATTTTCCACTTGGACGCCCGCTTGATGGTCGAGCACGAAGCGCAGGTTTCCTTCTTCCTGGCCGGGCAGGGAATCGATCAGGATGATCGGCAGCCCGGCGGCAAACCCTTCCGAAAGGATCAAGCCGCCGGCTTTAGTGACCAGAATGTCGGCGCATTCCATCCATTCCGGGATGTTGGTCACGAAGGGCGCCGCCAGAAGCGGATAGCTCCACGGGTGAGCGCAGAGCTTCTCCAGGAGCTCGTCGTCGCCCCCCGTGATGACGATCGCCTGGATGGGATGGGAAAAATTCTCCAGGGCTTCGAGGTGTTCGAAAATCCCGCTCACCCGCCGGCTCCCCACAAACAGAAGCGTCGTCAATTGCGGATCGAGGCCCAGGCGAAGCCGGGTTTCGGATTGCGGCGTGCGGCGGGTTTTAAAATCCGGATCCACCGGGATGCCGCTGATGGAGATGTGGGCGGGCGGGATGCCGTTGGCGACGGCTTTCGACCGCACCTGTTCGGAAGCGACGAAAAAGCGATCCGGATCGGGATTGAACCACAGGGTATGGACGTCCGCCAGATCGGTCACGACCGTATGGAACGGGATTTTGTGTTTCATGGATTTCAGCGCGGCCCCGGTGGGGGCGTTGAACAATTGGTTTGTGCTCAGCACAGCGTCGGGTTGAATGCTTCGGATGAGCCTTTCCAAAGGCTCGGATAGCGCCCGGATCAGGGTGTTTTCCACCAGCGCGCTGGCCGGCCGCGAATCGAGGATCGAATAGGTGAAGCGGAACCAGACCGGATTGTTTTTTATGTCATAGTCGTAATTGCGTTCGGTTTCTTTCAACAGCTGGAGGCCGGAATCCTCGTGGATCGGATTGACAATGGTTGTTTCAGATTCTCCCGGGTGCAGCAGACCCATGGCTTTGGCGACCGAGTTGGCGGCGCTGCGATGGCCGAATCCGGAATCGCTGGTAAGGATGAGGAAGCGTTTATTTCCGGTCATCGGCGATCCATCTTCGCATTTCTATCATGACCGCTTTTCCCGGAGCGGCGGTGGCCGAGGGTTCGGAAGCGGATGATGCGCGCGTCGATAATAACAAATTTTTCAAAAACGCATAGGTGCCTTAAGAGCCGGCGCCGGTGGAAACCCGGACGCAATGCGGCCTTTGCGAAAAGCGGGCGGATGGGGTACAGCGTTCGTTTTTGCCCTGGCAGGGTTGGACAATCGGAGAATATCCGTGTATGCGCCGGCTTTTACCGGACCATGCCTCCGAGCGGTTCGGGTGCGGGTACCCGGCCCCGCGCATTACCGGTGGGAATGCGCGCCGGCCTCCCGCTCGGATGATCCTTCGACTCCTCGGTGCGCGATCGCAGGGAAACCAGTTCCGCCTCATCCATCCGGGCCCATTCCGCGATCTTGCCGGCGGTTTGTTCGTATCCGGCCCGGATCAGGTCCTGGTAGCCGGTGAAATCCCAAATGGGTTTTTTCGCCAGTCCCCGAAACTCGACGCAGCGGACCGGCACGCCTTTCGCCACGGCCAGCGCCGTTTCGAGGTATACCTGGCGGCGGCGCACCGCGTACAGGTATTTCCGCATGTATTGGAGGATGGGCAGGGTATCGGACATGCCGGGGAAGGAATCATCCAGATCAAGGGCGACGATGTCGGTGGCCCCCAACCGCAATGCGGATTCAATCGGGAGATTGCTTAACGCTCCCCCGTCGATCATCTCTTGCGAATCCTTTTGGAGCGGCGCAAACCAGGGCGGGAGGGCGATCGATGCCAGCAAACCCTCGAGAACCGAATCCTCCGGATTCTGGCCGTAAATGACCGGCCGGCCGGTTGCGATATCCGCGCTGACGATCGCAAGCCGGACCCGGGGGATATCCTTGAACCGCAGGTCCCGGGTGAACCCCTCCGACTCAAGGTAACGCTCGACGTTCCTTCTGGCGCTGTTGCCGGGGCGGCTCATCACCGCTTTCAGGAACAACCACCGGATTCTCGTATCCAGGACTTGCGCGCCGGATACCTTGTCCCAGGCCCGCTCCAGGGCGGAAATCCCGACCGGATCCGCCCCCCACAATGCCAGGCCGGCGGCGTTCACGGCTCCGATGGAGGTTCCCACCAGAAGATTGGGGACTATCCCCGCCTCAAGCAGGGCGCGCAGCGCGCCGACCTGCAGCGCACCGTGCGATCCGCCGCCGCCTAAAACAAATGCGGTGATTTTTTCCATCGATCCTCCCAACCCAACCCGCTTCGCGCAACCGCCGCCATGACTGTCAGCCCGGTGCGCGTGTCATCCGGTTGTCTGCGTCGAAAGGGCGAACAGGCCCGGGGGTTCCGACGCCGGAACTGTGTTACCCAATCCTACGGATTCCCATCCGCGCCGGAATTAGGAAAGATTTGACATAATTGGGGGAAGTCGAATCGGGCCGATCTGTCGGAGAAGAAGACCGCTTATGGTTGCGGGCGCATGGGCTCAGGCAAATGCGCCCCGGCGTACCGGTAAAAGTCTGGACAAATGCGTCGGCACCGGCACCCGGCGGAAAGCGTCCGCCGGATGAAATTGTAAAGGCCGGTCAGCCGGCGGCCTGCCGCGCTCTTCTTTCGCCGCTCGCCAGCGGGATCCAGAAGGTGAATGCCGCGCCGCCGCCGGACGGATTTTCCACGCCGATATGCCCGCCGTGCTTCTGGGCGATCTCATAACAGATGGAAAGCCCGAGCCCCAATCCGGTGGATTTGGTCGTGATGAACGGTTCAAACAGATTGCCGATTATTGCCGCAGGAACCCCCGGCCCGGTATCGCGGAAGACCACGCCCGCCTGCCGATTGTCTTCGGAGTGGATCAGTTGGAGGTTTAAGGTTCCGCCGGCCGGCTGCATCGCCTCGATCGCGTTTGTCACCAGGTTGATGAACACCTGTTGAATCCGCTCTTTTTCGCCGCGCACGATATACCCCTTCGCGTCCGCCGCCTGCTCCCAACGCACCTTGCCGTCGTATAACGGCTGTGCCATCAGCGACCGCACCTCGCGCAGGATGTCGACCAGATCGCACAGACTGGGGGTGTGATCCGGGCGCGGGCGGTACAGTTCGCGCAATTCGGCCACCAGGTGCACCAGCCGTTCCGTCTCGGAGGAGGCCATCCCGATATAGCTTTGGATCGAGGAGACGGCGGGGGCTTCCTGCTGAACCAGGTACAAGCAGTTCTTGATCGTCTGGAGCGGGTTGTTCAGTTCGTGGGCCACCGATCCGAGCAGGCGCCCCATGGCCGCCAATTTTTCGGTCCGGATGAGCTGCTGGCGGGCTTTTTGTTCCTCGGCCAGCGCGTTTCTCAGGTCCGTGTACAGATGCGAATTGGTGATCGCGAGCGCAATCCGGTCCGCGACGGTCCGGATCGTCGTGATTTCATCCGACTCCAGCGGATTCCCGGGCGCCGTGCGGGTGACCGTCAGCGTGCCCAGGACCGTCTCCTGGAACAGCAACGGCACGATCATCCCGAAAGCGGCGCCGGCTGGTTTCGATTCCCCCGCCGAATCCGACGGGAGGAAGAGGGTCTCCCGGTTTTGAAACGCCCTGTCGACCAGGCGCTCCGGCTGATCGGCGGGCGCTTCGCCGAATTGCGCCGCCAGCGACAGGCTCCCGTCTTCCCCCGGCAGGTGGATCCGGCAAGTGCCGCCAGCCAGGGAGGCCGCGTATTCGGCGATTTTTGGAAGCATCGGCGCGTAATTCGGTCCGGCCTCGGCCAGCAGGTGCGAGATTTCCGCGACGGTCTCGGTCCGGCGGGTGTTTTCCCGGATCTTCTCCTCGGTCTGCCGGCGGCGGGTGATGTCGCGGGCGGCGGCGATCACCCCTTTCGCCTTGCGGGTTTCGTCGGTGTACACCGAGGCGTTGTACAGCACCGGCGTGATCAGACCGTCGCGGCGGCGGATCTCCAATTCGTAGTCGTTTACTTTCCCTTCGTCGAAGACCCGCCGGTAACCGGCCCGGGCTTTCTCCCCGTCCGTGAAATAGTCGGAAAAATCCGTTCCGATCAGTCCCGTGCGGGTAAATCCCGTGACCTTTTCGGTGGCGGCGTTTACGTCGCCGATCTTCCCGTCCGGGGTGATTGTCATCATCGGGTCGATCGTGGCTTCGATCAGACTGCGGTTGTAGGAATTGGCCTCCTCCAATTCGCGCGTGCGCTCCCGGACCAGGGATTCCAGTTCGAATGCCCGCCGCTGCACCTCGGCGAGCAGTTTTTCCTCTTCGGTGACGTCGTGCATGACCGTCACCGCGCCGGAAACAAGGTTGTCTTTCACAAGCGGCGCCGCCGAGGCCAGGATGGCCATTTCGCGTCCTCCCGCGCCGGTGAGAAGGAAGCGTTCTCCCGATGTGGATATGCCCGCCAGGGCGCGCGCGGTCGGCGAACGCGCCGGATCCAATGGGAGGCCGTCGGAGGAGCGCGTGTTCAACCGGGAAACCATCCCGCCGGTGGTCAGTTGCGTTGGATCGAACCCGAGCAGTTTGACCGCGGCGGCGTTCACCCGGCGGACCCGGCCATCGGCATCGTAAACCAGGACCGCCTCCGAGAGCGATGCAAAGACGGCGCCCCGTTCGTCGGCCAATTGTTGAGCCAGCCGGCGCTGCTCGTCCACCTGCGTCAGGAGGTTGTCCCGTACGCCGCGGATCCGGATGGAATGGATGCCGTAGGCGATATCGTTGGCGAGTTCCGATAGAAGCGCCACTTCCTCGGCCGTAAACGGATCGGGCTCCCGGGAATAGATCGTTACCGCGCCGAAGGTTTGCTCCTCGGCCGTAAGCGGCAGGGCGATCGACGAAGCGTATCCGCGTTTGAGCGCTTCGGCGCGCCAGGGGGCGAAGGCGGGATCGGTGAGCATGTTCCGGCATTGGCTGACTCTGCCGGTCCGGATGGCCGTGCCGGTGGGCCCGCAGCCGCGCTCATTCTCAGCCCAGGTGACATGCAGCGTTTCCAGGTAGCCCGTTTCGAAGCCGGAATAGGCGACCGGGCGCACGCTCCGGCCTTCATCCTCCTCGGCCATCCCAATCCACACCATCGCATGGCCGCAGCTCTCCACGATGATCCGGCAGGCCTCTTCCATGAAATTGTTTTCGTTCCGGGCCCGCAATATCGCCTGGCTGCTCTCGCTGATGGCTTTGAGCGTCCGGTTGACCCGGGCCAGCTCGGTTTCCTTCCGCCTCCGGTCGGTGACGTCGATGGTGTACAGGTTGGCGTAGCCTTCGTCCGCAATGGGGGCGGCGGTGAGAAGATACACTTTGTCGCCCACCGCAATATCGGCCGCCTGTTGGCCCTTCGCGGCAAAGGCCTTATCCACCATCGCGATCCACTCCGCTGGGATCGTCAGGCCGGGCTCGATGCAGGGCTCCAGCCCGATATCCCGGCAGGCCGGGTTCGCATACAGGACCTTTCCCTTCCGGTCGACCCGCAATACGGGATTGGGATTTTCCTCGGGAAAGCGTGCCATGTCCTGGATTTGTTTTTCGGCGGCCCTGCGCTGGGTGATGTCGCGGAAGACCAGCACCGCCCCGGTCGAGATCCCGTCCGCGCCGATGATCGGTGCGCCGCTGTCGTCGACCGCGATTTCCGTTCCATCCCGGCGTACCAGCAGGGTGTGATTGGCCAGACCGACGACCGCGCCGGTGGCGAGGACCTTCGCGACCGGGTCCTCCAGCCGCACACGGGTGAACTCGTTAACGATGTGGAATACTTCCCCCGCGGGCTGCCCCGCCGCGTCCTTTAAGTTCCAGCGGGTGAGCGCTTCGGCGGTGGGATTCATGAACGTTATCCGGCCCCCGCAATCCGTCGCGATCACCGCATCCCCGATGCTGGCGAGCGTGGTGGCCCAGCGTTGCTCGCCGGCGGCCAGGTCGGCCGTGCGCTCGTTGATCCGCCCTTCCAGGGCCGCGTTGGCCGCGGCCAGCGCCGCCTCGGCCAGCTTGCGTTCGGTGATGTCGACCCCCATCTCCATGATCAGCGCGGAGCCGTCGGAGTCGGTGAAGGGGAAATCGTGAATGTCGTAGATGCGGTTGTCGGGCCCCGTCCATTCCCAGTGATGGGGGGCGTTCGTTTTCAGCACCTTGTACGTTTCGCAGTTCTCACACGGCTCGGCCCGCTGGAAGAGGTATTCGTGGCAGCGCCGGCCGTGCGATTCGCCGAACCGCTCGCGGAAGAATTTGTTTTCAAACGGGACGGTGTAATTCGGGGCAAGCAATATCAAATAGGCGGGCAGCGTTTCCAGCACGTTGAAGAACCGCCGGCGCTCGGACTCGATTATGGATTCCACTTTGGGAGTGTCGCCCCCCGGGCGGGCCGTCTTCGCCGGGGGACGCCGGGATGTTTTCCCGGCCGGGGGCTTGCGGCGTTCACCGGATGCGCTCCGGTTTTTTCCGGAAGGTTCCTTGTTCTTTTTCACCGCAGGCCTCCTCGGAAAGGAATCTCAGACGCCGCCATCCGCCATTTTCCCCGGGGCCGGATTATTTCCATCATATTCCCTTTTGGCGATTATTGCCATTTGTCGATTCTTGCGGGCGGTTGTGCGGATCATCCGGTACCGTTCGGGAGTATTCCCTTTTTGGACAGGCGGGTCGGAATTCGGGTGGAGAGCCCGTCCGCGTTGCCGGGCGGCTTCAATCTTGGTAGAATTCCCTTTACTCGGGAAAAATCATAGATCTGAAGGGCGGGAAACCCATGTCCCAGGCTGCTTCCATCCTGATTGTGGACGACGAACCCAACCTGCGCCGGTCGCTTTCCATGATCCTGCAGCGGGAAGGCTGCCAGGTCACCACCGCCGGGAACGCCGCCGAAGCCATGCGGTTCATGGAGGCGGGGATTTTCCAGCTGGTCTTCCTCGATATCAAGATGCCGGACATGGACGGGATCACCCTGCTCGGAGAGGTGCGCTCCAAATTCCCGGACATGCCGATCTTCATCCTCACCGCGCACGCCACCCTCGAAACGGCGATGCAGGCGGTGCGCCTGGGCGCCAACGATTACCTGCTGAAACCGATCGATCCGGAGATTATCGTGCAAAGGGTGCGCGAGATGTTCAAGGATCAGCGCCAGCCGCAGCGCCGCCGGGCGATCACCGCCCAGTTGCACGAGTTGGTGAGCGAATTGCGCCAGCTGGACAATCCGGCGGAACCGGGGCCGGAACGCGCCGCGCCGGCGGGCGCCCCGCGCGACGCGCGCTACCTCCAGCGCGGCACCTTCACCCTCGACCTGCACACCCGCACCCTGCAATTGGGCGACCGGGCCATTCCGCTTCCGCCGTCGACTTTTAATTTTCTGGTTTCGCTCCTGCGCCATTCGCCCGATCCGGTGACGTATGAAGTCCTGGTCCAGGAAGCGCAGGGTTACGATCTCTCGCGGGCCGAGGCGCGGGAACTGGCGCGCGGGCAGGCGCACGAATTGCGCAAGGCGCTCGAAACGGATCTTCGGAATCCGTGCTATGTCATCACCGTGCGGGATGTCGGGTACCGCCTCGTGACATAACGCCCGCGGTTAATATGGCGCATCTCCCAATTAATCCCAACCCATCCCAATGCTTTCCTCTCAATAATGCGGCTAAGATAATAATAGGACGGATTCCACACCCTGCGAGAGGCATTTCGGGATGGTTTCTTCAAAGACAATTCTGGTGGTGGACGACGATTTTAACCTCCGTCAGACTCTGGTGATCATTCTTCGCAACGCCGGGTACGATGTGGAGTTCGCGGAAAATGCTCCGAAGGGCATGGTGTTGCTGCAGGGACGCCCGTTTGACCTGATGATCCTGGATTACAAAATGCCGGAAATCGACGGCATGCAGCTCTTGAAGACGGTCCGGAATTTACGGCCCGATCTGCCGGTCTTCTTCCTCACCGGGAACGGGTCGCCCGATTTGGAAAAACAGGCCTGGGCCAACGGAGTAAGCGGGTACCTGGTAAAGCCCGTCGATCCGGAGCGAATCCTCCAGCTCGTCCGCAGCCTGTGCCCGATCTTGCCGGAAAAAAATTAAAAAATCGTCCACTACTCAGCCGGATTTCCTTCCTTGAACACGGATTACCCCGTTCGCATATTCCGCTCACATGCCTGAATAATATTAAATGCTCCGCTTTTTTAGGTTTTCCCGGTGATTCGGTGCGCGTTTTTCCGGCCTGATTAGTCATATAAAAATCATCCTTTTCTTTTTTGGTTCTTCTCCTTTTCCTGTGAGTCAGATTCTATCCTCGCAGGACCGAAAAGCGCCTAGGAATAAGTAGTAAACCGACTTGCGTCGCGTCCTCCGATTATTCGCCGGAGGTAAGGATTGCCGCAAAGAACACAGAGGGCACAAAGGATCCCATGGGGTTGTCTTTGTGGCCTCTGTGCGCTTTGTGGCTAATATCGTCCGCCCCGCTGACGGAACGCCCAAACTGAGCAATCCGCTGAAATTGGCGGATTTCATCGCCCGGAGGATAGTCCGGAGGACAAGCAATAATCTCGAGCTGAAAATCCTACCGGGCGTTCCTTCCGTTTTTCGTTTGAGGTGGTGGGATATATCGCTTGGGATGCCCCACACGTTTTGGAGAAGGCCCTTTTTTTATTGAGCCAATTCCAATAAATCCTCTCAAATTCCAATGCTTTACCTCGGCTAAAGCGTTACCATTTGATGGATCAGGCAAATAGCTGTTTATAAGCCTGGAAAGGTGGAACTATGGCTGAAAATGCGCTTAAGATCGGCGATCCGGCTCCGGATTTCGAATTGGTCGGCGACGATGGCTTGCGGGTAAGGCTTTCCGCGTTCCGAGGCCGCCGGGTCGTGGTCTATTTCTATCCCCAGGACGATACTTCGGGCTGCACGACCCAGGCCTGCGGTTTCCGCGACCGTTATCCGCAGATCGAGGAGCAGAATGCGGTGGTGCTCGGCATCAGCCCCGACGACCTCGCCAGCCATCAGCGGTTCAAGACCAAATACAACCTGCCGTTTCATCTGCTGGTGGATGAAGCCCACCGGGTGGCGGAAGCATACGGAGTATGGGGGAACGGATCCAATGTCCGAAGTCATTTTATTGTCGATGAAACCGGCCGTCTTGCGGATATCCGGATCAAGGTCAAACCGGAAGACAGCGTCCACAGCGCTCTGGACGCTCTGGGAATCCAGTTTCCGGGGAAGTAGCGGGACGAGCGGACATAGCCGTCCTACCGGGGCCGGCTCGGTCTTTAGTGCGGGAGGAAGTCATGTCTAACTTAAACGAATCGTCCTGGTCGCCGGCGTCGCGGTTTGTAACCGATAAGCGCTGGGCCTGGTTTTGGTTGATCGTACGGTTGTATGTTGGCTGGCAATGGCTGTCGGCGGGTTGGGGAAAGGTGACCGATCCCAACTGGGTGGGAGCCAACGCGGGGGCTTCCCTTACCGGATTTTTACAACGGGCCGTCACCCTGGCATCCGGCGAGCATCCCAGCGTCCAATCCTGGTACGCCGCATTCATACAAAATGCCGTCCTGCCGCAGGCGGCCGCTTGGAGTTACGTGGTGGCGTTTGGGGAGTTATTCGTCGGGGTGGGGCTCATTTTGGGGCTGCTCACCGGCCTGGCCGCGTTCTTCGGAGGCTTCATGAACTTAAACTATCTCCTCGCGGGGACCGTCAGCACCAACGCGATCCTGCTGGTGATGGAGATCGGGCTGGCGCTCGCCTGGCGGATCGCCGGATGGTGGGGTGGCGACCGGTGGCTGCTGCCCGTCCTCGAACGGATTCGAATCCGGCGCTGAACGCGGGATGCATTTTTCAGAGGTGGAATGTGAGCGGTGATCATCCCGCCGAATGCGGCGATTTCCGGGGGCGTGGAGCGGATATGCAGGTTGATTTACTTTCACGGGGAAAGATCGCATTAATCCCGGCGCGGCCCGAAAAATCCCGGTTCCTGAACCGGCGGGAGGACTTGGGGGGTGGCGCCTATGGTGCGGATTCACGGATCCGCATGCCGTTGATTCGCCGCGGCAAAGCTGGAACGCTTCAACCGGCCGATCCCCTCGAGGCGCTTGAAAAATCCGCCGCGGGCCTGCACGACCGGCGGCGGGCGATCGGGATCGGCTCCCCGCGCGCTTCGATGGAATCCAATTATGCGTTGCGCCGCCTGGTGGGTCCGGAGCGTTTTTTCCTCGGCATCTCCGCGGAAGACCGCCGCACGACCGCCGCCGCCATCCGCATCCTCCGCGCCAACCCCGCCCGGCCGCCTTCTTTAAAGGAAGTGGGCGAAGCGGACATGGTGCTGATACTCGGCGAAGCCATCACCGGCACCGCCCCGCATCTGGCCGACGCCCTGCGCCGGATCCCCGATAGGCCGGAGTTGGGGTCCGTACAGAGTATCGACGGATACGCCTGGCCATATGCGGCGGCGCGTGAAATGCCGGGCAATCCGCTCGGATCCTTGTACATCGCGGCGCCGGCCCGGACGGAATTGGACGATATGGCGCTGCGGACGCATTACGCCGGGCCGGACGACCTGGCGCGGTTCGGATTTGCCATTGCCTGCGCGATCGACTCCCGGCCGCAGGGGATATCCGGCCTGTCCTGGAAAACCGCGCGCCTGGCGGAGGAGATCGCTGCGGCGTTATCCCGGGCGGAGAATCCGCTGATTATCACCGGCGCCGGCTGCGGCAGCGAGGCGCTGCTGGAGGCGGCGGCGAACGTCGCCGGGGCTTTATGCGGCCGTGGAAAAGCCGCCCTGCTTTCAATCATACTGCCGGAAGCCAACAGCCTCGGCCTCGGATTGATGGATGGCGGCGATTTGGATTCCGCCCTGCAGCTTCTGCGCAGTGGGGATGCGGATACGGTTGTCATTCTTGAAAACGATCTCACGCTCCGGGAAGATCCGGCCGCCGTCGCCGCCGCGCTGAACTCGGCGCGCCGGGTGATCCTGATCGACCATACCCTGCATGAGACCGCGCTGCTCGCGGATGTGGTGTTCCCGGCGGCGACGATTGTCGAAGAATCCGGAACGCTTATGGACGGTGACGGTCATGCCCGCCGGTTCCACCAGGTACTACTCCCCGGAACCGGCGTGCAATCGAGCCGGCGCTGGCTGGACGAGATGGAACTTGCCGCGTGCCGCTTCGACCGGGCGGCCGGGGGAGTTCTTCTGAACCAGGCCGCGCAAGCGCCGCGGATGAGGCCGGTCCTCCAGCTTGCCCCGCCCGCGGATTTGCGGATGCAGGAAGGAAGCATCCCGCATTTTCTACTCCGCAGCCGGAACGCGTTCGGCGCGGCAAATGCCGCCCGTGAATTGACGGTCGCGGATGAATCCAATCCGCCGATGGCGGTCACCATCAGGGACAACGAGGCGCCCGCACCCTCCGCGCGCATCCCCCGGCCATGGGTGACACCCCATCCGGGCGGTTGACCGAAGATGGCCACAGCCCGGAAGCCCGGCCGGATGGGAACGAAACTCCGGATCCGGACCTCCGGCAAAAAGCCGGATGGGATCGAAGAACGGGAAATCGGGTATCATCGAATGGATGGAGAAGTGCAAACCCGTAACCCTGGTGATCTTCGGAGCGACCGGCGACCTGGCCGGGAGCAAACTCTTTCCCGCGCTGTATTCGAATTTCGCAAAGGGGCGGCTGCAGGAGTGCCCGTCCGTGGTGGGGTTCGGGCGCCGCGATTGGAACGATTCGGAATTCCGAAGCCGCCTGCGGGAACGCGCGGCCGAAGTACTGGGCGGAGGATTCGATCCGGCGGTGTGGGATTCCTTCTCCCGGCGGATTTTTTTCTTCCAGGGGCGCCTGGACAGCCCTGAATCCTATTCAGGATTGGAAGGCTTCCTCCGGAAGCTGGAAAACGGTCCGGCCGACCGCCTGTACTATCTGGCGACGGCCCCCGAGTTCTTCCCGGTGATTGTGGAAGCCCTGGGGCGGGCGGGGATGGCGCGGCCGGAGGGCATCGGACGGCGCCTGGTGGTTGAAAAACCTTTCGGCAGCGACCGCGGTTCCGCGCAAGCGCTTAATTTTCTCATTCATAAATATTTCGACGAACACCAGGTTTACCGCATGGATCATTATCTGGGCAAGGAAACCGCCCAGAACATCCTCTTCTTCCGCTTCGCCAATACGATCTTCGAGCCGGTATGGAACCGGCGGTACGTGGACAACATCCAGATCACCGTCGCGGAAACCGTGGACGTCGGCCGGCGCGCGCCGTATTACGACAAGGCCGGGGTCCTGCGCGACATGTTTCAGAACCATCTGCTGCAGCTCTTGGCGCTCGTGGCGATGGAGCCGCCCGCGTCGTTTTCTGCGGACGCGGTTCGCGATGAGAAGTACCGGGTGTTCCGCCGCATCCGCCCGATCCGCCTCGCGGACACGGTGCGCGGGCAGTACGACGGATTTTGCGGGACCGAAGGCGTGGCGCCCGGCTCGCAAACCCCGACCTACGCCGCGTTGAAGCTCCGGATCGACAATCCGCGCTGGAAGGGCGTGCCGGTTTATCTGCGGTCCGGCAAGGCGCTGGCGGAAAAGCGGTCTGAAATTATGGTCGAGTTCCGCCGGCCGCCCTTCCAGGTTTTCGAGATGGAAGGCTGCAAGGAATGCTCCCCCAACATCCTCTCGATCTGCATCCAGCCCGACGAGGGGATACACCTCTGCCTGGACGCCAAGGTGCCGGACAGCAACCGCGACATCCGCGCGGTGGACATGAATTTTCACTACCGCACATCGTTCGAGGGCGCGCTGCCGGAAGCATATGAGCGCCTGCTCGCGGACGCGCTGAACGGGGACGCCTCGCTCTTCACCCGCAGTGACAGCATCGAGATCTGCTGGCGGCTGATCGATCCGGTCATCGCCGGCTGGGAGCGTGCGGACGCGCCGCCAATGCTGGGGTACCCGCGCGGCGGATGGGGGCCGGACGCCGCGGCCGAACTGCCCGCGCGCGATGGGCGCGCCTGGCGCTGGGTGTGCCGGGAACATTCGGAAAAAGGATGACGGGGGGATCGGGCATCCATTTCTGCAACCCCTGGATTCCCGCTTAGAACACGCGGGAATAACGATCGAAAAGCCCGCCCGCGGACGCGTGGACCGGTGTCCCTGCGCCGGTATTCGTTTTCAGCCGGCATAAAAAAGCCCTCCGGGATCCATTGAACCCGGAGGGCTTTTTTAATTGATCAGAACCACGGAGCGCCATTCCTTGCTGGTGTTAATCCGGGCCCGGGATCAACGTCTGGGTGGGGGTGGGCCCCGGACCGGGCGCGGGTTGCGACTCGCATAGTCCCGGTAAACTGCCGTTGGGTTTGAATCCATACGGAGCGCGGCAGGTGTTGTCCACCGCTGAAAGGGCTTTGGGGGGATATTCCGGATCCCACTTATACGGCGATCCGGCTTCCTTCTTGGTAAAGACGTCGTTGTAATCGAACTGGGTCGGATCCTTGAGGCCGTCGTCGGCCCACGCATTCCACAGGAACCGGTTCGGTTTCTGGATGATGTCCGGCGAGATGGCAATCTCCAGGATTTTGGGATCCTTCGGCGAAACGCGGATCCAGGCTGCATTCACGTCCGGGGAGGTCTTTTCGTCGAAGAGAATTTTATTGTAGGTTTCGCCTATCCAGGGGGCATCGGAAAGGAGCGGGTGCGTGCCGCCGACCATATTGGTCGACGTGCCGTAGACGGTCAGAGTATCGCGCGACCAGGTGGTGGTGAAGGGCGGCTGCGCCCAGACTGCGAAATCTCCCCGTCCATCGAGGTTCACATCCAGCTCGACGCCGTAATTTGCGGCGAGGGTTTTCGTTTCGGTGTCGCTCCCATACAGCTGGATGGCTATGTACAGCCATTGGCTGTCCGAGGTCAGGGAGGCGCCGACGATGTCGAGATCCGGCCGGTAGGCAAGCGCCTTATCCAGCGGGCGTTCGAACAGGTTGTGCGCAAAATCATCGCCGGCGATGGCGTAGCCGTCTTTGGTTTTGGCGGGAGTCAGCGGATCCGTCAACCAGGAGCCGACGGAGGCGGGCGGTTCGCCGGGCGGCGAACCCGTGAAGGCGGCGGTGACCGCCGAAACCGTATCGGTCGCCGGGACCGGGATGGATTCCTTCGTGGACGTGGCGGTTGCCGGCGAGGCTGTCGTGGCCTGGGCGCCGGGGGAAAAATTACACGCCGCGAGGGCACCCGCAGCCGCTAAAACGAGAAAAACCCGGATGCTTTTCCGCATAGGTTAATGCTCCTTCCGGCTTTATTCCGCAATCGGGTGACCCGATTGGCTAAAATGTATATCAGATTTCCATTTGATCCATTGATTTATATTGGGAAGTATTCGCACGGAGGAAATGGTCGTACCCTCCGGGGCGGGCAGTATTCTAAAAACCCCGGAGCCAAATCCGCAATATCGGCTTCCTTCAATTGGGCTGCAGTCTTCGTAGGGTGGGTTGACGCACCGCCAATTATTCTTATTGCTCGATTTTTCATCAGCGCGTCAACCCACCCTACTTTTTTCCCGCCCCGTCTGCGATCCGGAAGAGCTCCGGATCTCAGATTCCCCTCTCCCCCTTCCCGAGCTCGGGAAGGGGGAGAGCCTGTCCTCGAGCAAAGCGAGGGGAGGTGGCCGAAGGCCGGGAGAGGGGGATGGGACAGCCGCCCTTGACAAATAAGTAAACACCGTTTACTATTCGGGCGATGGCCGGAAAAATGCACGTCCCGCAGCGCCGGGACCTCTCGCGCCGGAAGATCCTCGATAAAGCCAGGAAGCTCTTTCTCGAAAAGGGGCTGGCCGGGCTCACGATGCGCAAACTGGCCAAGGCGTTGAATTACACGCCGGGCGCGATTTACAAGCACTTCGACAACAAGGAAGAGATCCTGCAGGCGATCCGCGAGGAAAGCTGGGCGATCTCGGGCGCGATGGATGCGGCTATGCCGCCCGGGCTGGGCGCGCGGGATATGATCGTGGAAAGCGGCCGGCAATACCTGCGTTTTGCGGCGGCTTATCCGGAGCACTACCAGCTGATGTTCAACTCACCGGACCTCCCGTACGGGACGCCGGAGGAGATTCGCAAGAATCCCCAGTTCGCACCGGTCATCGCGATGGTGGAGCAGGGCGTGCGCAGCGGTGAGATCCGTCTGCCCGCCGGGTTCGATGCGGCGATGCTGGCATTCCAGATGTGGATCACCGTGCACGGCGCGGCGATGCTCCGTTTGACGGTCATGAAAGCCTACGGCAAGGAGTTCGACAAATTCTTCGACGACCTGCTGGTGGCGATGATCGATAACGTGGCCCGCAAGAAATGACGGCTCATTTTTTTAAACCTAAGTAAACACCGTTTAATTATCTTGGGAAAACCATGGGAAAAATCGGCAGACGCGGATTTCTCGGTTGTTCCGCCGTGGCGCTTGGTGCGGCGTGTCTGACATGCGGCGGAACGTCGTACGGGGCGGCCAAAACACCGCTGGTGGTGACAATCGTTACCTTTACAAAAGGGTGTCATGCGGAGCGAAACGAAGCATCTGCTTCTGCGTTTCCAGACCCTTCGCTGCGCTCAAGGTGACATTTTTGCGGTTTCATCTCAGGAGAAAACATCATGGCTGGAAAAGTCCTGGTTGTTTACGCCTCAAAGTGCGGGTCGACCGGCGAGATCGCAAGGGCTCTCGCCGAAGAGATCGCCGCCCGCGGCCGGACCGCGGAGGTGGCGCCGGCGGAGGATGTGAAGGATCTTGCCGGATATTCGACCGTGGTCCTCGGCAGCGCGGTCCGGTTCGGGCAATGGCTGGCGCCCGCGGTCGAATTTGCGGCACGGTTCCATGAACCGCTTCAGCGCATGCCGGTGGCGATTTTCACCGCGCATATCATGGCCCTGGGTGAAAGCGAGGAAGCCCGCGCCGGCCGGCAGGCTTACATCGCGCCGGTAGTAAAGGAAATAACGCCGGTATCCACGGCGTTCTTCGCCGGCAAAGTCGATCCGGAAAAATTATCCTTCCTGGAAAAAAGCATCGGCCGCATCGTCGGCTCGCCGGAAGGGGATTTGCGGGATTGGACCAAGATCCGCGGTTGGGCCGCGGAATTGATGATCTAGCGCCATCCCCTCCTTCCTCCCTCTGTCCCTCGCGTCACGCTCGGGACATCTCCCTCCTCCCTCCCCGTGATACGGGGAGGGAGGAGGGAGACCGAGAGGGAGGTGGGAGGGGATGGGAAAGGAACCCCTGTCATGTCTCAACGAATACTTAACATCCTCACGATCGCGATCCTCATCCTCTCGGCATTCGCCGCCGGTGCCGGGTTGTTCTGGCCGGCCGCGGGCGAGCCGTTTAATTCGTGTCGGTCATGGGCGAACGGGTGATCATCAACGGGTCCGGCCTGTACTTCTACGATCCGTTCGAAGGCGTCGTCCAGGCCCAGGCTCAGGATGCGGTCACGCTGTTCATCGGCGTGCCCGTTCTGGCAATCGCGCTGCTCGCGGCCAACCGCGGTTCCCTGCGCGGCCGGCTGCTGCAGACGGGAGTCCTTGGCTACTTCCTCTACACGTATGCCGCCGGCGCCTTCGGGATCTGGTTCAATCCGCTGTTCCTGGTGTACGTGGCGCTGTTCGGGCTTTCCATCTTTGCGGTGGCGCTGGCGGCGGCCCAAATCGACCTGCCCGCGCTTCCGGCGCATTGCGCGGAGGGTTTTCCGCGGCGGGGGATCATCGCCCTCTGCTTCGGCACAGCCGCATTCCTTTTTATCGCCTGGTCGGGACGGATCGTGCCGGAATTGTTTTCCGGAAAGCCGCCGTACGGATTGCTCAGCTACACCACGCTGTTCATCCAGGTGCTGGATCTGGGCGTTGTGGCGCCGCTGGCGGTGGTCGGCGGAATCCTGCTCTGGAAGCGCGCCCCGCTCGGGTACCTGCTTTCCACGGCGCTCCTGATCAAAGGCGCCAGCCTGGGGCTTGCGCTTCTCGCCATGATCGTCAACGCGTGGCGGTCCGGTGTGGAAAGTAACCCGGTGGAAACGGGGGTTTTCGTCGTGCTGGCGGCCGTGATGCTATTCTTGGCGGGAAAAACCCTGACTTCCATCAGGGAAATCGGGAGTAATCGGGGGCTGCCAGTGGCCGGTGGAATCAAATCCTAGGACGTCCATGGGAACCACTGTGCGCATGGGAAGCGGTCCGGGTGAATTCTCCCGGACCGCTTTTATTGTGCGACCCAATTATTCAAATGCGCGCTTCGAGCCAGTGCGCCATATCTTCCAGTACCCGGTCGCGCTCCGGCTCGTTAAACGTCTCGTGGTAAAGCCCTTCGTACACGTGGAGCGTCTTGTCTTTTGACCCCGCTTTTTCAAACAGCATCCGCGCGCCGGCGGGATTGACGATTTTTTCCTCCCCGCCCACAAAGGTCAGGAAGGGCAGGGTGAGGGTATTCACTTCCCTGCCGGCGCGCTGCATCGCCCGGACAAGCGCGGCAGTCAACCGCGCCGGGGTCCGGCCGTGGAAAACCAGCGGGTCGTGGCGATACGCGCTCACCACTTCCGGATCGTGCGATAACAGGGCGGGATCCAGTTTGAGTAATCCTGCCTTCGGCGCGATCACCGAAAGCACCCGGCCGATCCGAACCTTCGTCGCTGAAATGCCGGCCGGAATTGTTATCGCCGGGGCGGAGAGGACGGCGCCTTTGAAATCGGCCTGATGATCGAGGAGGTGGCATACCGCGATCAGGCCGCCCGCGCTGTGGCCAAACAGGAAGCATGGCTTCCCCGCCTGCCAGCCCCTGACCATATTGGCATAGATCGTGAAGGTTTCGGTTAAGTCCTCGAAGCGCTCGACCATCCCGCGCGCGCCTTCGGATTTGCCGTGCCCGATTTGGTCCAGCCCGTAGACGGCGATCCCGCGCGGGACGAGGCGGTCGACGATATTTCCGTAGCGTCCGCTGTGGGAACCCAGCCCGTGCGCGGTGAGCAGCACGGCTTTTGGCTGCCCTTCGGGCAGCCAGGCTTGATAAAAGATACTGAGGTTTCGGATGCCCTTAAAGTAACCTTCGATATGGTTCAAGGGACCTCCCGTCCCGGTTTCCCCCGACGTCGAGTGGTCTTCCGGACGGGGAAGAAAGGGAGGGGGTCGGTCAGATGTGCGCGGCCAGCCAGGTTTCTATGTCGTTAAACACCACCGCGCGTTCCGGCTCGTTGAATATCTCGTGGTACAACCCGTCGTAAATCTTAAGCGTCTTGTCCTTGGAACCGGCTTTCTCGTAGAGGATCTGCGCCCCGTCCGGATCGACCAGAAGGTCGCCGCCGCCCTGCATGGCGAGAAACGGGAGAGTGATTTTATCCGTCTCGGCCGAGACGCGGATTAGCGCCCGGAGCATTTCCGCCGCCAGCCGGGCGGTGGTCTTGCCGTGGAATACCAGCGGGTCGGCGACGTATGCCTTGACCACGTCCGGATCGCGGGAAATTGTGCTCGGATCCACCGGGAGGACGCCCGCGCTGGGGGCCAGCAGCGACAGAGTCCTGGCCATAAACACGGTCGTTTTCGAGACATGCGAAGCGACCTTCACCACCGGCGCCGAAAATATCGCGCCCTGGAATTCGGCTTGATGATCGAGCAGGTAGTAGGCCGCGATCAGCCCGCCGATTGAGTGGCTGAGCAGGAATATCGGCTTGCCCGGCTGCCATTGTTTCACCATGTTCATGTACTGGGTGAAGGTGTCGGAAAAATCGTCGAAGTGCTCGACGAATTCGCGCGCCCCGCCGGATTTTCCGTGGCCGATGTGGTCCAACCCATAAACGACGTACCCGAGCGGGACGAAGTGATTGACCACATTCAGGTAGCGCCCGGAGTGCTCGCCCAGCCCGTGGACGATGGGCAGCACGGCCTTGACATCGCCTTCCGGAAGCCAGGCCTGATAAAAAATTTGGGTATTCCGCACCCCGATGAACTTGCCTTCGATGTGATTCAATGCGATCTCCTTTTCCGCCGGATCCCATCGATTGTATAACAGGTCCGGAAGGCCGGGATGTAAATTTTCTCTATATTGGGCGCGGTTCCGGCGGGGAAAAACCTTGGGGATGAGCTTAATCGGCCGGGAAACCGACCGAAAGGGCGATCAACCCCTGGCCGATGAAGTACGTCCCGAGGATCACGGCTTGCGCCGCACGGAAAGGCCGGCGGAAGCGGTTTACTGCCAGGACGCCATCCGATATCAGGAACAGGAGGGCGCCGGCCGCGGCAAAAACCGTACCGATGGTCTGGTACGCCAGCACCCGGCCGGCGGCCAGCGCGACCATGATCACGATCACCCCGACGTACACACCGACGGCGGCTTTCATCCCGGCCGATAGCGCCGCCCAGAGATAGGCCAGGATAGATCCGCCGATAAACGCAAGCGGGATCACGGGCCACCAGAAGAAGCCGGCCGGTGTGCTGCTGAGAAAGGCCAGCGCGTAGCAGATGTGGGTGATCAGGAAACTGACCAGCGCCTTGAGGAAGTGGCGCCGCGAAAGCATTTCCCAAATGTCGCCGAGCAGCGAGAAGAGCAGGCCGGCACCGACCGCGAACGCATACACCTCCTTAAGAAAGCCGCCCGGGATTATGGAAATGAGGAATATCAGGATGGTGGTCAGCGGCTTGCAAATGTAGATCAGCGTCCGGCGCGGCGGGCGGAGGTAGTAACCGAGAATCGTCAGGCCGGCGGAGACAAGGGCGGCGAGGGAGATAAACGGGAGTAGCGAGTTCCAATCCAGAATCATTTGATTGTCATCTTGAAGCCGAACGCAAGGCAGCCTGTCATCCTGAGGCCGAACGCAAGGCAGCCTGTCATCCTGAGGCCGAACGCAGTGAGGCCGAAGGATCTGCTTCTATCACCTCTGAGTTTTTATTAGCCACAAAGGACACAAAAACCTATTCTCTATTTTCTTTGTGCCCTTTATATTCTTTGTGGCTGTATTTCTTGGGGGCATGATTTCCACCACGTGCGGCACCCGCTCGACCAGGTCCGGCAGAGATCCTTCGGACGCGGAAAACGCGTCCTCAGGATGACAAATGGGCAGGGACCGCGTCCTCAGGATGACAAATGGGCAGGGACCGCGTCCTCAGGATGACAAATAGGCAGGGACCGCGTACTCAGGATGAGAGATTGGCAGAGGCCGCGTTCTCAGGGTGACAACCTCCAACGGAATTCCGCCCTCACCCCCTCACCTGACTTTTCCCTCGCTGCGCTCGGGACATGTGTCAGGAGAGGGGGCTGGGGGGTGAGGCCCAATCCAGCGTCCGGGTGACGGCTTTTTTCCAGCCGGCGAAGAGGCGGTCGCGCTCGGCGGCCGCCATCCGCGGTTTCCATTCTTTGTCCATGCCCCAGTTTTTTCTCAATGCGTCGAAATCCTCCCAGAAACCGATCGCCAGACCGGCGGCGTAAGCCGCCCCCAGGGCGGTCGTCTCGGCCACCTTCGGCCGGATCACCGGCACGTCCAGGAGGTCCGCCTGGAATTGCATCAGCAATTCGTTCCGCACCATCCCGCCGTCGACCTTGAGCGCCTTCAGCTGAACGCCGGAATCTTTTTCCATCGCGTCCAGCACTTCCCGGACCTGGTAGGCGGTGGCTTCCAATGCGGCCCGGGCGATGTGCCCCTTGTTGATAAAACGCGTCAGCCCGGCGATCACCCCGCGCGCATCCGACCGCCAGTGCGGCGCATACAACCCGGAAAAAGCCGGGACGAAGTAGATCCCGCCGCTGTCTTCGACCGAGCGCGCCAGTGTTTCCACGTCGGGCGCCTGTTGGATCAGGCCGAGGTTGTCGCGCAGCCATTGCACCAGCGCCCCGGCGATCGCGATCGATCCTTCCAGCGCGTAAACCGCTTTTTGCCCTCCGATCCTGTACCCCAATGTGGTTAGAAGGCCGCTCGCACTCGGCACCGGGCGTTCGCCCATGTTCATCAGCATGAAGCAGCCGGTGCCGTAAGTGTTCTTGGCTTCGCCGGGATTGAAACACGTCTGCCCGAACAGCGCCGCCTGCTGGTCGCCCAGGTCGCCGGAGATGGGTATGCCCGACAGGAGGGGCGATCCATGGGTCGCCCCTACAAGACCATATACTTCCGATGAAGAACAAATCCGCGGCAGCATGGCGCGCGGGATGCCGAGCAGACGGAGGAGCTCGTCATCCCAATCCAGCGTCTCCAGGTTCATAAGCTGCGTGCGGGATGCGTTGGTGACGTCGGTGACATGCACGCCGCCGGTGAGGTTCCAGATGATCCAGGAATCCATGTTCCCGAACAGCCATTCGCCGCGTTCGGCCTTCCGGCGCGCCTCGGGATCGGCATCCAGGATCCATTTGATCTTGGGGCCGGAAAAGTAAGTTGCCAGCGGCAGGCCGGTTTTTTCCCGCAGGCGGTCCGGCCCGCCCCCGCGCGCCAGTTCGCCGCAGATCGCATCGGTGCGCGTATCCTGCCAGACGATCGCGTTGCAGACGGGATTGCCGGTGGATTTTTCCCACACGACGGTTGTCTCGCGCTGGTTGGTGATCCCGATCGCGGCGATATCGCCGGGGGCGATTTTTCCTTTTTCGAGCGCGCCCTGGATCACCTCCCGGGTCCGCTGCCACACCTCGAGCGGATCGTGTTCCACCCAGCCCGGCTTGGGGAAGATCTGCCGGTGTTCCTTCTGGTCCGAGGCGACGATGCTTCCGGCATGATCGAAAATCATGAAGCGGGTGCTGGTGGTTCCCTGGTCGATCGCGGCAGCGTATTTGGGCATCGGGATTCTCCTTCTCATCCCCCACCCCCTCACCCCCATCCCCCGTCCCCTTCCCCCTCTCCTGCGGTTACCGCAGGAGAGGGGGAAGGGGTGCAGGGGTAGGGGGTGAGGATGGCGGAATGGAGTTTCAAAAAAGGTAAAAACAGGTGCTCGCCTTACCCATGCAGGATCCCCACCAGGCTGATAAATTGAATAATATTTATTTTACATCAAGTCATTGCCGACCAACTCTCCGATTCGGAGATGGACGTTCTCCTCGAAGTAACGCGGGAACCCCGTCTCCCTTCGGCGCATCCGCCTTCCCGGAAAAAGCGTTTCCGGCCTGCGGGGCCTGTCGGGAGGGAGGATCGTCGCGTCCCATGCGGTTTTCCGGAGCCCGCCTCTCCCGTAAAAACAAGGCACCCGATTTTGCATCGGGAAGACGTAAGCATGGTGTAAATCCAAGCGTCTATTCGTCATTTCCCGCACGATGGTTCATTCGCCGCATCCGGTAATGTTATTCCTCCGATAACCGCATGAACTCGTTTCACCGGTTTTTTATGGGTTTGGCGGCATGTTAATTATTATGATTAATCGTTCTCCAAATTCATCTTTGGACGAAGAGGATCCGATCAACGGGGATATCGGAATCTCTCATCGTATTTACTATCGCGCGAGGGCGAAGTGGTATGGACGGCTTGTTGTCGAACATCAGGATTTATTTTACGCCACCGGAATTCCCGGATGACGAAGATAAAAACCGCCAAGCCAGGCTGCTCCATGCGATCCTGGCGGGCTCGATTCTGGTGTTGATCCTCGGGATTTTCATTGCCATTCCGCTTTTCTTTGCCGAAAAAATAATTAATTCAATCCTGCTGGCCGGGCTCCTGGCCGGGATGTGCCTGGCGTATGCGCTGATGCGGCGCGGCCGGGTGCGGCTTGCCGGCCTTCTATATATCTATGGCTTATGGGCGGTCCTGACCCTGATAATCGCCCTCGCGGGCGGCATGCTGAGCATTGTTGCCGCGTTCTATATTATTCTGGTGGTAATCGCCGGCTTGCTGGTCGGCTTCCGGGGCGCCCTGGTCTATTCCATAATCTGCTGTTTGGCCGGGTTTGGGATGACTCTCCTGGGCGTGAGCGGTCATCCGCTGCCGAGATTGTTCCCGATACCCCCCTTCGTCGGTTGGTTGGATCTGACAACGGTTCTTTTCATGACGACTCTGACCATGCATTTCGCCGTCCGGGACCTGAATGCCGCGCTGGCGTCGACCCGGCAGCGTTTGAAGGAACGCCAGCGGACGGAAGAGGCGCTGCGGGAAAGCGAGGATCGGTTCGCCAGGATGTCCACGGCGGCCTATGAAGGTATCGCGATTATGGATCAGGGCCGGATCATCGATGCCAATCCCCAACTGGCTAAAATGCTGGGATGCGAGCCATTTGAAATTATCGGGAAGGAAGGCTCGGCTTTCGTCGCTCCGGAATCTCGCGAATTGATATCGGCGAATATCCGGGAAGGGGTGGAAAGGCCGTACGAATGCCTGGCGGTCAGAAAAAACGGCATAGTGTTCCCGATCGTGTTCCGTTCCAAGTCCATTTCAATTCAGGGGAAGCCGGTGCGGGTGATCGTCATACGGGATATCACCGACCGCAAGAAGACCGAGACCGACATCCTGCGGCAGATGGAACGCTTGCGCTCGCTGCACACCATCGAACGGGCGATTACCAGCAGCACGGACCTGCAGACCGTTTTGGACATGCTGGCCCAGGAAGTCGTCGGGCAGCTTCATATGGATGCGGCATCCGTTTTGCTGTTTGATGAAACCGAACAGTGTCTTCGGTTCGCCGCCGGAAAGGGTTTCCATACGGACGCCCCGTGCTTCACCACTCTGAAATTCGGCGACGGGCTGGCCGGACGGGCGGCCCAGACCCGGAAGGTAATGCACATCCCCGATCTGGCCGAAATTCAAAATAATTCAACCCTGGCCGGGTCGATTGCCGGGGAGGAATTCACAGCGTACTTCGGGGTCCCGCTGGTGGCCAAAGGGCGGTTGTGCGGAGTCATGGAGATCTTCCGGCGTTCCCCGTTCCTGGTGGATCCGGATTGGATGACTTTCCTGGAGACTCTGGCCGGACAGGCGGCCATCGCCATCGACAATGCCCGCCTGCTCGATATGACCAAGGCGCACCTGAAAGAAACCGAGGCGCTCTACCGCATCAACCGCAGGCTGGTGGCGTCGATCGATACGCTCGAATTGATGAAGGAGGTGGTGACCCTCCTTCAGAAGGACTTCGGATATTATTACGTGCAAATCTACGTCCGGGATCCGGCGACCGGGGATTTTGTACTGCGCGCCGGCAGCGGCGAGATCGGGGCGCAACTGATCGGCGCAGGGCACCGGCTCGGCGCCGGGGAGGGGATCGTGGGCTATACGGCGAAGACCGGCGCGCCCTTCCTCACCCACAATGTTGACGATGTGCCGTTCTTCCGGCGCAACCGGTTGTTGCCGGATACGAAATCCGAATTGGCCGTTCCGATTACAATCGACGGGCAATTCCTCGGCCTGTTGGATGTGCAACAGGTGCCTCCGTTCACCCTGACCCTGCGCGATCTTCAGCTGGTCCGGACGGTGGCCGATCAGTTGGCGGTGGCCCTGCAAAAAGCGCAATTGTACGCCGAGCTGCAGGCCGCCCTGCAACAGGAAAAGGAAACCCACGCCCGGCTTATACACAGCGAAAAACTTGCCGTGGTCGGCCGCCTGATGGCCTCGGTCTCCCATGAATTGAACAATCCCCTGCAGGCGATCCAAAACGCCCTCTTTCTCGTAAAGGATGAACGGACGCTCTCGACTCAGGCAAAACAGGACCTGGGGGTTGTCATCTCGGAAACCGAGCGGATGGCGGCCATGCTCGACCGCCTGCGGACCACGTATCAACCGGTGAACAGAGAGGATTTTCATCCCGTGCAGGTTAACGAGGTCATCCAAGACGTGCATGCCCTGGTGGCCACGCATCTGCGGCATGCCCGCATAGCCTTTGCCTTCCAGGCCGATCCGGGACTGCCGCCGGTTTTAGGGATGGGCGACCAGCTGCGGCAGGTTATGCTCAACCTGTTCCTGAACGCTGAGGATGCCATGCCGGGCGGGGGGCGCCTGACCGTTTCCACGGAGACCCGGGATGGGGAAATCCTGGTCAGCGTGTTCGACACGGGGGAGGGCATCGAGCCTGCCATCATGCCGCGGCTATTCGAGCCGTTCCAAACCGGCAAGGAAAAGGGCACCGGCCTCGGGTTGGCTATTTGCTCCGAAATCGTTGTGAACCACAACGGGCGCATCCAGGCGGAGAACAGGGCGGACGGCGGGGCGGTGTTCCGCTTCTGGCTGCCCGTCCCTAAGGAGGCAGGCGTATGACTCCCACCGGCAGGATTCTTATCGTCGATGATGAACCTTCCTTGCGCCAGACGCTGGCGCGCGTTCTGCAACGGGCGGGATTCGACGCCACCACTGCGGAAAGCGGCGAACAGGCGCTGGCGTTCCTCGCGACGACGGATTATGACCTGGTCTATCTCGACATCCGCCTGCCGGGGTTGGGCGGGCTGGAAGTGCTCAAGGGGATGCAAGCCAGATATCCGGCCATGCCTGTGGTTCTGTTTACGGCCCAACCGGATGTTCATTCGGCCTTGGAGGCCCTGCGCTGCGGCGCGGCAGATTACCTGCTGAAGCCGCTCAAGCCGGATGTCTTTATCGAAAAAACGAAGGCGATCCTGCTTGTCCGGGAGAAAGAGCGCCGCAAGGTGGAAATCCGGGCCGGGATCGAAAAGCTGCAGGCGGAACTCCGCCGTCTCGAGGAAGCGGAAAGTGCCGCGCCCTCCCCGGATCATTTTCCGTCCGCATCCAACCGCTACCTCAAGCGGGGCGCCCTGGTGCTCGATCTTCAAACCCGGCGCCTGTTGGTCGATGGGCGGGCGGCCGACCTGCCGCCCGCCGCCTTCGATTACCTGACCGTGCTGGCGCGCCACGCGCCGGACGTGGTGGATTACCGGACTCTGGCGGCGGAGGCGCAGGGCTTGCAGGCCGAGGCGCGCGAAGCCCAGGAACTGGTCAAATGGCACATCCATTACATCCGTCAGGCCATCGAACCGGAAGCGCAAAAGCCTTCCCGCCTGTTCAACGTCCGCGGGATTGGTTACCGGCTTATTTCGGAATAAGGAAACTACTCAGCCCGATTTCAATCGTGGTACACCGAAACACCGGAAAGAGCCGAGAACACCGGAATTTATTACTTGAAACCTCTGAAAAAGTCACCCCTGAACGCCCCTCCCCCCCGTTTGCCCCTGCGGAGTATCCCTGCTCGGGTTTGTTCTTTGAGCAGGGATGAATACGCAGCGATGGGAGCGATGAGCATCGGTGAATTTTCGATGGGAAGAATTCGCAGGCGGGGGCAGAGAAGAGTCTCAAAACGCGGGAACCGATGCTTCGCTTCCCCTCGCTACGATCGGGACAGCCCGACCCGGTTCCGCCTTGCGGGCCAGGGGCGCTCAGCATGACACCCTTTTTCAGAGGTCATTTCGAAAAAATAATCCGTGTCATCGGATCTTCTCGGTGTAATCCGTGTACGCATTTCCCGGTCTGAGCAGTTTTCGGAATAAGATTTAATTCACGCGCCGTTTACGCGGAGCCGCCGCCGGATGCTATCGGCGGCGTTTTTTTAATTAAATTTATTTCAATTTTATTTTTTGCCAACTTTCCCTAACCATCCCGCGCCCATCCCCATCCGTCATCCGCGAGTAATTAGGCGAGAATATAAATGAATTTCAAGCCGCTCTGAAAAGTCGAATTCATGGGTGCGAGAAAAATGACTGCAAGCACGTATTCGGGATCCGCTCCGGTTTACATATTGGTGGTGGACGACCACCCCAGCTCGGCGGCGACGCTGGCGCGGGTCATCGCCCAATTGGGCGCGGGAGTCAGAGTGCTTTCCGCAGAGAGCGGCGCCGGGGCGCTCGACCTGATCAAGACCAGGACGGTGGACATCCTCATCACCGATCTGGTCATGCCGGGCATGACCGGTTTGGAACTCATTGAGCAGATCCTGGCGCTCACCAACAGCCGTCCGGCCTACACCATCCTGATGACGGCCTACGATGTTCCCGGCCTCAAGGAAATTGCCCGGCGATTGATGGTTAACGAGGTTGTCCGCAAGCCCATCCAGCCGGAAAGCATTTGCCGGATTATCACCAATGCCATCGAGGTCTGTGGGTTCGGACCCCTCGACGGGGTTTGCGGCAACAAGCCGCCGCAGGATGAACCGGCTTCCGGCGGCCTGCCCGGATTGGGAGGGTCTTCCTCCTTATGAAAGGATCGTGGAGCGCATGGAAAAGAAAAGCGGCGCGATGAAAAAGGGGTGTCTCTATCCGGAGGTGAATGACCTCTTTTCCATCCGGAATCCGAATTTGATGGGAGCTCCGCGCACTCCGGGAGCGGCGAACATGCTGTCGATTCTCGCCGTCCAGGGGATGATGGCGGTGGAAAGCGCCCGGCGTTATGGCGGGATAACTCAGAAAAGATACGACTTCAGCGGCAAGCCGGGGCGCGCGCATCCGGAAGTGCCGATCCTCCAATGACGCGCCTAGATCCGGTTTTCACCCATTCATCGAAAGGAGAAAAAAGCGTGTTTTCCGGAAAAGGCGCTTTCCGCAACTCTTTGAAAGGATGGATGGCGGTCAGCTTTGTGTCCGGCAAGACCGACCCCTTCATGCCCAAGAGGACCTGTCTGGGGAACACCAAAGATGAGAACATCACCTGCAACGTACGCAAAATGGTTTTCAACATGGCCGGCAACCATGCCGCCGTGCAGGATTTCGTCAAGGCCGACAAGGAGACAACATGAAACGCAAAATTGAGCATCTTGGTCTGTTCGTCATCATCGGAATGCTGTTCTATGGCTGTACCGGTGCGCCGAAACCCAAAACCTACACCATCGGCGTAATTCTGTATGCGCCGCCCCTGGAAGGGGCATTCACGGGTTTCAAGCAAGGTATGACCGACTTGGGCTACGTCGAAGGTGAAAACGTTACGTACATCTACGCGGGGCCCACCGACAGCATCGATAAACTGGACGGGGTGGCGCAGGACCTGGTGAAGGCGAATGTCGATTTGATACTGTCCATCTCCACACCCGCGACCCAGGCGGCGAAAAAAGCCACGGCCGACAATAATATTCCCGTGGTCTTTGTCCCGTTGACCGATCCGGTGGGAGCCGGCATCGTTACCAGTCTCACCCAGCCAGGCGGCAACATCACCGGAGTCACCTTCGGTCTCCAGGAAGTCCGGCGGCTGGAATGGTTGAAAAAAATCGCGCCGAATGTAAAACGGGTCTATATCATTTATAACCCCAATGACAGCAGCGCCAAGCTGGCTTTGAAGACGGCAAATGACACCGCTCCCGGGTTGGGACTTGAAATCGTCGCGCAAGAGGCAAACAACCTGGAAGAAATCGACGCCGCACTGGCCAATCTCCCCGCGGACATAGATGCCCTGTACCTGCTCCCGGACAGCCAGACGGAATCCAAATGGTCGGATATTCTTGCGGTCGCCAACGCCCATAACCTGCCGACATCGGTAGCCAACGTTAATAAAGTAAAGGATGGTGCTCTGTTCACCTATGCCATGAAGCTCGATCTGGGGGGAATACAAGCGGCCGGTCTGGCCGATCAAATTCTGAAAGGCATTAAGCCGGCTGACCTGCCGGTGGAAATGACCGAGTTCTTTTTGGCGATCAACCTGCAAGCGGCGCAAGTCATCGGCCTCGCCATTCCCGACGATATCCTGAGCCAGGCGGATACGATCATCCGCTGAATATTCGCCACCGTGGCAGATCCTGAAGGCCCGCCAACGTCTTCAGGGTCTGCCGCGCAGAAAGGGATTTGATATGCGCAACAGCATTCGTGGACGATTAATCCTTGTCTTCATCGGTCTGGCTGTCGTTCCCCTGTTGGTGGTCGGGGTGATACTGGCCTGGCAAAGCTTTAATTCGCAGCAGCAGCAAGCCCTTACACTGCAGCAGGAGGCGGCCGGGCGCGTTAGCAGTCAGGTGACGGCGTTCTTCCAGGAGCTGGAGAATGAGCTGCGTTTCACGGTTGAGACGCAGGGATTGAATACTCCGGATCAAGACCATACTCAAGCCCTATCCTCCCTGCTCGCCTACCAACCCGCTTTTGACGAGCTTCGCCTTCTCGACACCCAGGGGAAGGAACAGACCGCCGTCTACCGGACCAGCGCCTCCTCGACCGCCCCGGTGGATCGATCACAAGCCGATGAGTTTGTCATTCCCCAGACCACCGGTCAGGTCTATTACGGCCCTGTGTATTTCGATCCATCCACCAATGAACCGCTTATGACCATTTCCGTCCCCGTGATCAATTTGCGCACCGGTTCGGTGGACAGTGTGCTCGTCTCCGTTGCCCGCATCAAGAAAGTGTGGGATATCATTGCGGGAATCCGGGTCAGCCAGGGTCAAAGCATATACATAGTAGACGCCCAAGGGAAAGTGGTGGCGCATCGCAATCCCTCGGTTGTCTTGCGGGGCACCGATTTCACCGTACCCAAGCAGACGGGTATCCACCCCGGGCTGGACGGCGCAAATGTCGTCTTGGCTTTTAACACCATGAGCCTGGGTCAGCAGCAACTTACCATCCTTGCCGAGCAAACCCTCACCGAAGCGCTGGCTCCGGCCATCAATATCGTACTCGTTACCTTGATCCTGGTTGTTGTGATGGCAGGCATCGCCGGAACGTTAGGCCTGCTGAGTGTGCGCCAGATTGTCCGCCCCATCCAGGCGCTCGCCAAGACCGCCCAGGAAATCCTTGCCGGAGATCTGACGTCGCAAGCCCAGGTTGATTCCCAAGACGAAATCGGCACGCTGGCCGTAACCTTCAACGGCATGACCAGGCAGTTGCGCGAGATGATCGGCACGCTGGAAAACCGCGTGACCGAACGCACCAAGGCGCTGGCCACCTCGAGTGAGGTCAGCCGCCGCCTCTCCACCATCCTTGATGAAAAACAACTGGTGGCGGAAGTCGTCGACCAGGTAAAGAACGGCTTCAATTACTACCACGCCCATATTTACTTCTTCGATGAGGCCGGCGACAACCTGGTCTTGGCCGGCGGCACCGGCGAGGTCGGGAAAATCCTCCTGGATCGCGGGCACAAACTCCCCAAGGGGAGAGGCCTCGTGGGCCGGGCCGCGGATACCAATGCGCCCGTCCTGGTGACCGATACCACCACGGATCCCAACTGGCTGCCGAACCCGCTGCTGCCCGAGACGAAATCCGAAGTCGCCGTCCCGATTACCATCGGCGATCAGGTGCTGGGCGTGCTGGACGTGCAGCAGAACGTCGTGGGCGGCATGAGCCAGACCGACGCCGACCTGCTGCAATCGATCGCCAACCAGGTGGCCATCGCGGTTCGTAACGCCCGTTCGTACACCCAGGTCCGCGAGCGCGCCGAGCGTGAAGCTCTGATCGCCTCCATCAGCCAGAAGATCCAGGGGACCACGACGGTCGAAAACGCCCTGCAGGTCGCGGTCCGCGAACTTGGGCGGGCTCTGGGCTCGAAGGAGACGCGCGTGGTGCTTTCGGCTCCCGCGCAGGCCTTCCGCGCGGAAGGCGCATCCAACCCGGGCGACAACAGCAAAGATTAACTCCGCCGCCGAAGATAGGGAAAGAGGACGCGATATGTCCTACATCATTGCAATCTGTCATCAAAAGGGAGGGGTGGCCAAGACCACCACGACTCTCGGCCTGGGGGCCGGGTTCGTGGAGCGGGGGATCGAGACGCTGGTGGTGGATCTCGATCCTCAGGCCAACCTGACCTTCAACATCGGGATGGAGCCGGGGAAAGCCCGCTACTCCGTCGCGGAGGTGCTCATGGGCGAGATCGCCCCGGACCGGGCGGTGCTGGAATCCAGCCTGCCGGGATTGGACCTCCTCCCGTCCAACGCCTCGATGCTCGACATCAGCCGGCGGATGTACCCGATGCCGCAGTATGAATTCCTTCTGCGCCGGGTGCTGGAAGACAAGGCCTTGCAGGAATATGCGGTCGTGCTGTTGGATTGCCCGCCGTCCGTCGGACCGCTGACCATCAACGCCCTGACCGCCGCGGACCTGCTGATCATCCCGACCCAGTGCGAGTACTACTCGATCCAGGCGCTGAAGGATATGTTCGAGCTGGTCAGCGTCATCCGCGACCGGACCAATCCGCCGCTGACCTACCGGCTGCTGGTCACCATGTTCGATGGGCGCGGGAAGTTCCACGCGACGATGCTGGAACAGCTGCGCGGTTACTTTAATGAAGGCCTGCTTCACACCACGATCGGTTTCGACACCAAGCTGCGCGAGGCCCAGGCCGCCGGTCTCCCCATCACGATCCATGCCCCGCAAAGCCGCGGCGCAATCCAGTATCGGCAGTTGACCGAGGAGTTATCCACTTATGTCTCAGCAAAATCGCACCTACAAACGGCTTGAAGCGCTGTTTTCCGAGGCGAAACCAGCCGCTCCGGATTCTCCAGTATCCGCCTTGCCCGAAGCTCCGGCAGGCGGGACCCGCGTGGAAGGACCGATGGCGCGGATAAAGGAGCCGGCGGTGGAGATCCTCGCGGCGCAAAAAGCGGCTCCGGCCGCCACGGCGGCCGCGCCGGCGCCGATCACACCGGCGGTCGCGCCTGCACCCGCCGGCGGTTGGACGGATTTTCTTGACGGCATCGATCACGGATCGCGGCTGGGTTTTGCCTACGGCCAGGGACAATTAACCCCCCTGGAAGAAGCGACCCGGCCCATGCCGGATCATGCCCTGCATGTGCCCCTGACGGTTTCCGGAACGACGATTGGAAATCTGCAGGCGGATGGGGACGGAGGCGGTTGGACGGCTCCACAGATGGAGATCGCCAACGCCGCGGCGGCTCAGCTGGCACAGCATATTGACGGGCTGCGCCTGCTTGGCCAGGCGCAAAAGTATCGGGCCGAAGCGGAACAGGCCGTCCGCCGCCTGACTCGCGATGGTTGGAAGACATTCCAGCAGACCCGCGACGAAATGCGCACGGGTTTTGTATTCGACCAAAACCGGGTGCAGCCGTTGGCGGAATCCGGCCCGAACGGCGCCGGCGAGCTTGCCAGCCGCAGCCTGACGGTGCGCAATGAAGCGATCGGCGAGCTGGCCGTGGATGCCGGATCCCTGCCGGGAGGAGCCCTCTCGGAAGGAACCCGGGAAATCCTGGATGCGGTGGCCGGGCAATTGAGCGGCCATCTGGAAAACCTGCGGCTCCTCGAGCAGAACGAAAAGCGCTCCCATGAGCTGGAGACCGTGGCGGAACTCAGCGCCACCACTTCCACCGTGCTGGACCCCGAGCGTTTGCTGCAATCGATCGTCGACCTCACCCAGGAACGGTTCGGCGTTTACCACGTCCACATCTACCTGGCGGATGATGATGCGCACACGCTGAACCTGGCGGCCGGCGCGGGCGAGGTGGGGCGGAAGATGACGGCGGCCAAGCACGCCCTTCCCATGGGCCTGGAAAGATCGCTCGTGGCGCGCGCCCGGCGCGAGCGGCGGGCGCTGATCGTAAATAAAGTCCGCAGCGAGGCCGACTTCCTGCCCAACCCCAACCTGCCGGAGACGCGCTCTGAAATGGCTGTGCCGATGATCGTCGGCGAGGCGGTCCTGGGCGTCTTCGACGTCCAATCCGACAGGTTGAACGGCTTCACGGATGAGGACGCCAACGTATACACCACACTGACCTCCCAGGTCGCGGTCGCCCTGCAGAACGCCCGCCTGTACAAGGAGCAGGCCGAGACGGTCGAACGCCTGCGCGAGCTCGACCGCCTGAAGACCTCGTTCCTGGCGAACATGAGCCACGAACTGCGCACGCCCCTGAACTCCATCCTCGGCTTCACCGATGTGATGCTGGAGGGGATCGACGGCGAGCTGACCGAGAACATGAACAACGACCTGGGGCTGATCCGGAAGAACGGCCAGCACCTGCTGCATCTGATCAACGACGTGCTCGATATGGCCAAGATCTCGGCCGGCAAGATGAATATTTCGCTGGAACGTTTCAAGGTTCACGATCTCCTGGAAGAGGTCTTCCAAATCAGCTCGTCGCTGGCGGCCGAGAAAAAGCTGTCGCTGATGATCGAGGCGGACTCCGACCGGGAAACCGAGATCACCGCCGACCGCACCCGCATCCGCCAGGTTATGTTGAACCTGGTCAGCAACGCGGTGAAATTCACCGATACAGGCGGAGTCAGCATTCGCACGGAACAGAAAGATGGAAAAGTCCGGATCCGGGTTTCCGATACGGGCTTGGGGATTCCGAAGGAGAAGCTGGACCTGGTCTTCCAGGAGTTCACCCAGGTCGACACGTCCGCCACCCGGAAAGTCGGCGGCACCGGCCTCGGCCTGCCGATCAGTTTGAGCCTGGTGCAGATGCACGGCGGGCGCCTGTGGGCGGAAAGCAGCGGCATCCCCGGAGAGGGCACCACGTTCTTTGTGGAATTGCCGGTGGAGGCAACAATGGCCGGATCCATGGAGGCGAAGGCGGCCGAAAATGGCAAAGCCTGATCATCTCGAGTGCAACCTGTGCGGCGCGTGGCAGGAATTTACGCCCCTGGTGGCGGCCGTCTGCGTCCAGTGCGGCTCGCAGTGGATGGAGGCGCGCTACGACTACGCCGCGTTTAAACGGAATCTGCTGCTCGGGCTGCCCGGGCGGCCGTTGAATATCTGGCGCTACCAGGACATCCTGCCGATCGAGAATCCCTCCGCGCTTGATCTGTATCCCGCCGGCGGAACTCCGCTATGGCATTCCCAGCGTTTTGCGACCGCGCTCGGGCACGAACATGTTTACATCAAGGACGAGCGCTATGGTCCGACCAGTTCCTTTAAAGACCGCCAGGCGGCGGTCGCCGTGGCGTCCATGCTGGAGTCGGGCGTGCGCGAGGCGGTGATCGCTTCGACCGGAAACGCCGCGGTGGCGTACGCGGCGGCCTGCGCCCGGGCCGGGATCAAGTTATGGGTGTTCATGACCAGCCTGGTGCCGCAGGAGAAGCTGCGCGAGGCGGCCCTGTTCGGCGCGGAAGTCATCCGGGTTTCCGGCAATTACGATCAGACCAAACAGATCGCCGCGCAATTCGCCGAGCGCCGCCGGCTGGTCATAGACCGGGGAGCCGGTTCGATCGCGGCCCGGGAATCCATGAAAACCATCGCTTATGAGATCGTGGAGCAGCTCCATTGGCGCGCGCCGGATTGGTACATCCAATCCGTCAGCGGCGGCCTGGGCCCCCTGGGGGTGTATCAGGGATTCCGGGAAATGCAGCGCATGGGGCTGATCGACCGGATCCCCAAACTCGCCGTCATCCAGCCGGAAGGCTGCTCGCCGATGGTGCGCGCGTTCAAGGCCGGGCGGGAAACCGCCGAAGCGGTCGTGCCGGACACCCGCATAATCATCCTGGCCACCGGTGATCCCGGCCAGAGCTACACCTATGTAAGGAAACTGGCGCAGGAGTACGGCGGCACGATGGAATCCGTGACCGACGCGGAGGCCTATGCCTGCATGCGCACCCTGGCAAAATCCGAGGGGATGGCGGTCGAGCCCGCCGCGGCGGTCGCTTTCGCCGGCTTCGAAAAAATCATGCGCCAGGGATTGATCGAAAAAGGCGAAATCGTGGTCGTCAACTGCACCGGCCACACCTTCCCGGTGGAAAAACACGTCGTCCTGGAAGAGGAGATGGTGGACGTTCGGCTGAGCGAAAGCCAGGCCCCCGCGCCGCGCGAGGGATTGCGGTCGGCGCTCGAGAACCTGGACGAGAAAACCACCAGCATCCTGATCGTCGAGGACAACGAGGACGACGCCCTGCTCATCCAGCGCCTGCTGGCGACCCGCAAAGCCTACCGCATTCAGCATGCCCGGGACGGCCGGGAGGGCTTGAACATCGCGCGCAGCCTGCGGCCCGACATGATCGTCACGGATCTGATGATGCCGAACTTGGACGGGTTCGGCCTGGTGGAGGAACTTCGCCGCGACCCGCGCACCCGGGAGATCCCGATTGTGGTGGTAAGCGCAAAGGACATCTCCGGCGAGGAACGCAAAAGGCTGAACGGCCAGATCGAAGCGGTGTATCAGAAGGGGTCCCTGCGTTCAAGGGAATTCGTCGATCAGGTTATCCAGGTTCTTGAAGAGAAAAACGACTAAGAAGGAGAATCGGCCGTGAACGAAAAAATCTTGTGCATCGAAGACAATCCGGATAATATGATTCTGATTCGGCGGGTTATCCAGGCGCGCGGGTATAAGCTGCTCGAGGCGGAAACCGGGGCGGAAGGGCTGGCGATGGCCGAAGACGGCGAGATCAGGCTGGTGCTCCTGGATATCAACCTTCCGGATATTGACGGGTATGAGATCGCCCGGCGTCTGCGCACGGATCTGAACCACCGGGAAACGCGCGTCCCCATCATCGCGATCACGGCCAACGCCTTGAAGGGCGACGCGGAAAAAGCGCTCGGCGCGGGATGCGACGTGTATATGTCGAAACCCATCAACATTCATGAATTGTGGGCAAGGGTGGCCTTCTTCCTGCCCCGTTCCTGATCCCCTGTCCGCCGCATCCCCGGGGAGCTCCGGCCCCCAGGCCAGGTTTCGCGCAAGGATTTCTCTCGAGTGGAAAACAAATCCTCCACCTTTCGATCCCCTCCATTCCTGTCGGTGCTGGAATGTTCCGGATGCGCCGCCATATTCCGGCCGGAGCGGATCCAAACCTTTTGCCCGGATTGCCACTCGCCGCTCCTGGCGCGCTACGACCTGGACGCGGCCAGAAAACGGCTGGATCGGGATTCCTTCCGATTCCGCCGGAACGGCATGTGGCGGTGGTACGAACTCCTGCCGGTTGTTGATCCCGATCACATCGTTTCGCTGGGGGAAGGGGATTGCCCTCTGCTGCGGCTGATCCGAATCAGCCGGAAACTCGGCCTGCCCTATTTGTTCGTCAAAGACGAAAGCGCCAATCCGACCGGCACCTTTAAGGCCCGGGGCCTGTCCGCGGCCGTTTCCAAGGCCAAAGAACTCGGGATCCGGAAGGTGATCATTCCGACGGCCGGAAACGCCGGCGGCGCGATGGCCGCCTATGCGGCCCGCGCGGATATGGAAGCCCTGATCTACTTTCCGAAGGATACTCCGCATGCGAACATCGCGGAAAGCCGGATGGCCGGCGCGCAGATCGTCCTGGTCGACGGCCTGATCAGCGACGCGGCCGGGGTGGCGGGGGAGACGGCGCGCCGGGAGGGATGGTTCGACCTTTCCACCTTCAAGGAACCGTACCGGGTGGAGGGGAAGAAGATCATGGGTTATGAACTGGCCGAAGCGTTCCAGTGGGAGCTGCCGGATGTGATCATCTATCCGACCGGCGGCGGCACCGGCTTGGTGGGAATGTGGAAAGCTTTTCAGGAAATGGAATCACTGGGCTGGCTGAAAAATCCGAAGAAGCCGCGCATGGTCGCCGTCCAGGCGTCGGGCTGCGCGCCGGTCGTCAAGGCATTCGAATCGGGAGCCGCGTTCTGCGATTACTGGGTCCATGCCCATACCCTGGCCTCCGGCCTGCGCGTCCCGAAGAGCTTTGCGGATCAGTTGATTTTGAAGGATCTAAGGGAGAGCGGGGGAACGGCGATCGCGGTCAGCGACGAATCGATTACCAAAGCCCAGCACGAACTATGCGAAAATGAAGGAATTTTTTCCGCGCCGGAAGGAGCCGCCACATTGGCCGCCCTGGAGGAATTGGTCCGCAGAAAATGGGTCCACCCCGATGAGCGGATCGTTTTATTCAATACCGGTTCCGGATTAAAGTACCTGGATCATGGGGAGGAATCGTCCCGGGCCCAGGCCGGGTGCGCATCCCCTCCGTTGCTGGACGGAGCCCCTTAAAAAATCTCTTCCTTTAATCGGTAACGTTTATCACGGGCGGCAGGGTGCGGGTGAGGATCACGTTTACGCCGCTGCCCTTATAGTTTTCGATCAAGACGGTCCCGAGCGCGGCCGGAAGGCGGACTGACAGGCGCGCGAGATCTTCCATCAGGCCGGTGATAAGCTCGCGCGGCAGCGATTTGTCCGTCCGCACGGGGATGCAGGGGAATGCTTCCGAGTCGGTGCGGACGACGGCCGTGACGACGCGTTTCGGGGAAAGTATCTCCTCCCGGGCGTAGACCGCGCCCTTCGGGCAGCGGTTCCCGGTGACGACGACTTCCCCGTCCGCCTGGACGGTCACGGTCAGCATGCAGCCGATCGGGCAGGCGATGCATACGAACTCGGGCATTTTCATAATCCTTTGCTTGGTCTGTCATTGCGAGCGACCCCTTCGCCTACGCTCAGGGCTAGCTCCGGGAGCGAAGCAATCTCCTTCTTCCTCATAAAGGGGAGATTGCTTCGCCTGCCCCGGTTGGGGTAGGCCGGGGTCGCTTCGCTCCTCGCATTGACACCGTGTTCATTCGATCGCCGCCTCCAGGACGTTTTCCCGTCCGGCTTCCAGGGCCGGGAATTCGGCCGGCTTGATCACGAGGCGGATCATTTCCGACGGCTGAACATGCATGAGCTTCTTCCTTTTAAATTCGGTTCCGTCGATCCGCAGCGAAAGCACCGCGTCGTTCTTCACGATCATCGGCCGCATAAAAATGATATTCTCCCGGTCCGGGGCATAAAAACTCGGGACGACGGAGCGCAGGTTGGCGCCGGCCGCAAGGCGGAATTGGCGGACACTTTCCCCGGAAAGATAGCGGACCACGGCCCGGCCGCAGCGCCGGCCTTCGTCGACGACGAAATCCACCAGGTCGTGCACGTGGAGCACGTTGCCGCAGGCGAAGATCCCGGGCGCCGCGCTCATCAGGTCGGCGTCCACCCGCGGCCCGCCGGTATCGTCGTTCAGCGGAACCCCGGCCTTGCGGGAGAGTTCGTTCTCCGGGATGAGCCCCACCGAAAGCAGGACCGTGTCGCAGCTCAGATGAAAACTGCGGGCATAATCCGGCGCGCCGTCGACGAGCGGGGTCACCGTCACCCCTTCGACCCGATCCTGCCCGATGATCCGCGAGACGATGTGCGAGAGGTGGAGCGGGATCGAAAAATCGTTCAGGCACTGGGAGATGTTGCGCGCGAGGCCGGATGGGTAGGGCATGATCTCGACGACGGCCGGCACCTCTGCACCGACGAGGGTCAGGCGGCGCGCCATGATCAGGCCGATGTCGCCCGAGCCGATCACCACCACCCGCCGGCCCGGCAGCCAGCCGTCGAGGTTCATCAGCCGCTGCGCCAGCCCGGCGGTGAACACGCCCGCCGGACGCGAACCGGCGATCGCGACATTCCCGCGGTTGCGCTCCCGGCAGCCCATCGCCAGCACGACCGCCCGGCAGGCAAGCCGGATGACGCCGTGGGCTGCGCCGCAGGCCGTCACCACGCGCGCATCCTTGCCGCCGGAAATGTCCATCACGGAGGTATCCGGGTAGATGTCGATCCCCGCCGCAAGGATTTTGGACAGCAGCCGCTCGGCGAATTCCGGTCCGGTCAGGTCGGCGCCGAATTCGTGAATCCCGAAACCGTTGTGGATGCACTGCATCAGGATTCCGCCCAGGAAATCCTCGCGTTCGACGATCGCGACGGACCGGCCGCCCTCGTGCACGGCCAGCGCGGCCGCCATGCCCGCCGCCCCGCAACCGATCACCACCGCGTCGTAGGATTTTTCCAGCATCAGGAATCGCCTTCGCGGCCCGCGGGTCGCGCGCCCCCGCGTGCCGCATCCGGTCGGGCATCGCCGATCCGGCCGAGGACGACCGGGCTGCCGCTGCCGCGCTTGGTGATCCGGTCGACAGGCATCCCCGTCTCGCGCGCGATGATCGCCAGGATCCGATAGGTGCAGAACCCGCCCTGGCAGCGGCCCATCCCGGCCCGGGTGTAGAACTTGATCCCGTCCAGCGTGGTATGCCCCTTGCGGATCGCCTCGACCACCTCCGCCTCCGAAACGGTTTCACAGCGGCAGACGATGTGCGCGTACGTTTTTTCCCGCTTCGCGAGTTCATCCAGCGCAGCCGGATCCATCCCGCACACCCGCGGGCCGCGTTCGATCGTCGCGACGAAATCCTCTTTTTCGGCCAGCTCGAGTCCGTCCTGAATCAGCAGATCGCGCACGTATTCGGCGATCGCGGGAGCGGCGGTCAGCCCGGGCGATTGGATGCCGGCCGCCTGCACCAGGCCGGGTGCTTTTTGCGAGAGGTCGATGTAAAAATCATCGCCGGGCAGCGTCGCGCGCAATCCGGCAAAGGAGGTGATGATGTCGCGCTTGGAAATGGAGGGGATCATGCGGGCCGCCATCGCAAAGACCCGGTCCAAATTTTCGGGCGTGGTGCCGGTATCCTCCTTCTCGCGGATGTCCTCGGCCGTTGGGCCAACCATCATCGTGCCTTCCACGGTCGGGATCACGAGCACGCCCTTGGAGTTCTTCGTGGGGACGGGGAAGATCACGTGCGCCGGGAAGGCCGCGGCGTTGCGGTCGAGCAGGAATTCCTCGCCTTTGCGCGGGATGATGCGGAACTCCTCGGCGTCGAACGCGGCGGAAACGTCGTCGGCGTACAATCCCGCGGCGTTGACCACGCGGCGTGCTTCCAGAACTTCCCCGCCTTCGGAGA
>Ga0105104_10000148_pt1 | contig 49525 bp, 41 predicted proteins | sample PPLLaktember2015_3_FD_87034 | JGI IMG/M metagenome (GOLD analysis project Ga0105104, IMG submission 87034) | Freshwater sediment microbial communities from Prairie Pothole Lake near Jamestown, North Dakota, USA - PPLs Lake P7 Core (6) Depth... | ecosystem: Environmental > Aquatic > Freshwater >... | reverse complement strand
GTCTCGCCAATTTTCGGTCCTCGAAAATTTGGCTCAACAGGGCGTTCCAGGGGAGCACCGACACGCCCCTATAGCACAAAAATAACCTTAACTTAGTGACATTCTTGACTGTCCCCTTTTTCCTTCCCTTTTTCCCTTTTTTTGCAGCGGCTGACCATTAAGGAAGCCGCAGGATGGCACACCGTGCCATAATAATCCCACACGTAGTGTGGTTTCTTGACTGTCCCCTTTTTTGCGACCACAGGGAATTTAATTTCATGGTCTTCAACGCGCAATTGAAAAATCGATTTAAATAGTTTACTATATTAAAACGGAGGAAAAAATAGTGCAGGATTCCATTCTGTCTCTTTCGCCCGGTATCGGTGGGATTTTTAACCCCCTACTCTACTTCAAATCCCTTACCGACAAGGAAATAAATACCATCGCAGACCGGCTGTTTAAAAAACGACAAAAAAAAGAAAAGGATCCGGCGATTCGATGTATCGTGTGCAAAAACATTATCACATCGGATACGGACGTTATCTCGATAGCAGGTCAACACCGTCATTCTTTCCGGAACCCCGCCGGTTTTTCGTATGAAATCGGGTGCTTTTCTTCTGCCCGCGGCTGCGTGAAACTGGGAGAACCGACGAATGAATTCACCTGGTTCCCGGGTTATTCCTGGTGCTATTCGGTTTGCAGCAAATGTTATACGCATATCGGCTGGTATTACCAATCAGCGGATCACCATTTTTACGGGTTGATACTGAATCGCCTGAAAAAAGAATTTTAGAAAATTTTCTTTACAAAAAAGCAATTTATTTATAAAATCTTACTTTAATAAAATACAACCTTTTTATTTTCAAAATTGAGCGTTGGCCTATACAATGCAGGAGCGGTTCGATGCGATTGTTGACGCGGTCTGATTTCGATGGTCTGGCTTGTGCGGTTCTACTGGCAGAATTAGGACTTGTAGACCAGTATAAATTTGTCCACCCAAAAGACATCCAGGACGGGAAAGTCGACGTCACCGGTAATGATATTTTAGCGAATGTTCCTTTTGTTCCGACTTGCGGGTTATGGTTTGATCATCATTCCAGCGAATGGGAGCGGTTAAAACTCTATGAGCAGTTCAAATACAAGGGCAAGAGCGAAAAAGCCCCCAGTTGCGCACGGGTCATATATAATTATTATAACGGTTTCCACGCGCTGGAACGATTCGAAGAATCCGGATTTCTCACGGCTGTAGACAAGAGCGATTCCGCCCAATTCACCACCGATGAAATCGTCCAACCGAAAGATTGGGTACTTCTTTCGTTTATTATGGACCCCCGCACCGGGTTGGGACGGTTTAAAGACTACACTATTTCCAATTATAAGCTCATGGAAAGACTCATCGAGTGCTGCCGCAGGATGCCTATAGACCGGATACTAAATGACCCGGATGTCAACGAACGGGTAACCCGCTATTTCAGCCAGGAAAAAAGCTACGAAGAAATGATCATCAATAACTCCATGCTGTTTGACAATGTACTGCTGATCAATTTATTGGAAGTGGACCCCATCATGTCCGGAAACCGCTTTAAAGAGTATGTTCTTTTCCCCCGCCAAAATGTTTCGATCCGTATTATTTGGGGTTTCCAGAAACAAAATATCGTGTTCACCTGCGGGTACAGTATTTTTAATCGTGTCATTACGTTGGATATCGGTTCCTTGATGCTGAAATACAAAGGGGGTGGGCACAAGACGGTGGGAACATGCCAGGTGGAGACCGATGAATGGCAATCGGTGCGGGATGAACTGATCGAAGCCCTTCGGATAAGAGGAAGTATGACGGAAAAGTGTGAAACGTGAAATGTGAAGGGAGAAGGGGAATTATGAAGTGAGGTGATTATGAAACTAAAATTAAAATCCATCCGCAAATTCTTTATAGGTATACTATTCATGATGTTGGTTTCGCTGTTTTTCGAGTTGACGATGCCGGGTGCGGAAAATGCATCGGGAGATCACGATCAGTGGCTGTCCACTCTTACTAACCACCGGAAAGAAAAAGACGATAACTATAAAAAATCTTCCACATCGCCTTTGGCCGGTTCAAAACGTTTACTGGTCGGCACGGTTCAAGAAGGTCAAAAGGTCTTCGTGGTAGGAAAAAACCGGGATTTCTCGATATCCGACACCGAAACCGGGGGGGTTCAATTCGCCTTAGAATACCAAAATAAGGGATGGAAATGGATCCAGTATATTCCCACTGTAACCTGTAAATTCAACGATCAAACTGTAGAACCCGGAACCGAAATGAATTTACCTGCTTTTTTCCAGTCGGCAGGATGCTTAATAGAAGTTTTTGATACGAAAGACGGGCTTACCTTTATCGTGTTTGATCCATTACGCCCCACGATTCAACATTTTTCAAACCTCCTTTATTTTGAGCCGGACCCCAAATATGCAGTTAAGGCAACAATTAAAATACTCCCCAATCCTGAAAAGATAACTATTTCGACAACGCGAAAACTGGAAAAGTATTTTTACCGGTATGCGGTCATTACCTTCGAATTGGACGGGAAGGAACTGCAGTTAACCGCCTTAAAAATGAGCCTCGGCGGAAGTGGTGAAGACAACATGCTTTTTGTACCTTTTGCAGATGCCACCAGCGGCAAGGAGACATACGAAGTGGGCCGGTTCCTGGATATCCCCGAGCCGCAGGGGTCCACCTGCATCCTGGATTTCAATTATTGCTACAACCCGTTGTGTAATTATTCCCCGGCCTACAATTGCCCTATACCTCCGCTTGAAAATAACCTGGATGTACCGATTAAAGCTGGGGAAAAAACTTATCCTCATTAACTATTTTTAGGCCCGTGAGCGATTCCAAAACCTACTCCCGCAGCAATAGCAATAGAAATAGTGACGGCGAAATGGTAAGCAGGTTCAATCCTGGCCGCAGCCAGGGGTATCGGTATGAGAGTGTCATTATATTTTTGAATCGGCGGTGTGATGTGGGCTGCCCATCATGCAATGCGGACGCAAAACTCCACGAGAGCGAAGAGCTATCCATCCCCCAGCTTTCTATTTTACTTGACCGGCTCAAAGGCCTTGATTTTTCAGGGTATATCGTATGGACCGGCGGTGAACCTTTTTATTCCATTGAATCGCTTTTATTCGGTGTGGGCCAGGCTTCACGAAACGGGTTTCATTCGGAGATCCTCACCGGCGGGTCCTGGTTCTCGCCTGGGTCCCATTACCTGGAGAGTCTTTCGCAGGTTCCGGGTGTATCTCTCCGTATTAGTGTCGATCCTGAACACCAACGGCGTATTCCTTTTTCACAGGTCATCGCGCTGACGCGCCGGGCTTTGGAACTGCAAATCGGTGTTAATTATACGTTTCGCCGAATCCCTGGGGTCCCCGACATCACCCATGCCTTTCTTGAAGAGGTACAACGGGTGCTGCCGGATTACTATCAAAAAAATCACGGCCTTTCGAGGTGGATTCATTATAATCCCCATGTGCCCATTAAACCTGCTGCTTTATCGTTGCCCCGGGGTTCGATCCCGGGAGCTTCTGCGGACGTAAGTCATCATGAAGTCTCGGTTCAATCCGGCGGTGGGGCATGTAAGATGGTCTTTCGCGATGTGGTAATCGGTAATGACGGGTTCATGTATCCGTGCTGTGGGTTATTCACTCTCCCCCCTGGCGTGCGTAAAGGTTTAACTGCCGGCGATCCTGGGGTAGAAACCTGGGAAGAACTGACTTATCGTCATCTTAGTCGGCATTTATTTAAAACGCTGCGAGAAAAAGGTCCTTTGGGTTTATGTTTGGAATCGAAGATTAAACCCTGGGAATGGGGAGCGGGTTTTTTTTACAATCCCTGTCATTTATGCCTGGAAGTATTACGGCGAGGAGTAATCGTCGATAATGGGTTTATTAAAAACGAATGAATATTCGCCGGTGGTTTCGGTGAATTTTTCTTCGACAATAATAGGAGAGAAGGGAGAGGCTTGTTCTTTGTGTTGGATGACCAGTGCGGTGATGTTGTCGTGTCCACCTGCGTCATTGGCCATTTTGATCAAGATTTCGCACATTTTTTTTACGGGTTTGTCCTGTCTTAAAACCGTGTATATTTGTTCATCAGCGATCATATCCCACAAACCGTCGGAGCAAAGAAGGATAATATCGCCCTCTTTGAGAAAGCAGTGTTTGTATTCGGGGTGAATGACAGTAGATGCCCCGATAGCCTGGTGTAATTTATTTTTCAAAGGGGAGACTCGTGCTTCTTCCAGGGTTAATTTTCCTTTGGCTACCAGGTCCATAACATAGCTGTGGTCGCGGGTCAGTAGTGTAATTCCATTTTCGTTGGCGAGATAAGCGCGTGCGTCTCCGACGTGGCAGAGGTGCAAGCTGTTGTCCAGGATCAAGGCTTCGACGATGGTACAGCCCATTCCTTCGTAACGGGGGTTGGTGAGAGCCATTTCCAGGATTTTTTCATGTGCATGAAGCAGGCTTTTGATAATTGTTTCCCGAATTTTTCGAATGTTTCCGCGGACCTGCTCCAGTAAATCCTGGGTAAGATAGTCATCCGCCAATTTGGTGGCGTTTTTGCTTGCCACATCCCCGGCGTTATGGCCTCCCATGCCGTCTGCAACGATATATAATTTTTTTTGATTGTTGAGCGAGAAAAAGTCTTCATTGTTGGGTCGTAACTTTCCGACATCCGTCATCCCATGCGCGTATTTTTGGCTTTCTTCTTTTTGCGAGCGCTCCAGGAGTTTTTTCAGCAATTTCATCGATTAAGTCCGTGTATACATAAACCTCTTTTTCATAAGCTGATTTTACAAAAGAAAAGATATAAAGTCAATGAGCGAAGCCAATTAATCCAAAAGTCTTCGATTACCGTGGTGTGTGTGGCTACTCGTATATGAGCCGATGGTCTTTTACTACGATCTCCCCGGATTTGATCACGGTATGAACGGGATTGATTCCTAGATGATAGGCCATGTAACTATAGTCCGGGATATCCAATAATAAAATATCCATCTTTTTCCCCACGGCTATGGAACCGACCCGGTTATGGCGGTCGATAGCATAAGCAGCATTAATGGTAATGGTATTGATGGCCTCTTCGATAGTCATCCCCATATTAAAGATACCGAGATGAAAACAAAACAATTGAGACGAAACCATGGAACTGCCGGGATTAAAATCGGTTCCAAGAGCCGCGATACCGTCCCTCTCGATGACCTGGCGAATGGGGGCATATTTCCCCAATTTCAAGAAAAACGAAACCCCGGGTAAAAAGACACAGGCCGTATTGGAGGCTGAAATGATCTCAATCTCCTCGGGGGTCATGGCAATCAAATGTTCGGCGGATAGGGCATTCTTCTCCACGGCAAGAACCGCCGCATTGTTGGAAGTGAATTCATCGGCATGAATTTTCACTTTAAACGAATAAGGTGCGACTTTATCCAGGTAATACGCTGCTTCCTCGTAAGAAAAGACCCCGTTTTCACAAAAAATGTCGATAAACTCCGCCAGGTTTTTTTCTTTTACAACAGGAACCACCTGTTGGATTAAATAATCAAGGAAATCCTTATTTCGGTCTTTGTAATCGTCCGGGATTTCATGGGCCCCCATGAAAGTAGGCACAATACTAACAGGGTGAAAAGCATCGAGGGCTTCCAGGACTTCCAGTTGTTTTAATTCGGTTTGAAGGTCAAGGCCATAACCGCTTTTGGCCTCAAGGGTGGTTGTTCCTGCCAGGAGGATGCGGTCGAGGCGAAGGAGGCACTGGGAGATGAGATCGTTGTATTCGATTTCGCGTGTTTTCCGAACAGTTCCTTTAATTCCACCGCCGCGGGCGGCGATTTCCTGGTAACTCACCCCCTGGAGTTTCAGGCGGAATTCATCCTGGCGGGTGTGGGCGAAAGGCAAATGGGTATGGGGATCGACAAAACCGGGCATAACTACGAAATCCGAGGCGTCGACTACAATAGCATCTTCAGTTAGAGCACAGTTTTTATTGAAATCCTCTTCAAAACCGATGAAAGCGATATTTTCACCGGAAGCCCCAAGCCAAACATGGTGTGAAACCTTGATGGCGTTCAGTTGTGAACCCCGCACAGCATTATGAGCCGCAGGATTCACGAGCTCCTTAATATTTTTTATAAGTAAATTGATCTCCGTCATAAGGATATTATACCTCACTACCTTCTCATTGACAAGCGGGATCTCTGGAAAGACGGGACATCCAGGATATCTTCTTCGCTTTCGGGGTTATTTTTCATATTGGGAATAGAATTTTCGTTGATGTATCCGAGTAGGCTGGTGGCAGGCGGTGTGGGCTGGGGTTTTTCCCTGGTGAAGGATTTGGTGGAAGAAAAACCGGGGGTGGGGTTAGGGGTATGGGGTGGTGTACTGATGCGATGGAGGGGGCGAATATTGAGGGGGTCGTTTTTCTTATCCCCTTCTTTGAACCCGGTGGCGATTACGGTCACTCTCATGAGGTCACCCATGTTTTCGTCGTCGACGATCCCGAATTTGATTTTAGCGTCGGGGTCTGCGTTGGCTTTAATGATATCGGCGATATTGCCGATTTCTTTTAAGCTGAGGTTGGAAGCGGCGGTGATATTGTAAAGGATACCGGTGGCGCCGTGAATGGAGATGTTATCCAATAAAGGAGAGGTGAGGGCTTTTCGGGCCGCTTCTTCAGACCGGTTTTCACCGCGGGCTTCGCCGGTCCCCATAAGTGTTCGGCCTTTTTCCGACATAACGGCTTTAACGTCGGCGAAATCGACGTTCTGGTAACCGGCATTATTGATAATATCGGAAATGCCTTTAACAGCTTTTAAAAGTATTTCGTCCACTTTTTTGTAAGCGTCTTTATAAGAGATGTTGGCGTCTTCGATTTCGAAGAGTTTCTGGTTTGGGATCACCAGTATTGCATCAACGCTTCCGATTAAGCTTTTGATGCCGTTTTCTGCCACATTCATCCGGTGGGCGCCTTCGAAATCGAAGGGTTTAGTGACGACGGCGACAGTAAGAATGCCCATAGAGGATGCGTGGTTGGCAATGACTTGCGAAGCGCCGGTGCCGGTACCGCCGCCCATACCTGCGGTAATAAACACCATGTTGGCGCCTTCCAGTACTTCGATAATGGATTCGGTATTTTCCAATGCGGCTTGCATGCCTAATTCGGCGTTGGAACCGACGCCGAGCCCTTTGGTAATTTTTTCGCCGATCTGTAGAGTCAGGCCGGGTTCACGGATATTGGACAGATCCTGTACATCGGTGTTGATAGCTACAAATTCGACACCTTGCAGTCCTTCTTCGATCATCCGGTTAATGGCATTTCCCCCCCCTCCGCCAACCCCGATAACTTTCAAGACAGCGCCTCTGCGCTTTTCTTTGTTGGAATAAGTAATTTTAATATCATCTTTCATCTTTTGTAATCCTCCTGGGTGGTATTACCACACGTAGGGAGACATTTTTAAAATCCCACATATTCTTTTAATTTTTGGAAGAAGCCCTGGGGTTGGTTTTTAATCATACCCCGGTCTTTCATATCGATAAGCCCATATTTAATTAATCCGACGGAGGTTGAGAATTCCGGTGAATCGACTTTGTCGATCAGGCCGCCTACCCCGGAGGGTTTTCCCATGCGTACGGGAGCGGAAAAAATATCATCGGCGATTTCCAGTAGGCCGGAAAGGTAAGCAGAACCGCCGGTGATGACAATACCGGCATTTATTTTATTTTCAAAGCCTTCTTCTTCGATTTTGCGTTTGATCATATCGAAAGTTTCTTCGGCCCGGGGTTTTAAGATATCGGTGAGTAGGGAGGCCGAGATCATGCGCATTTTTTTAGCGCCGACACTGGGTATTTCGATGTTTTGGTCTTTGAAGTTGGGATCGGTGCCGCATCCGTATTTGCGTTTGATTTTTTCGGCTTTTTCGATTGGGGTTCGGGTACCGATGGCGAGGTCGTTAGTGAAGTTGTACCCGCCGACACCGATGGTTGAGGCATGGATGAGGGCGCCGCGTTCAAAAACAGCGATATCTGTGGTGCCGCCGCCGATGTCGATGAGTGCCACGCCCAATTCTTTTTCATCCTGTGTTAAAACGGCTTCAGCAGTGGCAAGGTGTGACAAAACGAGCTTATCCACGTCGATTTTGGCTTTTTTAAGGCAGGTGAGTAAATTTTTGATAGAGGAGCGTGAAGCAGTGACGATTAAAATATAAATATCGAGGTTATTACCGATCATGCCGATGGGGTTTTTGATTTCATCCTGTGTATCCACGACAAATTCCTGTCGAAGGATATGAATGATGTCCCGGTCGTTGGGGAGCATGATGCTGCTGCCCTGTGTCACGGCGCGGTCGATATCTTCCTGGGTGATTTCCCGGTTTTTCCCGGTAATATTGACGCTGCCTTTGGCGCGGATGGATTGGATATGGCTGCCGGAAATATTAATATAAACGGATTCCACTTCGACCCCGGCAGTGAGTTCGGCTTCTTTAACGGATTTCCGGATATCGTCCACGGTGGCTTTCATATCCACGATTACGCCTTTTCGTATCCCGTTGGATTCGGCGTTACCATACCCGATAATTTCCAGTTCTTCACGTTCACCGTCGGTTTTAATTTGCCCGATAATGGTGGATATTTTCTTGGACCCGATGTCGATTCCAACCAGGTAATTGCTTTTCATTTTAATCCTTAGCCTCCGTTTCATTGGTCTGGTTTAAATTGTTGGTTTCATAGTTTGCGTATTCGAAGTAAAATCGGCCATCGAATCGCAAATCGACGCTTAGAATTTCGTATTTACTAACCAGGGGATGCCGGTATAATTCCAGGTATTCGTTGATTTTTGCGGCAAAATTCGATTCGCCGGGGTAGAAAAGTTCTTTTCGGCCATTTAGTTTTAAAGCGATCCCGTAAGGTTTCAAAATGGTCACATACTCGAGGGATTTTTTGATTCGTCCGAGTTCGGGTAAATAAGGGACAATGTCGCTGAGGTTGCTGCGTGTGATGCCCTGGATATTGATTAAATTAGTATTAAAGGAGGAACTCGTGCCCAGGATCACGCCGTCGGTATCCATAATATTGTATTTCCCGTTGATCGTTACCTGGAAAACGGGTTTTCGCAAATAAAACTGGACGACGATAGTGGATGGGAGTTGGCGGGTGATAGACACTTCCTTGATTTCATTGAAGCGCAGTAAATCGGCGCGAAGCTCGGCAAGGCTGAGGGTCAGGATATTTCCCTTGTAGGCTTTGAGTGTTTTTTCCACTTCGGCGAGCTTGAAAAAGGGTTTCTCATAGAGGACAAACTCTTTGACGTTGAGTTTGTCCCAGGTGAGGACGAAGAGGGCGACTTTATAAGCGAAGAATGCAGCCAGGGCGAGGGACAATAAAATCAAGAGAACATGGAGTCCGCGGAGCCGGATGGTGCGGATTCGTTTTTCCCTGGCGATAATGCGGCTGTTTTTGCGGCGGAGATATTCGGTTTCACCGGGATAACCGGACCTAACGGACATACGCATCATATCGCTCATTTTTTGATTACCCCCTCCATTTCTTTTGCAAATTGGTGGGCCGTATGGGTCAAATTGCCGGCGGAGAGAAAAACTACGGCATCCCCTGTGTGAATTTCCTGTTTTAAATAGTCGATAATTTTTTCCATGGAATCGATATAAAGAACAGGAGAAAAACCCGAAGTTTTAATTCGCTCGGCTAATACACCGCTGCCGACATTTTCGATTTCCTTTTGATTGGCGCTGTAAATGGGGGCGAGGATCAACCGGTTTATACCGTTAAAACAGGTGGCAAATTGATCCATTAGGAGTTCCAGCCGTGTAAAACGGTGGGGTTGAAAAACAGCAATAATACGTTTAAAATCGCCGCTGAGAAGGGTATCGAGCACAGCGCGAATTTCTGTCGGGTGATGGGCATAATCGTCCACTACCAGGTAATGGTTGTTGTAAAACAGGACCTGGAAACGACGTTCGGGCAAATAAAACCGTGATAAAGCTTCTTTAATGGTTTCGATATCGATGCCGATTTCAAGGGCAGAACCGATGGCGGCAAGGGCATTGGAGATATTGTGGAGACCGCCGACATCCAGTTCGATTCGGCCTTTACTCGTATTTTTGACGAATAAATCGAACGAACCGTGAAACGCAGAATTTTTTATATTTTCAGCCCGGATATCCGCCTGCCCGGAAAGACTGTAGGTCATGACCCTCTTATTGAAGAAGGGAAGGATTTTTCTAACTTCGGGGCAGTCGATGTTGGCAATAATGGTCCCGTAAAAAGGGACATGGTTACCGAAATCGATAAAAGCCCGGCGTAAATTATCCATGTTTTTGTAATAATCGAGGTGGTCGTTTTCAATGTTGGTAATGACAGCGAGGGTCGGCAGCAACTGTAAGAAGCTTCCGTCGGATTCATCGGCCTCGGCAACGAGGTAAACGGATTTACCGAGTTTAGCGCCGCTCTCTTCGATTTTCAATTTTCCACCCACCACGAAAGTGGGGTCTTTTTTAGCGGCGGAGAGAATGGCTGCGATCATGGAGGTGGTAGTGGTTTTACCGTGAGTACCGGCAACGGTGAGGGAGAATTTCATCCGCATTAATTCGGACAGCATTTCCGCGCGTGGAATGACGGGGATACGCCGTTTCAACGCTTCGCCGACTTCCTCATTTTCTTTGGTGACCGCACTGGAATAAACCAGGGTTTCGGCGTCCCCGAGATTTTCCTTTCGGTGGCCCAGGTATACGGCAATCCCTTTGGATTTTAAACGTTTGACGGTAGAACTCTCGCTGATGTCGGAACCGGAGACGATAAAACCCATATTATGAAGCACCTCGGCGATCCCGGACATGCCGGACCCGCCGATTCCTACGAAATGTATTTTTTTTATCGGACTTAATTCAATCATTGGCTAACACCATTTTCCTATGCCTGGATACATTTAAAATAATACCCGCTATAATCAGGCAGGCCACTAGTGAACTGCCTCCATTGGATATAAAAGGGAGAGGTATTCCCTTGGTGGGAAAGACTCCCAGCGTTACTGAAATGTTAATCATGGCCTGCAGCACGATCAAAAAAGTCAACCCGGTCACCAGCAGATAGGTATGGTTGTACCCGGATTGTTTGGCCACATTGAGGCCCCGTATCATGAAAAGAAAGAAAAGCACCACCACGGAGGAAGCTCCCACAAAGCCGACCTCTTCGCCGATAATGGAGTAAATAAAATCCGAATAGGCGTACGGGAGGAAAAACAGTTTCTGTGTGGATTTACCGAGGCCTTTACCGAAAATTCCCCCGGAACCTACGGCATAAATGGACTGGTGAACCTGGAAATTGGCGGCGGTTTCCTGGGATGTGGGCGACAGGAAGGCCGTGATACGGTTCATTTTGTCGGGGTTCATCATAAAGATCAAGATCATACAGGGGATCATGATGAGGGCAAAATAGCCGAAATACCGGAGGCGAAGACCTGCAAGAAAAAGCATAATAAGAGTTATGGCCAGGATAAGCATAAAGTTTCCCAGGTCCGGTTCTTTCAGGATCAATAATTCGACGACGAAAACAGGGATCATCAGCACCAGTAATTTCCGGATGTCGTTAATGTCGTTGGTTTTCCGGCTTAATATAAAAGCGAGGTAGAGCACAACGGCTATTTTGGCATACTCGGAGGGTTGAATGGAGAAACCGCCGACCCGGATCCACCGGAAACTGTTGTTGATCCTCCCGGTGATGAAAACCATAGAAAGGCCGATTATAGCGATTAGCATCGCTCCCATAACCAATTTGGTATTTAAATAGAGGGGGTTCTTCAAGGATGAAATGATGACGGCTGCGAGTAATCCAAGAACCAAGAACTTGAGTTGTTTTTTCAAATAAAAAAGGCTGTCGTGGTGTTGTTCGAAGGCCAGGCGGTGTGTGGAGCTGTACACCATAATCAAGCCGATGAGAACCAGGAGGGATGTTATTATAATCAACATCCTGTCAATCTTGTACAGTTTAACCATCGAGTTTTTCCTTGAGACGAATAACGGCTTCTTTAAAAACCTGGCCGCGGTGTTCGAAGTTTTTAAACATATCGAAGCTGGCGCAGCCCGGGGCTAATAAAACGACTCCGCCGGTGGATTCCAGGGAGTGCAGTCCTTGTGCTGCTGCGTGGTCGAGGTCTCGGACATCTTCCAACCGGGTTTGAAGGTCGGGTGCAGTGTCCGCCAGTTGCTGCCGGATAAGGCCGGCGGATTTTCCGATCAATAAAATCTTTTTTGCCCTGTCCCTGAGGAGGGGAACCAGTACGGTGAAATCGCTGCCTTTATCTTTACCGCCCAGGATAACCGCCAGGGGTTCCCGGATACTGGCAATAGATTTGATGGTGGCATCGACATTGGTGGCTTTTGAATCGTTGATAAATTCGACATTCCCGATTTTGCCGGAGAATTCCATGCGGTGGGCTAACCCGCGAAAAGATGCGAGATTTTCCTCGATACCTGCCGGCGACATCCCGGCAAAACGCGCGGCGAGGGATGCAGCCATAACATTCTCCAGGTTGTGAAGGCCGCGAAGGGGATTTTGCTTTAAAGAGATGGTTTCTTCCCCGGAACCGGTCCCGGGAAATGGGCCATTTAAATAGAGTGTTTCACCTGAAATGCACGCATGGTGAACCTTCACCGAATGAGAATGACCGCCGGATGAACCGGGGGCTTGGCATTTCAACGAAAACCAAACGATTCTGCCCGGTCCGAAAGTTCCCGGCGATGCGTCGTAACGCTGTTTCAATCCCGGATCGTCATAATTGAGTATCAAAACATCACCTGGTCGCTGATTTTTGACCAGGTTTATTTTGGCATTGTAATAATCATCTAATGAGGGGTACCGATCGAGGTGATCGGGAGTTAAGTTTAAAATAAGGCCGATGTGCGGGCGGAAATCCTTGATCTCTTCCAGTTGGAAACTGGATACTTCCAGTACCACGACAACGTTAGGGAGTTTTGAAATCCCCTGGATTTCAGAGATGAAAGGTGTCCCGATATTACCGGCCAGGAAACTGTTAAAACCGCCGCATTTTAGCAGGTGGTGAATCAAGCTGACGGTAGTGGATTTTCCATTGGTACCGGTAACGGCGATAACGGTAATGGATTGGGAATCGATGGAGGAAAAGGCCAATTCGATTTCGGAGAGGATTTCGATGCCGCGGTCCCGGATTTCCCGGAAACGGGGGGTTCGGGCATCCACGCCGGGGCTAACGATAATACGCCCGACTTGAAAAAGTTCTTGGAAACGGGTTTCCCCCACCAGGAAAATAATACCCTGGGATTCGTAATTTTTTTGTTCTTCCGGGTTATCGATGGGCGTATCGTTGAACAGGTAGATTTTTGAAGGGTGTCCGTACTGCTTTTGCCTGGCCAGCAGGAAATCCAGTGCTCCTTTCCCGGTTTTACCAAAACCGATTACTGCGGTGATGGGGTCCATCGATATAGATTTATAGTTGTTACTCATTTTTTAAAAATTCCTCCACTGCTCTTTCCAGGTGAATGCCCCTGGATGCTTTGAACAGGAGCACGCTGCCGTTTTTGGCGGCTTTTTTTAGAAATTTTCCCGCTTCTGCCGATTCCCCGAAGGAATAGATAAATTGGGAATTAAAACCTTTTTCGGCTGCCCCCTGAGCAATGTGTACAGCTCGCTTTCCTACGGTAACCAGCCGGTGGAATGCCAGGGACGCCAGGAATTCCCCGACCTCTTTGTGGAAATGATTTTCCTCTTCGCCCAGTTCCAACATATCGCCCAACACGGCGATTTTTTCCCCCTGGCCGGTTTTGCCTTGATACTCATGGCTGATCCATTCCAGTGTTTTTTTCAAGGCTTCGGGGTTGGAATTATAGGTTTCATCGATAACTGTAAAATGGCCTTGCTCATAAAAGCGGATTTGTCCGCGATCTGAGAGGGGAGTGATAAAAGGAAGGGAGTTTTGTATCTCGGTCAGGGTCATTCCCATGTGGTGCCCGACCATAACGGCGACGAATAGGTTTTCTACATGGAGTCGGTTGATGAGCGGGGTGGTCAAACGAGTTTCGGAACCGAAGAAATCGATAACCATGATGCTCTGGCGATCTTCTCTCACGACTTCTTTCAAACGGATATCGGCGTTGGGTCCCTTAGGCCCGATACCGAAGTATATCCATTTTCCCGTGGGGTTAGTTTTTTCTTTCAGTGCGTTCATTAACGGTTCGCAGTCGGCATTGATAAAAGCGGCATCCCTGGCTTCGAGGTGATTCACAATTTCCGATTTGGCTGTTGCGGCATTTTGGATCGTTTTCAAAAACTCCAGGTGAACAGGATAAACATTTAAAATAACCGCGATGTTGGGTTTCAGGATACCGGCCAGTAAATCGATTTCGCCGATACCGGGGAAACTCATGGCCAATTCGAAGACAGCGGCTTCTTCCTGCCCGGACATATTGAGGAGGGAAAAGGGCATACCGATCCAATTATTCCAATTTTTAAAGGAGCGATATGCCCTGAATTTATGGGACAAAAGTTGAAAGATGAACTCTTTTGTGGTGGTTTTCCCGGCACTGCCGGTGACACCGATATATTTAATATGCCGGAGGGTATCCCGTACATGACCGGCTAATCGATGGGCAGCCTTCAACGGGTCTTTAACCCGGATTAATGGGATGGGATGACTGAGGGCTGAGGCATCGAAGTCGAAGGATACGACAGCTCCGGCGTTAGTTTGTTCGGATAATTGGGATACAAACCGGTGACCGTCACCGGTTTCGGTTTTAAAAGCAAAGAAAAAAGGTCCCGGTTCGGTGATTTGGCGGGTATCGAAATGGAAATGCCGGTATCGATACTCTTTCTCTATTTGTCCTGCTTCCAGGTCACCGTCGATAATATGAGCGATTTCATTCAAAGTGAATTCAGGCATTTTTTTCTTTTTCCTTTGATAATAAATCCAATTCCTGTGCCGCCACTTCATAATCGTCGAAATGGACGGTTCGGTCTTTGAAAACCTGGTAATCTTCGTGGCCTTTTCCTGCCACAACGATTAAATCGCCTTTTTGGGCCATATTAATGGCTTTTTTAATGGCTTTTTGGCGATCCACTTCTACCGCATAGTTGTTAAAATTCCCGGGAAACCCGGCGATAATATCTTTAACGATAGATTCGGGGTCCTCCTGCCTCGGGTTATCGCTGGTGACAAAGACAAAATCGGCATTCATCGAAGCCGCTCGGCCCATGCGAGGCCGTTTGGTTTTATCCCTGGACCCGCCGGCTCCAAAAACAATGATGAGTCGTTGGGGAGCCAGTTCGCGAAGGGATTGCAGGAGCCGTTCCATGGCATCGTCGGTGTGAGCATAATCGATCAACACGCCGAAATCGCCTTTATAAATCATATCCAACCGGCCTTTTACCGGTTTAAACTCAGAAATAGCCGCGGAGATATTTTCTAAAGAAATCCCCTTTATCACAGCGGATGAAACAGCAGCCATGATGTTCAATAAATTCACCCGCCCCACCAATTTACTTTTAAAATCGATATGGCCTTTCGGGGTTCGTAAGTTGGCTTGAATGCCTTCCTGGGAAAATTTATACCGAAGGGGTTGAACGTCGGCATTTTCGGAATACCCGTAAGTGACATACCGGCAATTCAATTGCTCCAGAATCTTCAAACCCATCGGATCATCGACGTTGATTACCGCCCAATCATCCAGACCCATTTTTCCAAATAATATCAGTTTGGAATCGAAGTAATCGTCCATGGTGCCATGAAAGTCGAGATGATCCCCGGAAAAGGTAGTAAAAACGGCCTGTGAAAAGCGAATATCTTGGACACGGTGAAGTTTGAGCGCAACGGAAGAGGCTTCCATTACCAGGTGGGTACACCCTTTTTGGTGGGCTTTGTATAAATAGCTGAAAATATCTACGGCTTCAGGTGTAGTCAGCGAGGTTTTCTCGGTCTTTTCATCGAAATGCATGCCCAGGGTGCCGATCTTGGCAATTTTGTGTTCACGGCTGAATATGGCGTGGATGAGAGAGACGACGGTGGTCTTCCCGTTGGTGCCGGTCACCCCGATATTATACATCGAATCGGTCACATAATCGTAAAAGGCTGCAGCTATGCGACTAAAAGCCACTCGGGCGTTTTTTACCTGGACCCATGTTAATAGGAGTGGGATATCAGGGAAAGTATCGTCCGGTTTCGATTCGAAGATAACACACGACGCACCCTGGGCAATTGCATCGCCCAAATATTTTAACCCGTTTTCTTTATAACCGCGCACCGCAAAAAAACAGTTTTTGGGCCGAATCTTCCGGGAATCCAATTGTATGCCCGTAATTTCGATGTGGAGACTCCCGCTGTACGATATCACGTCTACTTTTTTTAATAATTCATCCAGGTAAGCTGTTTTGTTTGTTATATTCATAGTCACAACCTTGAAGCCGTTTTATTTCCCATTGCCGGAGAAATACCCAGGTAAATAATCAATTTTTCTGCAATGGTTTTAAACAAGGGAGCCGCTACATCTCCACCATAATACAGCCCTTTCGGTTCATCCACCAACACAAACATGGTAATTTGCGGGTTTTGGGCAGGAAAAAATCCCCCGAAAGAGGATATATAACGTAATCCTTCCGAATGGCCCTGGGAACGATTAATTCTCTTTGTAGTACCGGTTTTTGCCGCAACCGGAACTTCTTCGATATAGGCACTTTTACCGGTCCCGGATTTGACGACTTGCGTCATGATACTGGTCATCCGATGCGCTGTTCCTGAAGAAATAATGGGCCTGGGCTGCTCTTTCTTTAAATAGACGCCCTCGATCTTTTTTATAATATGGGGTTGAAGAAGATAGCCATTGGTGGCAATCACATTGAAAGCCCCGATCATCTGGATCGGTGTTACCGCCACTTCGTACCCGTAGGCGATAAAATAAACGGAAATACCGCTCCATGTCTTCACAGGATTGACGATTCCCCTTTCTTCCCCCGGTAATTCGATCCCTGTGAGTTGACCCAGTTTAAAATTATTAATGGCTCTCATGACGTTATATTTGCCCATTCGTGCCCCGATCAATGCAGCGCCGATATTACTGGAATTGATGACGATCCCTTCGACTGTAAGATAGCTATAAGGATGAACATCGGAAATACTCCGGTCTTTGATTTTAAATTCGCCGTTCCAGCAGAAAAATTCCTCCTGGGGAGCACAGATACCAAAATCCAACGCGGAAGCCACCATTAAGACTTTAAACGTGGAACCCGGGTGATAAATAAACGAAACAGCGTTGTTTTTCCGAAAGGCCGGGGGGGTTCCCGCTATCTTTTCCGGGGAATAATCCGGGGAACTGGCCATTGCCAGGATAGAACCGTCTCCGGTATTCATGACGATGACACACCCACGCGGGGCACTGTATTTTTCCAACGTCATTTTTAATTCTTTTTCAACGAAATACTGGATCGAGGCATCGATAGTTAAATAAATATCTTTGCCTTCTTCGGGTTTTTCTATGTATTGGAGATCGAAAGTCTTACGCCGCGCATCCTGTTCTAATTGGACGATGCCGCCCTTCCCGGCAATGGCGGGGTTAAAATGAAATTCGATTCCTCCCAAACCCTGCTCATCGATACCCACCCCCCCAAGAATATGGGAAGCCGTATTCCCCTGGGGGTAAACCCTCCGGTACTCTTCTACAAAATCGATTATAGGCGATTTATCTTTTTTCTTGTGCGCCTCTTTGATATCTTTTAAAATTTCGAATTCGTCGTCGGTGAGTTTGCGTTTCAACCAGATGAATCTATTTCCTTTTATAATGCGTTTCTTGATGTTCCTAATCTCATCGGTATTAAACATGATGCCGCTTTTTTTCACTTCTGTCAAGAGGGTTAGGGCTTCTTCGGGATCCCGGTTACTGATAAAAGCCGATTGAGTTTTAACGGAAATGGCCAGGATTTCACCGTTTCGGTCATAAATCGTTCCCCTTTTGGCAATAAGCGACTCGGTGCGGGTACTCTGGCCCTGTACTTTTTTTACATTCTCTACATAATCCACTACCTGGATTTTTACCAGGGAAGCGCCTACAACCAACACCCACACGCAAAAAACAATAAAAAGGAATAATATGCGTTTTCGCTCAATGCCTGCTGCGGTCACGGTCACCTCCCGGTACTTTGATGATCTGTTCCGGTGTGGGGTATTGGTACCCCAGTTCCTCGATCACTCTTTTTTCTACCCGTTCAAGATTTAAAAGTTGGGCTTTCCGGGATTTCAATTTATCGATTTCTTCTTTTAACCGCTCTTTACGGGTGGCCAACTCCTGTAATTCATACCCGTAATCCACGGTTTTAATATTCAACGACATATAAGTAAACGCCAGGATGAAACCCAAAGCGGCAAGCAATATGATCAAACCCCGCGATATATTTTCGATCTTCATAGTATCTCCCCGGCCCTGAGTTTTACCGACCGAGACGGCAGGTTTTCGGCGACTTCGCTTTCGGATGGAAAAGTAGGAAAGGGTTTGATGATTCTTAAAATCGATTCTTTTTGCAGGGCAATAAACGTATTTTTCACTATTCGGTCTTCAACGGAGTGAAAGGTCAAAAATACGATTCGTGCGCCTTTTTTCAAATAGTGGGGAATCTTTCGAATAAAATCGTCGATGCCTTCCACCTCCTTATTCACAACAATGCGGAGGGCCTGGAATACATTGGCGGCCGGATGGGTCTTTCCCCTCTTGGGTTTCCATCCGTAAAGCTTTTCGATGATCGCGGTTAATTGGAGGGTTGAACGAAAGGGTTGAAATAACCGGGTTTCGATGATCCGTTTGGCTAGAAACCGGGCTTTGGGAACTTCCCCGTATTTTTCAAAAATATCCGTCAGCATTTTTTCCGTATAGGAATTGACTACTTCCGCTGCCGAGATCGGGGAATTTCGATCTTTTCTCATATCCAACGGTGCATCGATGCTGTGAGAAAAACCCCTCTGCGGGTCTTTGAGCTGGACCATGGAAATACCGGGGTCCACCAATATCCCGGAAATCGCTTTTCCTGCAATATCGGCTCGTTCGAAAAATTCTTTGAAGTCCAGGTGATGGAACTCGATACGTTCTCCGAATTCAGCCAGGTGATTTTTCGCCTGGGCGAGGCTTTCGTTATCCATGTCGATACCGATCACACGGGAATCGGGGAATGATTCCAATAGCTGCCGGGCGTGCCCGCCCATACCCAATGTACAGTCTATGAACCACTGCTGCGGGGTATCGCGAAAAATAGCCGTGATTTCTTTACTTACTACCGGGTAGTGTTGAATACTCATTAATCAGCCTCGCAACCATTTGCATTTTTTCATCGCTGAAGTCGCCGCTAAGCGATTTCTCTTTGAATAAATCTTCATTCCACAGCACCATGTGATCAATTTTCCCAAAAATACGCAAATTGGCATCGTTTAAACGGCATGCCTTGCGTAATTCCGGGGGAATTAGAACCCGCCCCCGGGGATCCACTTCGATTTCGTTTCCCCAATAGCTGGTTCGACTAATATATTCCTCTATTTCCGGGGATCTCATCATTATTTGCTCTATACTCTGTTCGATTTTTTCCCAAACCGACAGCGGATAGAGATAGACACGATCTCCATTTAGGGATGTTAAATACAACTGGGAGCCGAATTGATCCACGAGTATGGAGTGGTATTGCGAGGGGACCTTGATCCTGCCCCTATCATCCACGCGCAGCACAAAACTACCTCTAAATCGCTTCGTCATCCCATTTTGTCCCATTTTCACCCATTTATGATAATATATATCTATACTGAATGTCAACAGGAAAAAATAAAAAAAAAATAAAAAAATTTACTTTGCTCTTGACACCCCAGATATAGTGTTTTAGAATTAGGGTTCAACTAAATACGAGAAATTATCAGGAGAGTTTAATATGGAAATTGAAGGTTTTAGTGAAAATGCGTTAAAGATATTGCGTGCCCGGTATTTTAAGAAGGATGAAAACGGTGAGTTAATAGAAAATAAACCGTCGGATATATTTCGGCGGGTATCGAAGTATATAGCCAATGCAGAGGAGTCGAAGGAGGTGAAGAGTTATTGGGAAGAGCGGTTTTTTCGATCCATGATGGACCGTGATTTTATGCCGAATTCGCCGACCTTGACGGGAGCGGATAGGGGTTTATGTCTATCGGCGTGTTTTGTATTGCCGGTGGAGGATTCGTTGGACGATATATTTGAGACAGTAAAGAATGCAGCGTTGGTGCATAAAGAGGGTGGTGGAACGGGTTTCGATTTTTCCCGGATACGGCCGCAGGGGAGTTTTGTGAAGAAGACGCAGGGGATCGCATCGGGGCCCGTCTCGTTTTTAAAGGTCATCGATGCAGGGACCGAGGCGGTTAAGCAGGGGGGGACGAGGCGTGGGGCCAACATGGGGGTTTTGAGGGTCGATCACCCGGATATAAACGATTTTATTACTATGAAAAAGGATGGAATTACGGCCCAGAATTTCAATATTTCGGTGGCAGTTACGAAAGAATTCATCGATGCATTGAAAAATGAAACGGCATATGATTTAATCGATCCCCGGACCGGTCAAGCGGCAGGGAAGAAGGATGCGAAAGAGATTTTTAATAAGATTGTCGAGTCGGCCTGGCAGAATGGTGATCCGGGGTTAATTTTGATCGACAATGTGAATGAAAAGAATCCGACGCGAATGCAGGGGCCGATTTATGCTACTAATCCATGCGGTGAGCAGCCCCTCCACGATTATGAAGCGTGTAACCTGGGTTCCATCAATGTTGCGAATTTTTTCAATCCCAAAGCTGGAGATTTATTTGATTGGGAGCGGTTCAAAGAGCTTATTCATATGAGTATCCGGTTCCTGGATGATGTCATCGATGTGAATATTTACCCGTTGAAGCAGATCGATCGAATGGCCAAATCCAACCGGCGTGTCGGGTTGGGGATCATGGGTTTTGCGGATTTATTGATCAAGATGGAGATCGAATATGACACGGAAGCGGCATTGGCGATAGGGCGCAAGCTGGCTAAATTTATGCGGGAGGAAGCCGAGAAGGCGTCAGTGGCGTTAGCGGAAGAGAAAGGGAGTTTTCCCAACATCGAGAAGTCCATTTATCAAGGGAAAAAGATGCGCAATGCCACTGTATTAACGATTGCTCCCACCGGAACCATTTCCCGTATTGCCGGGTGTTCGTCCAGTATCGAGCCGATTTTTGCATTTGAAACCATTTCAAAGATTTTGGACAGTGAGATCAAAGACCTTCACCCGCAGTACAAGGAATGGAAGGAAGCGAACGAGGGCGAACCGCTGCCTCATTATTTCATAACAGCCGCTGAAGTTCATCCCCGGGATCATATCAAAATGCAAGCCGTATTCCAGGAATATGTCGACAGTGCGGTATCCAAGACCATCAATTTCCCCAATGAGGCCACGCGGGAAGATATCGCCCAGGCGTATATGATGGCCTTCGATATGAAAGTAAAAGGGATTACCGTGTACAGGGATGGATGCAGGCTGGTTCAAGTACTGAATAAAGTCACGGCTCATACGCCGCGGCCTATGGAACGGCCGGATGCCCTTCCGTCCACCACATATAAAATTTCGACGGGTTTGGGACGTTTATATATTACAGTGACATTCTCCGAGCATAAACCCTTCGAGGTTTTTTGTTCCATCGGTAAAAGCGGTTATTCGACGATGGCGGATGCCGAAGCCATCGGGAGATTGATCTCGCTGGCGCTGCGCAGCGGTATCGCCTCGGAGGAGATTGTCAGCCAGTTGAAAGGTATCGGCGGTTCCGAACCGACTTTCCATAATGGCACTCTTATTCAATCCATCCCGGATGCCATTGCCCAGGTATTGGAAAAACTTACAGGAAAAGTCGCTCTCCATAAAATGGATATGTGTGGTGTGACCTGTCCTCAATGCGGAGCTACTATGCCGGATGAAAAGTGCCCCGTTTGTCCCCAGTGCTCCTGGACCAAATGTACTTAACTCGTTTCTTAACTTTTTCGAGATCAGGAGTACTTTTTTAAAAACCGTTTGCACAGTTCATAGTCTTCCAGTTGTTTATTCGATACCGCTTTACCTTGTTCAATATCCGCTTCGATATCTGCAACGGTTTTTTTTGAAAATTCCATGGCAACCTGGAATTCTTCCGGGTTGTTTTTGGGATTTCGCTTGATTTCATGGGGGGAGTCTTCTTCCTCGAAATCGGGCTGCGGTATTTCGATATCGGCTCGTTCCAGGAAACGAACAGCCAGGAGGTAATCCAATTCTGCTTTTTTTGTTACCGGGATACCCTGGGCTTTCATTCTTTCCACGACCCGGACAATAGCCCGGGAACGTTTGATCATCTCACCCCGATCGGTCTCTGCCGGCGGCATGGTTTCATCGGGGGAATCGTTCTCCTTTTTTTCATCAAATGCTTTCGATAGGTTATCCAGTCCAGAACCCATTTTGTTTTCCACGTTTTTTTTATTTTTATTCGTCTTGTAAAACTATCAACTATATCGGGAATTTAAAAAAGCCGCTTTATAGGATTTTTTATTTTTATATTTTTTCCCCTGGCTCCGAGTAAGTTCCGTTTTGGATTAAGGATTTCGGGGAATGGGGAAGTTCCACGGTGAATATGCTTCCTTGTCCGGGTTCGCTCTCCAATCGAATCGAGCCGCCGTGGAGGTAGATCAAGTCGCGGGTAATAGCCAGTCCGAGGCCGTGGCTGAATTCATCGCCGGTGGGTTTTGCGCTCAAGACTTGAAATTTCATGAATAATTTACTTTTGTCGTCGGCGGTAAAGCCCGGGCCTTCATCTTTTATAGTGATTCTTGAACCGGAGTCCGTCGGTGTGACCGATACATCGATGGTTTTACCGTGGGGTGAAAACTTGACGGCATTTCCCACCAGGTTTTCGACGATCTGCTGCAGCAGCATTTCGTCTGCGACTATTGTGCTTTCTTTTTCTATAGTAAGGTTTATTTTTTGATTTTTTTTAACAGCATCCGGCTGCATCCGGCCGATGACCTGCTCGACGGTTTTTCCAACAGATAGCGTGTTTTCGTACATGTGCAATTTCCCGCTTTCGATTAAAGCCAGTTCCAAGAATTCGGTAACCAATGAAGTCATTTTTTCTGCGTTACGGTTGATTTTTCCAAGTTTTTCGAGGGCCAGGGGGTCATTTTTAAAATGTTCCTGGAGCCAATCGGCATAAAGAATAATGACCTGCAGTGGGTCTTTAAGTCCGTGGGCCGCGATTTGCATGAGGTTATCTTTGATTTCGTTGGCTTTATTCAGTTCGCGGTTGGTGGTTTCAAGGACGTTGGAGGTTTTTTTTAATTCTTCGTTGGTGGATTGGATCAATATGCTTTTGACATAACTCCGCCACCGGATGTTATCCAGGATAATGAACCCGGTGGCAGCGATTATTACGGCCACCAGGAGATTTAAAAGCCCATAAATCGACTCCTCCGAAACGAAAGCCATGCGGTTTTGAATCCCGACAATAACGAACACCATCATGGTTATTCCCATATTGATCAACGCATGATTGCGCTGCACCGGGATTAAGACAAAGGTGAGAATAACCAAAGCAAATCCCCCCATATAAATGGGATTAGCGCTGACCAGTCCCAAAATGGCACCGGTGGATACTCCCAGGTAAAGAAAGATCACTATCATGAGTTCATACGCCTTTTTCTTAAAATAAGGCAATGAAAAGAGGATGAATGCGATTCCTCCCACTGCTGAAAGTCCATAGCGAAAATAACTCAAACTCGGAATCCCGGGAAACATCTTCTTGTCGATGAAAATATATGGAATCCAGACGATGATGGTCAGTAAGAATACCGGCATGATGACCGATGTGCACTGCCGGTTTAATTCTTCTTTAAACGATGATGCAGGGGGAGTATTGATCCCCTCTTCAATCAAATCAAGTATCGATTTCATAGCTCTCCTGCTTTTGTTTTTCTTATTCCCACTGGTTTTTGAATCATTAAACCTCTACCGTGACCGTTTTTTCCAATCCGTTTTGTTTTAAAATTTATTATAATCGAAAGATTATCTCGCTGTCAAATTTATTTTCTTTTAATTTAAATTTCCTCAAACGACAGCGCTTTTATTGCAGGGTAGTGATATCCGGTTTCGCATCCTGGCCATAATGCACAGGGGGATGGGCAGTATGGAGCCCACTGTTAAGATGAGTCGGGATTTCTTTTAATTTCATCATTCTCAAACCCGTTTACCGGCGATGGCTGACATATCCTGGAGAATCGAAGCAGGATCGATATTGAAAAAATCCTGCAAAATCGAATAAAGCGCCGAGTTGGCTTTTTTTAACCGGGAAGGAGAATCGAAAAACATTTCCACGGCGGTAGCCAGCGTTTCCGCTTCATTGGTTCCTGCGTATAAACCCAGGATCGATTCCCCTTTTATCGCTTTTTTCCATTCATTATGAATAACCGTTTTCCAATGACCTACTTTCCCGGGTGAGAGACGTGCGGAAGGTACACCGTCGACATGTCCGTCTTCCATGTCAAAATAGTGTGCCAATTCATGGTAGATAATATTATGCCCTTCACCGGGAAACAGGGCGGTCTTTTCGATGCTTTTCTCCGTGACGATCAATGGACTATTGGTAGTGGCCTGGCCTTCCCGGTTTCCCCTACCGATAACATACTGCCGGTTAAATGTCTCACCGGGGTATACCACGATTCCGTCCCGTACCGGGAGTTCCCAATACGGTTGGCCATGTATAACCACCGCCAGCCACATCGCAATCGATACCCGGGTATCGATTGCGATGGTTTTCCCCCGGATTCCATCGATGGGTATTTCGCTTATTATAATCCGGGCGTTTTTTTCAAGTCGATCCCGCCCCCCGGCGTCCAGGTTTCGGTAAAAAACGGATTGCCTCGTTAATATCTCTCTCCATCCTGTCGGGAAGGGTTCCTTTACCAGTTTGAAACGCAGGAAGGGTTTTTTTAACGTTAAAAAAAGGTAAAAAATCTCCACTGCCATCGATAGGGCAATGAGAAGAAAAAATACTTTTTTAAATACCAGCGATGTGATAATACCGGTGAAAAGAATTATCGAAGAGTTTAAACCGATAAATACGATATCGATTTTATAAATGGGTTTCATCCATCACGAATCCCTTTCATCCAGGATTAAGAATAGACTCTTGTTTTTAAAATCCTCTAAAACTTCTCCTGGGATTGGGTTTCCATTGCAATATAAGACCAATTCGATATATTCCGGGATACCCTCTAAGGTAACCAACTGATTCTCCGAGCAATCGAAACTTCCTCTTACCGCCCGGGGAGCACTTTTTAATGAGACTAAACGGTTCTTTGAACAATCGAAATTCCCATTAATGGCATTGGGTACTCCCTCCAAAGAAACCAGGCGATTGTTACTGCAAATAAACGCTTTCCCGACATAAGCGGGGGAACTATCCAAAGACTCCAAACGGTTGGAGTGACAATAGAATGAAACTCCAACCGTTTTCGGGCATCCCGCCAATGTTTCCAATTCATTATTGGAACAATTAAAATCGCCCTTTACGACGCCGAAAGAAACCGGGATTCGTGATAATTTTTTAAAACTGATATCCACTGTACCGTTGACATTCACCGTACCGTCTTCCTGGATAGAATAGAGCTCTACTCCAAGCTCATTGAGAATTAATTCGATTTCGTTTTTATTCATATCGGAATCCTCCGCCTCATTTATACCCCAAAATCTTTTTTTTTGCAAGATCAAATAAAATACTATTCCGTCCTACCCGAGGTAGGACGGAATAGTATTAAAACCAAATCACAGGAGGATACAATGACCGTAAGGCCATTTTTCAAACATAAGACTTTTAACGCTAAAGATGATAAACGGTTGATTTCCTTTCACTGTTAACCGCTGCCTGCCTTTTGGTAGCGCCGGGCTAATATCGATAGCCACTTCTGAACCCGGCCTACCAAAAAGAACCCAACCCATCAGGGTTTTTAACCAATTTCGCATTCAACATGCTCCTTATTTATTTTGTAACTTCTTACTTTTTATACTTACTTAATCCTTACTATTTCTTTTTTCTTTTAGCCTGTTTTATATTCAATCGTAAAATAACTTTTTTCATTACGCTTAAATTATAGTATAACCCACACTCCAAATCGTCCTAAATCATGATATTAGACATATTTTTTTTTACATTTCCCAATTTCAATTAAATGAAATCCGGGAAAGACCACTTCAGAAAATAAAAAGTCAAAGCCCATGATTTCACCTTTTTTTAAATTTTTCTCTCCTTTTGTGTCAGACAGCGGTCTTCATTTTCGATGTTTCATACTGGAAAGCAAAAGAAAAATCGGTTAGAGGTACTTCTCGATTTCTTCGATCAATTCGATTTGTTTGATGGGTTTGGAAAGATAGGCGTTCATTCCTACTTCCAAAAAGCGCTCTTTATCGCCCTTCATCGCATGGGCAGTCAAAGCGATAATGGGGATTTCTTCCAAACCCATTTGTTTTTCTTTTTCGCGGATCAACAGGGTTGCTTCGATGCCGTCCACGTCCGGCATCTGGATATCCATCAAAACCAGGTCGAAGCGTGTTTTTTCGATTTTATCCAGTGTTTCTCTTCCATTATTGGCTAAATCCACGATAAATCCTCTTTTTTCCAGGATTCGTTTGATCAGTTTCTGGTTAATCGGGTTATCTTCGGCCACCAATATCTGGTATTGTTTTTCCTGGAAGGTATGGCCGGTTTTTCCAGGATTGGTCATGGGGGCGATATTTAAAGCCTTCTCCTTTTTCAAAGGTATTTTAAAAGGCAATAGAAAATAGAAGGTACTCCCGGTTACCCGGATTTTTGCATCCCTTAATTCTCCCGGGCTAAGCACCCATATTGTCCCTCCCATCAATTGAACCAATTGACTGGAAATAGTCAAACCCATACCGGAACCCCCAAATTTTCGAGATATGGAGCTATCGGTCTGGATAAATTTCTCAAATATTTCTATTTGCTTCTCTTCCGGGATTCCAATCCCCGTATCGGAAATTGAAAAGAGTAGGGAAATTTCCTCCGGGTTAGCGGATGAGCGCTCCTGTTGATCGATTTGAACCCTGAAAAGGATGAAGCCGCTGTCCGTGAATTTAACGGCATTACTGAGGAGGTTGGTAATAATCTGGCGTAGTCGGTTGGGGTCACCGAACAGGGTTTGGGGAATATCGGGAGAAATATCGGCGAAAATTTCAAGTTGCTTTCGAGAAGCCTGGAGCGATAAACTTTTAATGGCAATCGACAACGTATCTTTTAAATCGAAATCAATGGATTCGATGTCCAATTTCCCGATTTCGATTTTCGATAGATCGAGAATATCGTTCAATAATCCCAGCAAGGATTCGGCGGAGGTTTTTAAAGTGGTAATCAATTCTTTTTGTTCCGGTGTCAACGACGTATCCATAACCAGTTCGGCCATGCCGATTACCGCATTCATGGGAGTACGGATTTCGTGGCTCATATTGGCCAGGAATTGTGTTTTGGCCCGGTTAGCCGATTCGGCTTCGACCCGGGCGATTCGCAGTTCACTTTCGATCAGTTTTCTCTCTTCGATTTCCCGTTTCAACTGTTCTACGGCATCGGAGAGTTCCTTTGTCCTCTGGTCTACGCGTCCTTCAAGGGTCCTGGAATGATTATCCAATTTTATATTCGCTGCTTTAATCTCGTTTACCGATTGGTTGAGTTTCTCTGTCATCTGGTTAAATGCAGCGGCCATCCGCCCGATTTCATCATTTCGATGAACATCCAGTTGATGGTAGAGTTCCCCGCGCCCAACCCGGTCAAAACTCTCTATCAATCGATTCATAGGGCGAAAAATCGATTGAAGTGTAAACCAGATCGCTGCAATAGTAATGAATAATATTCCTGTAATAATGATTGAAGACGTAATCATAAGAAGGTTTTTATTGCTGTTATTGTTTTCACGGTCGAGGAAAAACAACCGGCTTTTAATGTCTTCCATCAGTTTTCCATAGCCGATGATCAATTCCAACGAGTTATAAACCTGGTATGAGACTTTTTGTGGAGTAATAATACTTTCTGAATCCATGAAATGGCGAAAATTGTCAACTGAAAAATCTTTTTTATTTTTTTTCCGGAAAACACCCAGTTGTTTAAGAATAATGGAAGGGGTCATCATTTTTTCAAATTCCGGTCGTGAATGTTTTTTTAAGAGCGATTGGCTGTTGAAGTTGAAAACAACAACAGCTCGGTTTACTTGGTCGACATCTTTAATGTATTCCAGCAGTTCGTCGCGGGTAATACCTTCCAATAGTTTATATTCGACCAATTGAAAAAACAAATTCGCGGCTTCTTCTACCATCCTGTTGTTTTCGTCCAATAATTCTGTTTTAAAGATGGTCAGGTTATTTTTCTGGTTTTCCAGGAAAAGGGTTCCGATAATAGTCACCTGGAATATTGTGACCACGAAGCAGCTTACCAGGAGAACAATCGTCAGTTTTGTTTTAACTTTCATATTGTTTTCAATGGAACACTTTATCTGCGATGTTTTTAATAATGGAGATATCGATCTCCAATCGACGCGCTGTACGTTCGTTAATAAGAACCAGTCCTTTATGAGCGGTAGTAATCGGTATTTCGGAAGTTTTTTTCCCCTTGATAATTTCCAATGCTTGTTTGGCAGCCATTTCACCATGTTCGAAGCCGGATTCGACTCTTCCCAGGAGCACACCGTCTTCAACGGCAAAATCGGAGAGTCCCAGTGTCGGTTTATTCCAGTTGTCAAGGGTCCACCGGATAACTTCTTTTGGTTCGATGTATTCTTTATCTTTCATCACAGTATGATAGACGTATAATATGAGGGCATCGCTTTGAATTGATTTTACCGCATGCTTCCATCGATCGAAATCATTGGTTAGAATAATGTCTTCCATCTGGATATTGAGATTCAATTTTTTTAAATATTGGGCAATACTCGAACTGGTGGAGCTGGTATCGGAAAGAATCGAAAATGTTTTGATGGAGGGAACGGCTTTTTTTAATAGATACAGTGAATCCCGGATAAAGACCCGCTCGTAAATGCCGGTAACATTATTGCCGGGATAATTGTACTGGCTGGCCTCCGCATTAACTCCACAGAAAATCAGCGATATGTGTTTACGGTTAACAAGGTGTCGGCCGAAGTATTCCTGGGCGTTATCATCTGTTGCAATAACGATTTGGGGTTTAAATTCCGAAACCAAGGCCAACGCCTTCTGGCCGATATTTACCCTGTATTCTTCGCCCGGGTACCTCTGGGTATCCATAAAAAACTTCTTTAAAGTAAAACCTTTGTCTCCCAATACATACATAATCCCGTCATCTTCAGCTCTTGTCCATGGATAATCGAGATTGTAGGAATGAACAACCAATATCCGAACATCCGCCACGGCATCCATACCGGGATGCCTGCATCCACCAACAAAAATGATATATCCAAATACAATAACCAATAGAAACAAGATTCGCTTTTTCTGAAGGGTCATAAATTACTCCTTCACACTTATGGATTAACATTATCATTGGGAAGTAATTTTGTCAACTTTTTTTTCTATATAAAATATATTGACATTGAGTGTTTTTTTTGATATAACTATTGTCTGAATTAATGTGTTCCTCGGTGGCTCAATCGGCAGAGCGGTTGACTGTTAATCAATAGGTTGCAGGTTCGAGTCCTGCCCGAGGAGCCATTAATTTTGTCATTTTCACCATCCCAAACCCCCTTACGTGTGCTTTTATTGCAGAGCCGAGGCACATCTTACAACGTTCGAGATTAATTAGGATTTTTTCCAATATATTGTATAACTTCGATGGGGAGCATTTGCAGAAAGGTTGAATCGATCGTGCGATATTTTGGGAAGTGCCTGACTCCGTTCTTATATTAAACATAACCCGGTCAAGCTGAAACCCAAAAAAAAAAAAATTCATATAGCTCACAGGGGAGCACAGAGAGAAAAGCCGGAAAATGGCAAGATTTAACCGGTTACGTGGGCCGGGAAAATTTTCGATCTTCTTCCAAAAGTTTTTTCACGCTGGATACTTTTTTCTCCATCGATGTGTCTTTATCTCTCCTGTCATCGATACTAATCCGGGTTGAAACGCGCTTTGCTCCTTTTAAAAAAGGTGATTCATGCATCAGTTTCACTGCGTTCATCACCTCATCCCATTCTCCTTCCAATATCGTTCCCATAGGCGTAAGCATCGTTTTAATCGCCGGGAATTTTTCTATGACTTTCTCGACTTCCGCTACATAATGGCTCAACGACGGTGAACCGGTTCCCAGGGGAACAATGGTCACTTCTGCAATTACTTTGCTCATCGGAACTCCTTGTTTTATTAGTCTCCATAAAAAAAGAGGAAATCAATCAATCACAACACAGTTTCGACCACTTTGTTTGGCCCTGTAGAGTAATTCATCCGCATTGTTTATCATTCGCTCCAATGTGTTGCTCAATTGGGTGGTGACACCTATAGACACCGTAAGGGACAGCTCGGTTTCTTGGGTCGAATTACCGGGGGTATGGGAAATGGTTTTCGTTTTAATTTTTTCTTCCTGGATTCGTTTCCGCAGGTCATCAAAAAAAATGAATGCCTTTTCTTTTTTCATATTGGTTGCCAGGACGCAAAATTCTTCTCCTCCAAACCGTGCCACCATATCTGCCTTTCGAATATTACCGGAAACCATTTCCGCTACAACTTTTAGGGCGGTATCTCCGGTTTCATGGCCGTATGTATCGTTGATTTTTTTAAAATGATCGATATCGATCATTGCAATTATCATTTCAAGGTTTCCTCGCCGTGCATTTTCAAATATCTTACGTCCCAGGTCGAAAAAATAACGACGGTTGAAAATTCCCGTCAGGTAGTCTTTATTGGATGCATCTTGAATAGCTTCGATATATTCCAACATATCGATGTTCTGGCTTATCCGGCAATTGAATTCTTCTTTGGCAAAGGGTTTATTGACAAAATCATTGGCTCCTTTTTTTAGGAATTTAGCGGAAAGAATCCCGGAACCATGGGCAGATATTCCAATAATGGCCATCCGGTCCGAGGGAAATTTCTTACGAACCGCAGATACAAATTGGAATCCGTCCATTCCCGGCATATTATAATCCGTAATGATCAATTTAATATCCGGGTTTTGTTTTAGCATATCCAAACCTTCGGTTCCGCCTGGGGCTTCCAATACGATGAATTTTTGAACGCTCAGGAGTTTTTTTAAATAGGTCCTGGTCACACTGGAATCATCCACTACCATTACTTTAATCGATTGGTTTTTATAAATGCGAAAAATCGTTCGAACCAGGTAATCCACGTCCTGTGTGCTTTCTTTTAAGATATAATCCACCACATCTTTGGATAATATTCGTTCCCGGATATCATCCCCGAAGTTCCCTGTAAAAACAATAGAAGGTATTCCTTTGGATAGGACGTAGTCGACAATTTCTTCATCGCGGGCATCCGGGAGGTTTAGGTCCAATACCGCCATAAAAAAATCTGAAGCCTGGTTTTCCACTAAAGCTCTTGTTTCTTCAAGGGTTGTGGCGATTTTACATTCAAAGCCCAATCGCGATCGTATTTCCATGCTGATCACATTGGCAAACATTTTACTATCTTCTACTACAAGGATTCGTACTTGTCTCATAACTGCTCACCTGAATTTTTTTTCTTGCATTTAGATCCATTTTAAACACGGTTTTATTCTACACAAGTAATAAAAAATAATCAATAATAAAAATATCATTTCGATTTTTACGTGCCTGCGGGTTGTGTCAGGAATTTTTTGGAAATTTTTTTGGCACAGCCATTTCTGTAATGAACTTTGGCATTTTGGAGACAAACTCTGACATTTAGGCAACGAGCCCTGGCATTTATAGCTGACAACCAGGCCTATCTGTGTGGTGCTCATGCACACCGGAGTCGAGCTTATGCATTTCTGCCTTTTAAATCCCGTTTCTACCCATTAAAATTTGCACAAAATATAATACACTCCCCCATCAGTTTTGTAAACCATCACGGATGGACAGGTTCCGACACCTCCCAAAATTTTATATAAAAGTTCAAATCAAAAGCTTTGGGAAGGTCCAGCCCGTCACGGACGGGTCTTTTAGAGTATGTTCAAAGTTATATTCTAAACAAAAGTTTTTGGAAGTCCAGAAACCTTTTTACAAAAAGGTTCCTGGTCGTCGAAGACAAATTATGCGGTGGATTTTGGTTGAGAGCCGTTGATTTTGTATTAAAAATCATGTAAAATATAAACTATTTTTCGTTTAGGAGGAATTCAACGTGTCTAAAGTATGTGATATTTGTGGAAAAGAGCCGATAACAGGCAATAAGGTTAGTCATTCTCATAAATTAACCCACCGCCGGTGGTTACCCAATTTACAAAAAATTAAAGTCAAACTAGAAGGTGGTGCAAGAAGGTTGAAAGTATGCACATCCTGTATTCGTTCAGGGAAGGTTGAGAAAGCATTATAACCCAGTAAAACCCGGATGAATTCCACGGTCGTCGATCTTTCTAAAAAAAAACGAGTCGGTATCATCGGCGGCAATATGCCGGATGCTGCCGCTCTTCGAAATGCCGAACGCATGGGAGAATTAATCGCTAAAAACGGATATATCCTTGTAAATGGCGGCATGAAAGGTGTGATGGAAGCTTCCGCCAGGGGTGCAAAATCCGCCAACGGTACAGTTATTGGGATTTTGCCTGGAAAATCGAGAGAAGATGGTAATTCTTTTCTCGATATTGCCATTTCTACAGGCCTGGGGTATATGAGAAACCCAATGGTAGTATTGAACGCCGATGTACTGGTTGCCATTGACGGCAGTTACGGAACTCTCTCCGAAATTGCTTACTCTCTCATTTATAACCGGACCGTTTTCGGTCTCGGGACATGGAATATCGAAGGCGTCATACCCCTCGCTTCACCCGAAGAAGCGATCGACCGGATCAATCGCTATTTTTCCAATCCTCATCATTCCTGATCCATTTTTTCCTTTCCGGGAAATTACAGCGGGGACTCTTTGAATTCAGTAAATAATTATAAAATCATTCTCCATTTTGACGGCACCGAATATTGCGGATGGCAGTACCAGTCTCCCCCTTCGCGAACTATCCAGGGTGAATTGGTCCGCGCACTCAAGATCATCGCTAAACAACATATCGTGGTTACAGGCAGCAGCCGCACAGATTCCGGCGTTCATTCCACCGGTTTAACCGCGAACTTCCATCTTAAAGTCCGGATTACTGCCGAGTCTCTCCAAAAAGCACTCAATGCACTTCTACCCGACGATATCCGCGTTGCCGACTGCGAAATCGTGGATAAATCTTTTAATGCCCGTTTCCATGCCAAAAGTAAAACTTATGTGTACAAAATTTTCTATGGCCAGGTCTGCTCGCCATTCTTTGGAAGATATGTCACTCATATCCCTTTTCCCATCGATCTGAAAAAAATGCGAAAAGCGGTCCCATATTTCCTGGGAGAGAAAGATTTTAGCTCTTTCACTTCGGATGAACCGGAAAAAAACCGCACCCGGGACGTTTCGGAATTTACTATGCATGTAAGGGGAGAACTGATCACGTTTACTATTAAAGGCAAAAGCTTCCTACGCTATATGGTCCGAAATATTATCGGCACCATCATCGATGTGGGCAAAGAAAAAATCGATCCCAAAGATATCCCGGCCATTTTCGAATCCAAAGACCGAAGAAGAGGCGGACAAACTGCCCCTTCACAGGGTTTAACCCTGGCAAAGGTCGAATATTAGCCACACTACGTGGGGGCAACAGCCCGGGTGCAACAGCTCCAGGTAATAAAAACTAATAACGAATAGGGAAAGGAGATTGCTCAATAAAAAAAGTATTTTTTTTTCTCTTGAAATAAAATTGAAAAAAGTTTAAGATGATATTTCGCATGTGTACTATAGGAGGAAAGTATGCCTCTAAAGAAACTTATCGATTACCTGGAAGAAAACCAGGTGAAATTTACGCGTATTATCCATTCAACAGCTTACACAGCACAGGTCATCGCACACCGGGCCCATATATCGGGCAACCTACTGGCAAAAACCATTATCCTAAAAGACCCTGAAGGAAAATTTCTTATGTCCGTGTTACCGGCTAATTACCATATCGATATGGAAAAAATATCGGGAATTTATGGAAAAAAATTGGACCTATCAACAGAAGAAGAATTCCGACGATTATTCCCGGGCTGTGAAACCGGGGCAATGCCGCCTTTCGGTAACCTATTCGGACTGCCGGTGTTTGCATCCCAAACGATATCCGGCAGCCAGGAAATCGCATTTAATGCCGGGAACCACCGGGAACTCCTGCAGTTGAGTTTCGAAGATTTCAACCGGTTGGTTAAACCTACGATTGCATCCTTCTCCGTAAAGAGGTGCTAAAGTCGAATTCGATTTGTCACCGGCTAACACAATTTTGTTTCAATCGGTTATGGTTTTTTAGAAATAGAGAGTTGACGGGATACGTCGATAACCTGTTGAAAAAACCGGAGGAAATTACCACCCAGGATTTTCCGGGTATCTTTTTCCGAGTAGCCGCGTTTGAGCAGGTGATAGGTGATTAATGGGTAACCGGAGGCATCGTGGAGTCCGAGAGGGTACCCGCCGGCACCGTCATAATCGGAACCGAGACCGACATAATCGATTCCCACCAATTTGACCACATAATCGATATGATCGAGGAGAATATCGATCGGAGGCATAGGGATAGGATACTGTTTCCATAATTTTTGATATTCTGCCCAGAAGGATTTTCGATCATCTTTATATAATTCTCTTAACCGTTTAATTCCAGGTTCCAGGATTTTTTCAATTTCCATTTGTTTTTTATTATACTCTCGATCCAGGAACGCCACGTAGAAATTCAATTGGATGATGCCGCCTTTTTGAGCGAGTGCTTTGATCATATCGTCGGACATGTTGCGCGGGACATCGTTGAGAGACCGCACACAAGAGTGAGAGGCGAAAACAGGGGCTTTCGATTCCCGGATTACGTCCTGGAATGCCTTGTCCGAAATATGGGATACGTCGATCATCATGCCGATGCGGTTCATCTCTTGTACAACCTCTTTGCCGAAGGGGCTAAGGCCGTTCCAGCGGGGTTCTTTAGCGGTAGAGGAATCGCAGATAGAGTTATTGTTGTTGTGTGTTAGGGTAATATACCGGGCCCCTAACCGGTAGAAATCGCGGAGTATTCGCAAACTGTCTTCGATGGGGCTGCCGTTTTCCATGCCTATTAAAATGGCTCGTTTGCCTGTTTGGTGAATCCGCCGAATGTCATTGGGGGAAAACGCCATCTCTGCAAGCTGGGGATATTTTCCTACTTGCCGGTAAATTTCGTCGATGGTTTCAAGAGCATCCCTGGCCGGGTTCTTATCGTCCTGGTTGTTGGAAACATAAACAGCAAAAAACATGCTGTCCAGGCCGCCCTCTTTCATGCGAAGGAGGTCCACCTCGCTTTTGCCTTCATTTCTTTGCCCGATGTCCAGGTCGTTTGAAAGCATGGCCATCGGGGTATCGCAGTGGGTATCGATGACTATCGCTTTGTCGTGGATTTTCAATGCTTTTTTCCATAATTTGGGGTCGATTTTCTCTTCTGCGGGCCGGACAAGAAGAGTCATAACGATAATAAAACACATACTAAAAATCATCCATTTGAATCTTCGGTTCATTATTAACTCCTAAAAATATCGATTAGATAAATTCAATAACAATGTTTAATTTCCTGGAGAAAAAAAGAATGAAACAGGAATATAATATTTTATCGGTAATACGTGATAAAATCAACCGTGCTGTACTTTTTTATCGAGGGTATCCCGTACTTTAGAAGCAAGAGCCTGGACAGAGAAGGGTTTTTGAATGAATTGGATGTTTTCGTCCAATTCATAACGATGAATGATATGGCTGTCGGTATAACCCGATGCGTATAGGGTTAGAGTCCGGGGGGCTATTTTTTTGACTCGTTCGGCTAAGTCCATGCCGTTCATTTCAGGCATAACGAGGTCTGTCAGGAGTAAATCGATATGGGGTTTATTATTTTCGAAGAAGTCGAGGGCTTTTTTTCCATTGGAGGCTTCAAATACTTTATACCCGAAGTTGCGGAGGGTTTCGGCGGTGAAAAAACGGACCGAGTCGTCGTCTTCCACCAGTAAAATGGTTTCAGTCCCGGTGATCTCCGGTGCCGGTTGTTTTTCGGTGATATCGGGAATCACGCTTTCTTCGGTAGAAGGCCAGTATATTTTAAAGGTAGTGCCGTGGCCGGTTTCGCTGTAAACATAGATACTGCCGTTATTTTGTTTCACGATTCCATAAACCGTAGACATACCCAGGCCGGTGCCTTTTCCTTTTTCTTTGGTAGTAAAGAAAGGTTCGAAGACTCGTTTTTGAGTTTCGGCGTCCATACCGATGCCGGTATCGGTAACGGATAAGATGGTGTGGATACCGGGGTTGCTGCCGGGATGTTCCATTACAAAGGTGTTGTCCAGGAGAACCTGTTCGGTTTGTATGGCGATTATTTTTTCTGCGGAGGGATTCGTATCTTCAACGATAGCATCGCGGGCATTAACGATGAGGTTGATTAAGATTTGTTCGATTTGTGTGGGGTCGGCTTTAATGGAGGGAATTCCGGGGCAAAAATGGACATCCATCCGGATATCTTCACCGATCAGGCGGCGGAGCATCTGTTCCAGTTCCTTGATGACGTCATTGATATCGATAACTTTGGGTTTGAAGATTTGTTTGCGGCTGAAGGCGAGAAGCTGGCGGGTTAAGTTGGCTGCTCGCCTTCCGGCTTGAAGAATCGCATTAATATCTTTAATCATGGGTTGGTTTTTTTCTATTCGTTTCAAAGCGATTTCGGCGTGGCCGTTGATAACGGTGAGGATATTGTTGAAGTCGTGGGCAATGCCGCCGGTCAGGCTGCCGATAGCTTCGATTTTTTGAACCTGGTGAAGTTGTTCCGTCAGTCGTCGTTTTTCTTCTTCGGAATGTTTGCGTTCGGAAATATCGCGGATTGTCCCGACAATTTTAGATGGGTTTCCATTGGAATCGACATGAAGCCTGGCAGTAATACTGCAAAAAAGAATTCGTCCATCTTTATCCGTCAGGCCAAATTCATAATCGGTAACCCCGGACTGTTTTTTTAATTTTTTCGTTAAAACTTCTGCAGTCTCTTTATCGGTGCATATATTCCACAAATTAGAATAAAGGATTTCTTCTCGTGTATAGTGCGAGATGGATTCGATAGACGGGCTGATTTCGTCGATGGTACCGTCCGGGGAAATTTCGCAGTAGACGTCCTGGAGGTTTTCGAAGATGGATCGGTATTTTTCTTCGCTTTCTCTCAGGTATTGGGTCGTCTCTTCCAGTTCCCGGGTCCTGCGGTTGACTTCTTCTTCCAGGTGTAATTGATAGATGCGGTTTTCCTGGATTAACCGGGCGCGTTCGAGTGCTTTTTCGATAGCCATTTGGAGAACCGAGAGGTCTTCGATGGGCTTTAGTAGGTAGTTCCATGCTCCTCGGCGTAAAGCTTCGACCGCATCGCCGATAACACCGGTCCCTGAAAGAATAATTACCGGTGTTTCAGGGGAAGATTTTACGATATGGGAGAGTACATCCAGGCCGTCGACCTGGGGCATTCGCAAATCCACCAGGACAATATCGGGTTTTTCTCTTTCAAAGATTTCCAGGCCTTTTTTCCCGTCGTCAGCTTCCAGGATGTTATAGCTCAAGTCTTCAAGGTAGTTTTTTGTGCTTTGGCGTACGCTGTTTTCGTCGTCGATCACCAGGACAACTACGGAATTGCTATTCTCTTCATACATAATATTACCTCCTATACCCTCAGTATCAAGTAAAATTTTTAAAAACGATTTCTTTTTTCATTTTATATCGATTCATAATGATCGGCCAGGTTAAAAAGCGTGTCGGCGATGATGGATAAATCCGAAAGAGGTTTAATAAAAACGTGTTCGGATGTCATGCCGATTTGTTGGAGTTCTTCGCTGAGTTGGAAGGCGGAGGAGCCGGTATAGACGAGGAAACGGATATGGGGGAAAAGTACATGTGCTTTGAGTATTATCATATCTCCGCTCATGCCGGGGAGTCGTAAATCGATGACAGCGGCATGAAATCGAAAATCCTTCATTAAATGCAGTGCGATTTCGGCGTTTTCGGCTGTTTTCACTTCGAAATCCCGGTCTTCCAGGAATGCGGCCAGGCTTCTGCTTACGCCTTTGTCGTCATCGACGATGAGTACATGCGGAAATTTTTGAACCGGGGATTCTTCTTTTTCGCTCATCAATGGCCTCCTTTAATGGGCAAGCGGATGATAAATTTTGTTCCTTTGCCTTTAATAGACTCCACTTCAAAGGTTCCCTTGTGATTTTCGGTGATGATGTAATAGGAAACGGATAAACCGAGTCCTGTGCCTTTACCGACCTCTTTTGTAGTAAAAAAGGGTTCGAAAACTCTTTTTCGGACATTTTCATCCATGCCGGGGCCGTTATCTTCGATTTCAACCCGGATTTTTCCGAGTTCTTTTTCTATTCGGATTATAAAGGCGGGTTGGGGTGTATGATGTTCGATTATTTCTTGGGCGCCGTTTTTCAGGATATTGAGAAAAACCTGTTGGATTTGGTCGCTGACGCAGAGAACCGGCGTTATGTCGGTTTCATAATGTCGTTGGATATCGATTTGGCGGAAATCGTATTTTTTTTTCAAGCTGTAGTCGCTGGAGACGAGTGCGATGGTTTTATCCATGAGTGAGGGGATATCGTTGAAAGCGAGCCTGTCATTGCTTTTCCGGCTAAAATTGAGCATGTTTTCTACGATTGAAGCGGCTCGGTGTCCGGCTTCGATGACAGCATCGATCATTGAAAAAATGCCCCGCTGAATAGAGTAATGTTCGATGGATTCGATGGTTGTGCCGCAGGTTAGGGCTGCGGTTCTATTTTTTTCAATTTGGTTTGAGAGCCGGTTTCTAATGACCTGGATATTCTGGAGGATGGCGGCGAGGGGGTTATTGATTTCATGGGCCATACCGGCTGCCAGGCCTCCGATAGAGAGCATTTTTTCCGACTGGATCATTATTTCTTCAATGCGCAGGCATTCCGTTATGTCGTCGATTCGAATCACAGCGCCTTCGGTTCCGTCGGAATGGAGGGGATAGATGGTAATATCGATGTAGCGGGTTATATTGCCTGATGTATAGGGTACTTTCACATCTTTTTGGGGTTTGGATTCTTCGATTGCTTTTTTTACTTTATGGAGGATATCGATCGGTTTGGGGAAGATATCCGCCAGTTTTTTACCGGAGGCATCTTCGGATTTAATGGAGGTGAAGCGTTCCGCTTCGCGGTTCCATTGGTTAATGCGTCCGGTGGAATCCACGCCGATGATGACGGAGGGCATTGAATTGACAATATTATCCAGTAAGTGGCGAAGCCGGTTGGCTTCTTCTTCCGCCTGTTTCCTGGAGGTAATATCTCGTACGATGGCTTGCGCCAGGTAGCGATCCTGCAAGTATATCCGGTTCAGCGACACTTCGGCATCAAAACAGGTCCCATCTTTGCGGGAGTGTACCCAATAAAACCGTTGGGGCTCGCCTTTTATCGCAGCATCCAATAATCTTTTCGCTTTTTCTTCCGATAGTTGATGGTCCGGTTGAAACGGGGGGGAAAACTCCCAGGGGTGATGACCGATAATATCGTTATAATCCTTACATCCAAACATTTCAAGGGTCATATAATTGCATTCGAGGAATTTTTTGTCATCGACTATAAAAAGGCAATCATTGGCCGAGTCGAAGAGGGTATGGTATTTTTCGACATTTTCACGTAGGTCTTCTTCTGCCTTTTTTCGATCCGTGATGTCCATGATGATTCCTTCGATGGCAGTGGGTTTGTTTTTTTTATCGCAGATCAGGGTGTTTTCCTGGTATATCCATTTTATTTCCCCGGATTTATGGATAACCTGGTACTCGTAACTATGGGGAATAATACCTTTCAACAGGTTTTCCCACTGGAGTTCAAAATATTTCTTCCAGGAAGGGTGAATAATTTGTGAGATCACCCGGGGGGTCGCATACAATTCGTCGGGTGTATAGCCAAATATATTGGTGGATGCGGGGCTGATATATTCATATTTCCCATCGGGTAACGACATCCGGTAAATAATATCCTTCGAGTTTTCCAATAATAGGCGGAACCGGTCTTCGCTTTTTTTAAACTCGACGGGGGGTGAAGGGATCGATTTGTTTTTTCCCGAGTAGTTCATATCAAGTGCCTCTTTTTTGGAAGGGGAGAGAGATAAGGAATTTTGTCCCCTTTCCCGGTTCGGAGTTTACTTTCATTGTTCCGCCGTGATTTTGGGTGATAATAAAGTGAGAGACCGAGAGTCCCAGGCCGGTACCGATACCCAGGGTTTTGGTTGTAAAAAAGGGTTCGAAAATCCGTTTAAGAATATTTTCTTCCATACCGGTCCCGTTGTCTTCGATTTCAATGGATGCGATTTGGTCATTGAAATCTGTTTGAATGCGAAAGATAAAATGGGATTTTTCGACAGGTTGGAGGTTTTTTTCTTCGTTTTTTCTTCGTTCAGACATTGAGTGAGCGCCGTTTTTGAGAAGGTTGAGGAAGACTTGTTGAACCTGGCTGGCATCGCAGAGGATTTCCGGTAGATTCGGGTCATAGTCGCGGATAATTTCGATTTGTCGAAAATCATATTTTCTTTTCAGGTCATAATCGTTGGAAGCGAGTTCGATGGTTTTGTCCAGGAGTTTACGCAGGTCATGGGGGGTAAAATAAGTATCGCTTTTTCGGCTGAAACTGAGCATGTTATCGACGATTTTCGCGGCGCGTCGTCCTGCTTCGGTCACAGAATCCATCATGGAAAAGATTTCGCGTTTTTCGTGGTAATTGTGGATCGATTCCATGGATATGCCGCATTCCTGGGCCACCTGGATATTTTTTTGGAAGTTCTTATCCAGGCGATTGGAGATGACCTGGATATTCTGGATAATGCCGGCCAGGGGGTTATTGATTTCGTGTGCCATGCCCGCAGCCAGGCCGCCGACTGTGAGCATTTTTTCCGATTGGATCATCATTTCCTCGATGTGTACCCGTTCGGTCACATCGTCGATGCGGATGACAGCACCCTCCACGCCGTTAGCGATGAGGGGGTATATCGTGATATCCGAGAAGTGGGGTTCTCCATTTTTAATAGACATCACTTTTTCATCTTTTCGAGGTTTTCGTTCATGAATGGCTCTCCGGATATATTTAAGTTCATTTCCCCATTTTGGAATCAAATCCATGAGGAGTTTTCCCTGGGCCTCTTCTGCGGGTATACCTGTTTCTTTTTCCGCCTCCTGGTTCCATTGCGTTATGCGGCCTTCCGGTGTAACCCCGATCAATACCGAGGGCATGGAATTAATAATATTACTGAGGAAATTCCGTAAATGGCGCAGTTCTTCTTCGTCTTGTTTTCGTTTCGTGATATCTTCGAATATGCAGGCGAAGTGGTTTTTAGTCGGGCTAAAGGCCACGATGTTATACCATTTATTTAATGGTGCCGTGTAATTCTCGAAACTAATGGAGTTCCCGGTCAAAGCAACATCTCCATATATTTCGATCCAATACTCTTCTATACCCGGGATGACTTCCCGGACCGTTTTGCCGATAATATCCGGCGTTAACCCGGTCAGTTTACTAAAAGCAGGATTAATATCGATAAACCGGTAATCCACCGGTTCCCCGGATTGATCGCAAATAATTTCATGGAGGGAATAGCCGTTGATCATTTGAGTGAACAATAGTTGATAGCGTTTTTCGCTGTTTTCGATCAGGTGATTTTTTTCTTTTGAAATCGATTCGGTTCGGCTGTGTTCGATTTCCAGGGCAGCCCGGTAGGAGAAAAAGTCGAAGATGTATTCCGCCATTTTCATTCGGTCTTCCTTCATGGGTCTTCGAAATAATCCCACCATGATGCCCAGGGGTTGGTCGCGGGCATCGAACAATGGGACGCCCACATACCCTTCAACTCCCATTTGTTCCAGTAAGATATCCTTTGAAAAAGTTTTGCTTACACCGGAACAAAAAGAGCACACTCGTTTCCCTACTACATTATCGCAGGGCGTATCTTTCAAGTTATATTCGATATTGGGTGCAATTTCCCCATCGATGCAGAGGGCGATTGTTTTAATTGTATTTTGGGTTTTATCGGCCAGTTCCCCGATAAACATAAAATCCGCTTCTACTACTTTGGCCAGTTGTTTCACGATGGAATCGAAGAATTTCTCACCTGTTTGAGAGGCAGCATCCGCTGCGATTTTTTTTATCGCATCTTCCGCTGCAATCCGTTCATATTCAGCCGCTTCGAAACACATTAACCGGTTTTTCAACACGGTTATCTCCCGGGATAGTTCCTCCTTCGTTTTTTTTCTGCCTTCTTTTTCGTTATCACCCATATTACACCTCTACCGATTAGTAAGCCATTCACCGAAAGTATTAAAAAAAATTTACAGTTTTTAAACTGGTCAAACCAGAATAATATATAATAAAGTACTTTTTATTTCAACACCAAATTTAATTATTTTGGGCAGCCGCACTGCGTGTGGTTTTATTGTAGTATTTTTTTTGACTGACTATCCCGAATGTCACTAACTTAAGGTTATTTTTGTGCGATAGGGGCGTGTCGGTGCTCCCCTGGAACGCACTGCGAGCCTAATTTTCGAGGACCGAAAATCGGCGAGACGGGTCCTCGGAGCCGATGATCGGCTGAGAGTTGCTGTCACTGTGCGGGGTTTCTTGACTGTCCCCTTTTTTTGGTTTCTTGACTGTCCCCTTTTTTTGGTTTCTTGACTGTCCCCTTTTTTGAGTGAGTGAGGAGGAGGAGTTCACGGGGGAATTTCATTGTCTTCGGGCGAGGCCGCAGGCTTCATGATGAGCTGTCCCTACAAATATACGCGGCAGAGATAGAAGCGCACATGGCAGAAACGGAATAGCTCGGTTTTATGCCGGGTTAGAGAGGGTGAAAGTGAACATGGACGGAAAACCTTTCCAGGCAAATTTATACCGATCTCCAGGGATAAAAATAAGACTTGATAAAATTAGGGCTTGACAAAAACACAATTTTCTATTATGCTTATTATCTGCTGTTAGAAAGCGGGAATAGCTCAGTGGTAGAGCGCAACCTTGCCAAGGTTGATGTCGCGGGTTCGAATCCCGTTTCCCGCTCCAACCACTTATCTGTGTGGCGGCGTAGCCAAGTGGTAAGGCAGCGGTCTGCAAAATCGTTATTCATCGGTTCAAATCCGGTCGCCGCCTTTTTCCTTCACCCCTCTTAAATCCACTAAAATCCAATACTTGAAAAGCCTATTATATTATAAGGAAACGATGGACTGTCGAGCAATATGTAGCAGATTGGTTGAAAAAACTCGGTTTAATCGATGCGTTCCGTGTTCAACAAATCGTTGAAGGAGGGAACCTTTACCAGGTACTCTTGAAAATATCTTCCCAAAGCCCTGAAGTTCAAATAACCGATGTGGGTTTCGGTGTTTCTCAAATCCTCCCGGTGATTACCCTGTGTTATTATGTTCCTGAGGGTTCCATCCTGGTTATCGAACAACCGGAAATACATTTACATCCGAGTGTCCAGGCAGGATTAGCGGATGTTTTTATCGATGCCATCAAACAAAAAAAAATACAAGTCATTATGGAAAGCCACAGCGAACATCTTTTAAGACGGCTTCAAAGACGTATTGCCGAAGATGAATTTCAAAGCGATATGTCGGCTCTCTATTTTTCCGAATCCGTTAATGGAGAATCGGCTATTAAAAGGCTGGAAATGGACCGGTATGGAAATATCCGGAACTGGCCGCAAGGTTTCTTTGGTGATGAGATGGATGAATTGGCTGCAATGAGCAAAGTGCCCTGCCCTGGTTGAAGGTTACACAGCAAGAAAAAAGTAATCCACTCTGCGAACTCTCCTCTTTTTACTTCATTACAGCGCGGATCGCAGCAGCAGCACGATCGATATCCGCATCATCGATATCTTTATGAGTAACCAACCGTACAAGCTTCGAATTAAAAGGCAGCGCCAGCACTTTATATTCTTCCAATTTTTTCAAGAAAGTATCGGAGTCCATTGTTTTTAAAGCAATCATCAAAAAGTTGGTTACTATTTCATTGGGGTTGAATTCGATTTCTTTGATATCGGCTATCTTTTCAGCCAGGTGTTTGGCTCTCCGGTGATCTTCTTCCAGCCTGTCGATCATTTTATCGATGGCCACAATTCCAGCCGCAGCCAGGATACCGACCTGGCGCATCCCGCCGCCGAGGTATTTGCGAACCCGGTGAGCTTCATCGATAAACTCTTTCGACCCGGCAATAATGGAACCCACAGGCGCACATAAACCTTTGGACAAACAAAACATCAATGAATCGAAATACTGCGTTATTTCGCGGACATCGATTTTTAAAGCCACCGAGGCGTTAAACACCCGTGCGCCATCAAGATGCATATGGAGTTCATATTTTTTTGCGATAGCCGATACTTGTTTTAAATAATCCAAACTCAAAATCGCTCCACCCCAGGTATTGTGAGTATTTTCCAGGGTAATAGCCCGGGTTGACGTCATATGCTCCCGGAGACTGGTATGGATATTGGCTTCAATGACTTCGATGGGAATCTGCCCACGGTGAGAAGGAAGAGAACGTGGAACAGCACGCGCAATCCTGGAAATATTCCCTGCTTCAAAATTGAGGATATGACATTTCTCCTCCATGATGACTTCTTTCCCCTCACCGGCACCGATAATCATGGCAATAGTATTACCCATCGTCCCGGAAGGCACAAAAAGCGCCGCTTCTTTCCCGACTTTTTCCGCGGCTAATTCCTCCAGGCGCTGAACGGTAAAATCATCACCCAGGACATCATCGCCAACTTCCGCTTCAAACATTGCCCGGCGCATCTCTCCCGTAGGCCGGGTTACCGTATCGCTTCTAAAATCTGAAAAACCTTTATAAGACATAGTTCCTCCTTATATAGACCCGCCAACAGGCGAGATATCCCCGGGAAAACCTTCATGTTCATGGATAATTGTAATATCGAGTTCATCGACGTCGACTTTCCGAAGTCCCAGGTAAGAAGTCAGATGATAATAGAACAAAAGAGCCGGGACATAAAAAAAAACATTCGGCCCGGGCAAAAGTGCCAAAATAGGGGTAAACGGAAGAATCGACCCCTCGACGATCACAAATATTAACCGCTTAAATTTTTCTTTCTGAACCCACACTTTAAAGATTCTTTTTATAGTGGAATCCTTCGTATCTCTTTCGGTTTTAATAAAAACGCTGCACTCCAGCAAATGAGACAATGTCTTCTGCCTGGATAAATAGTTAAGAAATTTGGGGACATGCTTCTTTAAAATATCGATACCTTTCTGTATCCACTTTTTGGGGGATGTCAGTTCCGGGTATCTGACCATTTCCATTTTAAAGCCCAACAGCGAGCGAATTTCAAATGTGACTTTCTTCATCTTGGTTTCGGGTTAGGAGTTCTCTTCATGACGGATGGTCATAAATTTGCCTGCGGCAGAGGCAATGAGAGTATTGTTGGGGTCCAGGATCCGGCCTTCGGCAAAAATAACCCGGCCGCGGACTTCGGTGACTTTCCCCCGGATAGTCACGGTATTTTCCATTAAAGCCGGGCGTTTGAACCGGACATTCAATTCGGCAGTGACACATTTAAATCCTTTTTTAAAAGCGGCTTTGATCATGATTTCATCCAGGATACTGGAGATAATACCGCCGTGGAGAACACCCTCCCATCCCTGGAAATGCCTGGGAAAGTTTTTTATAGAGACCATTTCGTCGGTGGTTTCATCGTACCGGAAAGTCAATTGAAGCCCGGAGGGATTTTGAGTTCCGCAGACGAAGCAATAATTATCATCGTTGTATTGTTTCATCCCATAGTTATACAATAATTATGGGATGGGGTCAACCCTGTAATCGATAATCGCTCGAATATTGTCTTCGACAACCAGGAACCTTTTCGAGAAAAGGTTCCTGGACTTCCCAAAGCTTTTGTTTGGGCTTTTGCTTAAAATTCGAAGCGGTTACATACCAAACCGGTAGGTGAACTTCACTAAAAACACATCGTGGGGTTTAACCTGGAATAGGTCTTTAAAATCATGGGAAAACGAGAAATCCCCCGTGTCGCCAAACCCGGTTCGCCCCTGGGACCAAACGAGGTAGAGAGTAGAACCGGGACGATATTCCCATCGAACAACAAGATTTGAACGGAATTGGAAAAAGTTGAAATTGGGATTCGACACTGTATAATCGATCGCTCCATCCTGGTTTTCATCGATATAATACGTACTATCATCGGTATTATATTGGATTTCCACGGGCGAAAAAGCATGGAACCGATCGACAAGCCTGGGGGCACGTGGAGTCGTAATGCGTTTGATTTTCGAGTACTTCCCGGCTGAGATAAAGGGTTGGCCGTAAAATTGAAGAGAGAGGTCCGGGGTAATACTATAATTCACACGGAACGTTACAGAGATGGTTTTTTGGTCTATAGCAGCGAAAATATACCGTTTCTCACCTAAAAAATCAACGGTATTCACATATTGAAGCTGTCTTTTTTCTTTGCTGAAACCGGGTTGGACAGAGATGGAGAGAGCGGAAGCCGGACGATATGTCAGCGAAACGTAATAATCGCTGGAATCGGAATTGTTTTCTTCAGCATTATAAAACGAAGCGCCTCCATTCAAAACAAGGTGTTTGCGGTTATCGGACCCGATTTCTACCCACTGGCTCCAACCTCCGGGGGATATGATAGAAGGTCCGCCCCTAAGTGCGGTGGTGGAAATGGATTGCCCTTGCCTGTTAATCCCATACCCGATGCCCCAATTGTTTTTAAAATGGGTCATAAAGTTGATATTTCCGCCGTCAAAAATGTTTTCGCCGCTGAAATCCCAACCTTTCCATTGATTGAAGCTAATACTTAAATTTTTAAAAATAGAAAAAGGTTTCCAGATACGGTAACCCACCCAAAGCCATTGCATAATACGGTCTGCCTGGCGGAGGTACCCGGTGTCGTTGAGTTCGAGGCCGGGGGAGCGCCACGTTACACCCATAGAATAGAGAAGATGACTGTTCCCGGATTTCCCAAAACTGAGGGTTCCGCCGTGGCCCGATAAGGAAGTCCGGTTGGGGTCCACTTCGATATGATCGGCGTCCGTGCGTTGAAAATACCGGGTCGGGGATCGCTGCGTTCTCAATATGGCTTCTTCATCCCCTAATACGTGACTGAATATCGTTTTCAACGAGATGTAATATTTTTTATTTTTCCAGGTGTGAAGGAAATCCAATCCGCCGGTGTAAGCGGCACGATGTAAAAAAGCGAGGTTCGTGTCGTTGTCGCCGATGAAACGGTTGGTGGCAGTTAGCATGCCCCCGATAATGGTATTTCCTTTATTATAATCTTTTTGAACGCGCATAATGAGGTAATTGGTGAGGGGTTCAACGGTTTCGAATCTCCGGTCCCCGCTGCCGGCGATTTCCGCTTTTTCCGTTCCTGTTAAATTTTCCATGATCCCGATGGAGATACCGTTTTTGGTTTTACCTGTTAGTTTGAAAGCGCCGAGGATCGAGGTATTGGTAGGGATCGACATGAATTCATTCGACCGGGTATTGGGTTCATAACGGGGAGCACGTCCGATCCTGCGGGAATAAAAAAGATTATCCATGGAGAAATCGCCGTCACCGCCCATGACCTGGAAATTTAAAATATTGCGTCCTTCGATAAAGAAAGGCCGTTTTTCCTGGAAGAAGGTTTCAAAAGTAGTGAGGTTGACTTCCGACGGGTCGGCTTCAACCTGTCCGAAATCGGGGTTAATAGTAAAATCCATGGTGAGATCGCTGGTGATCCTGATTTTTCCATCCAAACCCAGTACAGCGTTGCGCAGTCGTCCTGTGGCAAAGGGGTTTCCTTCTTCAGCCTGGAAGTATTGTAATTTCCCGAGCGTATAGGGGGTGATCTCCAGGCGCTCTTTTTTGTTAGATATTTGTTTTAGCCCTTGGAGCTCGCCGAATTTATTCACCCAGCCCGGCGCGTCTTTAGGAATGAATTGCCAGTGCGATGTTTCTTTATTCCGGAATATCTCCCGCGTTACTTGCATCCCCCAAACATGATCCGTGCTGTTAGCGAATCGCAATTGGCTGAAAGGAATGCACATTTCGGCAATCCAACCATCATTATCCACGGATGTTTTTACAGTCCAAAGAGGATCCCATGAAGAGTCAAAGTGTTCGCCGTCTTCGGTGATTGCTTCATCGTATTTAACCCCTTCGGCGTTGACTGCAAAAGAAAAGGCGGTGCGGAGGTCGTGATAGCTGTCGATATCGATAGATACCCAGTCGCCCTCCAGGCTGTCCCGCCTGGATACCCGGCGTACGATTTTCCCCGGTTCTTTATCGTGAGCCCGGATCGCCACATATAAATTATTATTGTCGTACAAAATTTTGAACGATGTTTGTTGAGAGGGTTGTTGGCCTTCATACGGATCCCGTTGAATAAATTCTCCTTCCCAATTTAAATTCTCCCACGCCGGATCGTTCAATTTCCCATCGATGGATGGAGGTTGAGCAGTCACGGGTTGTGTTTTATATACCTTTTTGGTACTGGGCGGAAGACCAAATACCATGAACGAAAGCATCAAAAACAGGATTGTTAAAAAAGATATCTTCCTTATAGTTATCATGTTTTACTCCTTAAAAACTCCTTAGTTATGTTTTTTAATTCTTAATACGCATTAAAAGTAATATAGTTTCACTGAATTTTCGTCCTAAATTATAATTTCGTCCCCCTACGAGAGGATTTTTTGCAGGGCCGGGGAAAAGAAGAAGTTAAGAGGAGAAGATAAGAGGAAGTTGCGGCGCTGCGCGCCGGTTTAGTTTTGAGGTTGCTTCGCAACCAAAGAAAACGGGAAACGGAGAACGGAAAATGATTTTGAATTATCAATTATCAAGTAGTTTCTTGGAAGCGGCGTTACGAACGTCGCATTGCTCCGCTCGTTTTTAGAGACGAGAAACTCTTGAAATGAATTTTGACTGAAAAGCCGCAATAGAATTAACAATTATCAATTAACAATTATCAAGTAGTTTCTTAGAAGTCCACAACGTCCACACAGTCCACTGGGTCCACATGGTCCACTTGGTCCACCGTCCACAAAGTCCACTTGAAATAATTACCAATTATCAATTAACAATTAACAATTATCAATTATCAAGTAGTTTCTTAGAAGCGGCGTTACGAACGTCGCATGGCTCCGCTCGTTTTTAGAGACGAGAAACTCTTGCCATTACCTAAAATGTGTGCTATATAACATTTTGTTCATGCAGTTAAGATCATCTC
>Ga0105104_10000147_pt1 | contig 49661 bp, 42 predicted proteins | sample PPLLaktember2015_3_FD_87034 | JGI IMG/M metagenome (GOLD analysis project Ga0105104, IMG submission 87034) | Freshwater sediment microbial communities from Prairie Pothole Lake near Jamestown, North Dakota, USA - PPLs Lake P7 Core (6) Depth... | ecosystem: Environmental > Aquatic > Freshwater >... | reverse complement strand
GGTCAACGTCAACGGTATGAATGTAAATATAAAAACACGCTACGGTGCTCGTCTGGAGCTACTGAACTGGGAAATGAGCGACATTGACCGCATTGAGGTTGTGCGAGGCCCCGGCTCGGTTACCTATGGTCCTGGCGCCATTGCCGGTGTCATAAATATTTACACTAAAAGAGGCAAGAAGTATCCCGGCTGGGAGTTCGGCGGAGATTACTGGGGCAAATATGACAGCCGCGGTAATTATGTCAGCTATGGACAAGCTAAAGACGACTTCCAGCTTTACACCTACTTCAGCATGGTCACCAGAGATGGAGTCACTCCGGATTTATATGGTAACGACTCCTCACGCAAGTTCGGGTATGTCGGCGAAGCCGGCGGACCCGGCAGCACCCCTTCCGCCACAGGAAAATATGGTATTCCTCCTTCTTCATATATGGGAAACTACTTTAACCAGCCTGAGATAAAAGCTCATCTCGATATTCAGATTAACGACAACTGGCGATTCTGGGGACGATATGTAACTTCCTCTTGGCAATTAATGCATGCTCCAGGCGCACTAAAGGCTCTGATAGATGGCAAGTATCAAGATATTCGTCTCGCAAGATCTCGTTATTTTCAACTTGTCCTGGAAAATCAAACCACCCTTAACAAAGATTGGGATTTGAAATCGACGTTTGGCCTCAGTTCAATCGATGTAAGAGATATTCAAAGTTCAACTTATGCTGCGCTTAGAGACAGAGACTTGCGGAATTTAAGCCAGATGTTCTCGGAATGGGAATATTTCGCCCGATTTATGCTGAATTACAAACCGGAAGACAGCAAACTTAAGGGAGCATTGGGCTTGGAGGTAAGTTACGACCTTATCAGGCCGTCATGGGGCAAAGGCAAAAACAGTGGTCTGCGGGTCGGGGAGGCAATTGTAAGCGGCCCGGATTCAGAAGCCTATAGCACCGTAAACACAAATAGCTCTTACTTTGGTGCGGGTAATGGATGGGAAACTTACATGTATTCTCTTATCGGTGAATTGAACTACCAGTTAACTCCAAAAACAACGATGATTGTGTCCGGTCGTTTCGATGTGCATACTTATACCACCGGTGTGCTCTCGCCGCGGTTTGCATTAATTCATGAACTTAAAAAAGACCACTATCTGAAATTTATCGCCCAGAAGTCCGTCCGGCTGAATACCCAGGAAGAATTGCTTGTAAACAACAGGAACGAAAATAAGAATTTCCCTGAGACGCTTGAGACTCTTGAACTCATATATTCGGGAAAGATGACTAAAAACTTGTTCCTCGAAACATCTGTTTTCTTTAACAGGCTTGAGGCCATTGGATGGGATTTGGCTACTCGAAGGTCTGCCCCCGTTGGAACGCTAAGAGCTTTCGGCACGGAAATCGACCTGAAATACAAGAAAGAAAACTTCGAACTTGGAATAAATCATTCGTTTGTAAAACAACTTGACTTCCTGACTGCCGATAAAATTGAATATTCCGGTATCAGCCAATCGGATTTCTATCGAAATGTCGGCAGTTCAGTTATTGTGGGCTCAAAGGGAAATGACTTGGCCAACTGGTCCAACCATATCACAAAACTTTACACCAATATCGACCTTCTCGAGAAAAAAATTACCCTTCACGGAGATGTAAGAGTATTGTGGGGATTTGAAGGCAGCGAAGATGCCCTGAACGCTCTTGCTAATGCCCCCGGAAGCACAAATAACGACCGTATCATTGCAGAAGCTCGAGACCACGACGCTTATGGCATGCTCATCACGGCCAACCTTTCGTTAACCTGGCATGTCAACAAGTCGGCGGATTTCATGGTCTTTGTTCAAAATATCCCGGTTCACGGAGAAAATAAAAGGTATACGTACTCTACCGGCCCACAGTACGTCGATCCGCGGAATAAACTCTGTTGGGTTGAAGAACCAATGGTAGTAGGATTCAAATATAAAATACGATTCTAAATCCTTTGATTTGAATTTTAAAAAGCCGGTTATTACAATCGGCTTTTTTTATGTAAAATTTTTGTGGAATCTCTTGTCAAATTAAGTTTCCCGCATATATTAAAAATATGTTAGTCACTTCAAAACCAGACACGTTCGAGAAACTTCAAATCTTGAGCTAGGATTCACAATATGACCTTGCCTGTGCCTGCGGAAGTAATAAATTCGACCGCAGAACCCGCGGCAGCAACGGCAAATGGATATATCCGGTCGCCCTGCCTAATGGCGGCACTACCATATTATTTAAAACGCTAATATCAAATGTTTGCTCAAGTGACTGCAAATACTGCCCTCTTCGTAAAAATACGGATGTTCGGCGATGTACACTTAACTGTGAGGAAATTGTCAGGACATTTCTGGATTATTACAATAATGGCGAGGTCTTCGGCCTGTTTCTATCCAGCGGCATAATAGGTACTGCTGAGGCAACAATGGACAAACTCATCACCTGTGCGGAAATTCTTCGCAAAAAACACCAGTTTAAGGGCTATATCCACCTGAAAATCCTGCCCGGGGCAAGCCCTGCCGCTATAGAAAAGGCTATCTCTGTTTCAAATGCCGTTTCATTAAATATTGAAACGCCGGGGAAAGAATTCCTCGAAAAGCTATCGAATAAAAAGGATTTCCTGCGAGATATTGTCGAGCCTATTAAACTTATAAGTCGTCTTACCAGTCAAAGCCCTCGAAGAGTAAAACAAACTACCCAGTTTATCGTCGGTGCTGCCGGCGAAACAGACCGTCATATTGTGAATTACACAGCGGCACTGTATGAAAGACTTGGCCTTAATCGGGTTTATTTCTCGGCTTATCAGCATAGCGATACTGAAAACGCTGTTGGGGAACATATTAACAATCAGGAAGGCTTTACAAGGGAGCATCGTTTATATCAGGTCGATTTTCTCTTCCGCAAATATGGATTTACCCAATCCGATATTATATACGACAGGTCAGGTCTTTTATCCGTTGAAACCGACCCAAAAGAAGTATGGGCCAGGAATCATCCTGAGTTTTTCCCCGTAAATATAAATACTGCAATGCAATATGAGCTTTTGCGGGTACCCGGCCTTGGTCCTGAAACGGTCGAAAACATCTTACAAAGACGAAAACTGGCAAAAATCAGCTCAATTGACGATATTGGTGTTGTAAATAAAAGGTTGTTAAAAGCGGTAAAATACGTAAATTTTGGCGGTTTGCCGCAAAATAAGGTTTTTTTGTTTAATTTTTAGCTTGAAAAAGACCTGAAAATTACTATTATCTTTGCTTCTGTCGTAATTTGAATTTGTGGTTTTTCCCAGAAAAGGATTCCATTTTTATGATTAAGGTTAAATCTCGCCTCGGCGAGTCAGTAGAACAAATGGTAAAACGCTTCAAAAAGATGTGCGAAAAAGAAGGCATTATTCGCGACATCAAACGGATGAGCTACTATGAGAAACCCTCGGAGAAAAACCGCAGAAGAAGACGTAAAGCTGCGAGGTCGGCAAAATTTTCAAGCAGATATTAAACAATATATATCGTTTTCTCAAAAAGGATAAAACCGGGCAATTACTATCGCCCGGTTTTTTTTATGCCCGCTGTTGACAAACATTCAGAACGGTCTTATTATGAGCGGGCAGTGGTTTTGAATAATAAACCGGTAAAAATCGCTGTGGAAAATTTGTGAAAATTGTAGCTGTTATACCCGCCCGTTATGAATCAACAAGATTTCCCGGGAAAGTTCTCGCCAAAGAAACCGGCAAATACCTTATCCAGCACACCTACGAGCAGGTCAGTAAAGCAAAACTTATCGGAAAAGTTGTTATAGCCACAGACAGCGAAAAAGTCCTCTCTGCCTGTAAATCATTCGGCGCCGACTGCGTAATGACATCCAACAGCCACATTAGCGGCACAGACCGTATAGCTGAAGCGGTCGAAAAAATTGAGACTGATGTTATAATTAACGTTCAGGCGGATGAGCCTGAAATTGAACCTTCAAATATAGACCTTCTGGCTCAATTAATGACTGATAATCCGCAGGCTAAAATGGCCACGCTGGCGGCCAAATTCGAGAACAAAGAACAGATTGCCAACCCAAACATCGTGAAGGTAATCATCGGCAAGGACAGATTTGCAAAGTACTTTTCACGGTCTATAATCCCCTACTGCCGAAAAAACGGGCCGGTCGGAGATATAAACGACTACTACAGGCATTTGGGCATTTATGCCTATACAAAAGACTTTCTTTTGCATATAACAAAACTACCGGCCGGAAAACTGGAGCAAATCGAGCAGCTTGAACAGCTTCGCGTCCTTGAGTATGGTTTCCAGATATTAACCGGCCTTGTAAAACATATTGCACCGGGCATCGATACGCCTGAGCAATATAATGAATTTGTAAAGAGAATAAAAAAATAGAAGGTGCAGCGATGATTGATAAAAACGAATTACTGGCAAGCACAGGCGATAGTTCGGTGGAAAGCGAATATTTTTCGCCGATGCCGAAAGGCTACCAAAAAGGCAGGACAAAGTACGTTGTTGTGATGGGCACGGTGATGAGCGGCCTGGGAAAAGGCATATTTTCATCCTGTCTGGCGAAACTTATGCAGGATAAAGGCTTAAAAGTAGCCCCTATCAAGCTCGAAGGCTACCTGAATATAGACTCCGGCACGTTAAATCCTTTCCGGCATGGCGAAGTCTTTGTGCTCGACGACGGTATGGAATGCGATATGGACCTGGGCACGTACGAACGAATGCTGGACCAGAATCTAAGCAGGGACAATTTCGCAACAAGCGGCCAGATTTATCGTGATGTACTGGAAAAAGAACGGCATGGAGACTATCTCGGCAGAGATGTTCAGATGATTCCGCACGTTACGGGTGAAGTCAAATTAAGATTACGGACCCTGGCGATGAAATCCAGTGCCGATATCGTTTTTGTCGAGATTGGCGGCACGGCGGGCGACCTCGAAAACGCCTTTTACATCGAGGCAATGCGAGAGCTTGCTTATGAAGAAGGCCCACATAGCTGCTGCTTCGTTGCGCTGACATATATTCTTGAACCACGAATTCTGGGTGAACAAAAATCCAAGGCAGCTCAACTTGGCATAAAACAGCTTATGCAGTGCGGTATTCAACCAGACATAATAGCCTGCAGAGCAACCAGCCCGGTAAATGAAAAAGTCCGTCAGAAAATCAGCGTTTACAGCAACGTCCCTCTCGGCAGAGTCATCAGCGTGGCAGATTCGGCAAGTATATACCAGATACCGGCAATGCTACGGGAATGCGGAATGGATTTTGAGGTTCTCAGACTGCTGCATATCGAAGACAGAATCGACCTGCGCAAAGAACGAGTTGAATGGGCAAAATGGTGCGATTTCACCGATAAAATCGGCAAAGAAAAACGCGAAATCACCATTGGTATAACCGGCAAATACACTTCTGTCCGGGACAGCTATGCATCCATTATAAACGCACTGGAACATTCTGGAATAGCTCTTGGCTGCAAAGTCAAAATCAACTGGATTGATACGAGTGCCATAACCGACAAAAACGCAGCCGAATATTTGAAAGACGTTGACGGCATAATCGTTCCCGGCGGTTTTGGCGTACGCGGCACAGAAGGTAAAATATCCTGTATCAAACATGCCCGGCTGAATAATATTCCGTTTCTCGGTATATGCCTGGGCTTCCAGATGGCTGTAATAGAATTTGCACGAAATGTCTGCGGTTTGAAAAAAGCCAATAGTACTGAAATCGAGCCGAATTGTAATGAGCCGGTAATCGACATTCTGCCGGAGCAGAAGAAAATAGAAGGTCTCGGCGGCAATATGAGGCTCGGCGGACAAGATATAAAACTAAAGTCTGACACTATAGCTTTTAAACTTTTCGGAAATAATCCTGCTATTCGAATGAGGTTCAGACATCGTTATGAAGTTGACCCACGTTATGTCGAAACACTTGAAAAGGCAGGTATGGTTTTTTCAGGTAATGCGCCGAATCATCCGATTATGCAGATACTTGAACTTGCCGAGCATCCGTATTTTATAGCGACTCAGGCTCATCCATGTCTTACTTCAAGACCTCTGCATCCCCAACCGATGTTTACAGGGCTGGTGGCCGCGACATTGTCAAATCGCTAATCTCGCGGCTGAAATCTGTTATTGCTTCTTCTGGATTTCGTTAGCGTCTTTTTGAGTCTTCTCAAGCTCCTCAATTCTTACTTTTAGCTGCTCATTTTCCTGCGAGAGTTGTTCGACCTGCTTCGTCAAATCAGCCGGAAGCTGTTCCACAAGAAATTTCGATGTCTCCTCCGCCTCAGTCTGAATTTTTTTATTTTCCCGGCGACATTGCTCGAGCAGTTTCTTCTGTTTTTCCATTTTTTCCCTGCACAGTTCGGGTACATCTTTCAAATCCACTATTTTCTGGCAATGTTCGAGCAATTTCTTCTGGTTTTCCAGTTCATTCCGGTATTTCGAAAGCTCATTTTGCAAATTTCGTATCGCATTAGCATCACTGATAGCTTTTTGTGTTATTTTTTTATTTTCCTGCTGGTATTGTTCAAGCAGTTTCTTCTGTTTTTCCATTTCGTTACGGCACTGGGCAATTTCACGAGTCAAACTTATATTCTCATCAGCCAGAAGTCTGTCTCTTTTGTTTGTTTCAGCGGCAGTATTTTGCTGATTTTGTGGACTACTCAATAAAATCAGAATTATTAATACGACCAAAGACCGACTTGTATTTTTCATAACCTGCCCTTTAAGAAGAAGAGTTCTATTCAGTCCTGATTATATCAGCATTTTTTCATGCGTCAACACACTATATGGAACAACAATGTATATAAAAAACGGAAGATTCTACCGTGGCGTTAGAATCTTCCGTAGCCTTGTGAGCTGAAATCAAAATTTTGAGTTACGGCTCACAGTTCTGAAAGCCGTCGGTTAACTTTGCCGTGACGCGAGGAACATCCGACGACTAAATTACAGAACTATTTCTTTTTCTTTTTTGCTACTTTTTTCTTCTTTGCTGCTTTTTTCTTCTTTGCCATTATCAGTCACCTCCCTTCAGTAAAAAAGGTCTGAATGACAATATTCTTTTACATCATTTAATTTATCTGTCAATCTCTTTTTGTCATAAGTACGTTTATTTAACATATTTATCGTCAAACAACTATAAAATTCTTCACAATTTCTCGACAACCAAACGTTTTGGCAGTTACTACAACAATTTCAATCTTAAAAAATATCAACACAAAAAAACATCTTTCGGGTAAATCTCTTGCGATGATAAATTGTTCTTGACCACAAAAACCGCTTGTTTTGCGTAAAAATTAAGGTTTTTCGCTATTCAACAATGATTCAAATGGATTGCTGTTCAACAACAAATCCATTTGACGGCAGTGACACAACATAAACAGGAGCAAATACAAGATTTTTTTCTAAATTTTTTCAAAAAATAGTGTAAAATCATTATAAAGCGGAAGTTTTTACATAAAATTGTGAATTTTAAAAAAAAATTCGCAACAGTTTGTTTGTTAAATTTTTTCAGAATGATGAGTTTTTAATCTTTTATGACAGATAAGATTGCAATATTCGGCGGTACATTCGATCCTGTACATACGGCCCATATTAAAGTTGCTCAGGCAGCAGCGGAGAAAATCGGCGCAAAAAAAGTTGTCCTCATGCCGGCAAGACGCTCGCCGCATAAAAATAAACAGCCGCTGGCGCCGGATACCGACCGAATAGCAATGCTGAAGCTTGCTATTGCAGACAAAAGCCTTTTTCAGATAAGCACGGCCGAACTCAACAGGGCCGAGCCCAGCTATACAATCGACACTATTGGCCAGCTAAAGCAAAAATTCGGCGGTGATTGCGAACTCTACTGGTTAATCGGCGCCGATATGCTAAAGTCCCTGCCGTTATGGCACAAAATAATCGAGCTAATGGACCAGTGTAACATAAGCGTAATGAATCGCGGCGGATTCGATAAACCTGATTTCGACAGCCTAAGCGGTAAATTCGATAAAGAAATTATCGAAAAACTGCGAAAAAATATGATTGAAACGCCCTTTATCGAGATTAGCAGTACAGAAATACGCCAGAAAATACTCAATAACGAAGATGCCAGTCAATACCTTCACCCGGATGTGCTGGATTATATAAAGAAACGCAGGCTCTACACCGCGACAGATTAGGCCGGGAAAATCATCGCCGAGGCAAATTCATTCTGAAAATCACTATCGGCAGACAATTCTATGTGTCGAGTTCGTTTGGCAAGTTTTTCTGCTTTTTCTCTCGCTTTAATCGAAAGCAACACAAGTTTTGTTCCTAAAAGCGAAGAATTGCCTATGAATGAAATTTTTTCGTGGCTGATACCAGACGGTAAAAGGCCTATTCGCTGGGCGTGATTTCGCCGAATAAAACTCCCGAACCCCCCCGCTATAAGTACTTTTTTCAAGTCAGAGGCTTTTATGCCAGCTTTTTTGAACATTATATTAATGCCAGCCCCGATTGCACCGACGGCAAGCTGGATTTGGCGAATATCTTTCTGTGTAATTTTGACTTTATCAGTAATAACAAAGGCAGGCTGGTTATTTGTATCAATGACGATTCTTTGCGCAATTTTCGGCGGCAAATTCTTTGGCTGGGTGATTCTGCCGGTAGAGTCAACAATGCCGGTATTAAGGAGCTCAGCGGTAATATCAATAAGGCCGCTGCCGCAGATACCGGAAGGTTCGACATTTCCCAGGACAGCGTAGATGCAATCGTTGTCAAAATCAACTTTTTCGATTGCGCCTGCCGCGGCTCTCATTCCGCAGGATATTCCGGCGCCTTCAAACGCAGGTCCGGCCGCGGTCGAGGCAGCCAGTATTGTATTGTCATTGACCAGCACAATTTCGCCATTAGTGCCGATGTCAACAAAAAGCAAAGGCTGCGACTGATTTAATATATCGGTCGCCAGCATTCCGGCCGATATATCACCGCCGACGAAACCGCCGATGATTGGGAACATATAGACAACGCCGTCAGGATTTATGTTTAATTTCAATTCTGAGGCATTTATCGCATTTGCTCCCCGATACACAGGCTCGAAAGGCAATTGCCCCAAAGGTGAAGGGTCTATGCCGCAGATGAGATGCTCCATAGTGGTATTGCCCGCGATTGCGATTTCATAGATATTTTCCCGCTTTATCCGGCCCTGTTTGCAAAGACTGGCTATCATCGCGTTTATCTGTCTGACAACCGATTTCTGCAGTTCGGCAAGGGCTTTGGGGCCGGCTGCGGCGTGTTTTATCCGGCTTATAACATCATCGCCGAAAGAAATTTGCGGATTAATGTCGCCAACTACGGCGATTTCGGCTCCGTCTTTCAGGTTAACAAGAGAAGCGGCCAGTGTTGTAGTGCCGATATCGACTGCGACGGCGAAACACTTATCAACATCAACGCACCGCCTGTCAGGGATAATTTCCTGAAGGATATTAGAATCAACGACTACTTTATCCAGACCCAACAGCAGCGAATTTTGCGGAATTTCAATTATCGAATCCCGCAGAACGGCATTTTGACAGGCCAGCCGATAGTTTTCCTTCAGTTCATCGTCTTTTAAAATCTTTTTATCCGCTTTGGTCGGTGTGGTTTGAGGCGATATGATTTTTACCCTGCATTTACCGCAGGTTCCAGACCCGCCGCAGGGAGTATTTATAATAATTCCAGCTATGGCAGCGGCCTCGATTATCTTTGTGCCCGGCAGAACATAAACAGTCCTGTCCTGCGGCTGAAATGTAACTTTAATCTGCTGGGGAGTCATAGTTATTAGATTGCCTTATAGTAAATTTTGTCATTTTGTCTTACGGCCTCGATTCTGCCTGAGTCAATCAATTTTTCAATATGCTTTAAAACCTCAAGTTTAGACATTTTAAGCCCGCTTGCAATATCTTCCGCCGAGCAGGGTCTGCGTTTTAGCATTTCAATGACATCATCGCTTTTGACCTTGAAGTCGCCTGTTTTATCATCGCTTTTGAAATCTGCTATTACTTCGGTATTTTTGTATATTCTTTGAGCAATCTGCTCAAGCCTTTGATGGCTGACGGCCCCTACATCCTCGGCAGGCGGACGGGTAACCGTATTAAGCTGTACCCTATCAGGTTTTATTTTCTCAATGCAGGCGGCAAGGCTGTCAATCTGCTCATCGCTGTCGTTAAGACCTGCAACAATAAAAACCTCCAGCCAATATTTACCGGCAAATTCATTGCGGAAATCCATCAGTCCCTGCAGCATCTTATCGAAAGTTATTTCCGCTGCCGGTCGGTTTATTTTTTTAAATGTCTCTTCATCGCCAGCATCAAGCGAAGGTATAACCATATCAGCATCTTCAATGTCTTTTCGGACATCGGGCATAAATAGCAAAGAGCCGTTGGTTATAACCGCGATGGGAATATTGGTAATCTTTTTGATTTCTCTTATCAATCGCCCACAATCGCTATATAGAGTCGGCTCGCCGGAGCCTGAAAGCGTGATATAATCCGGTTTGGTCGATAATTTATCCTTTAATTCAGCGATAATCTCATCCACCGGTATCCAGATTTTTCTTTCTACGGTTTTTTGGGTCGTTCGACCCACCTGGCAATAAAGACAATCGTATGTACACGTTTTAGACGGAATAAGGTCTATGCCGAGCGAACGGCCGAGCCTTCGTGACGGCACGGGGCCGAAAACATGTCCGCTTTTCTGCGTCGGTTTATCTTTCATAAAGCCTGAAACTCACAACTTGTGCCGACCGAACACATAAAACACCGCTTCGGATATGCTATCCTTAATTCGAGAGACGCTTCCATTCCGGTGCAGTGGCCGGGACCGATTCTCTGCACACCGAACCGTTCCAGGTTGTCTATAACTTTGGATATTTTCAGTTTCCCGCTCCCGACAAGATGAAAACCGCCCATAATCGCATAAACATTTTTTGTGCCTGTAACTTTTGTAATGTAATCGAGGGTATTGATTACCCCCGCGTGGGCACAACCGAAAACAACTACCAGTCCGCTCTCGGTATTAAAGTAAATCGCCTGGTCATCAGGCAGCTCGTCAGACTGTTTTGCCTGTTCATCGAGGAAGAACTCGTTTTCGTCGATTTCGAAGTCGTTGGTTCTCGGAATCTGGCCTGTAACAAATAAGCCTGGAAGAATTTCCGTCGGCTCCTTAGTCCAGACAACCTTGTTCGTATCGGTGTGCGATTCGATAATCTTTTTTACGCCGCCTGCGATACCTATAAATCTGCTTGACCCGCCGTGATAGCTGTACTTTTTGTCGGTTGCGTTGGGATGCAGGTATATCTTCGCTTTTTTAGCGTAGTTCAGCACTGCTTCAAGTCCGCCGGTATGGTCGTAATGGCCGTGACTGATTACAATCGCATTGGTTTGTGCAAGGTCGATTCCGAGTATCTGGGCGTTTTTGATAATGATTCCGGTTTGTCCTGTATCGAACATCACTTTGCCGTCGCCGTATTCAATCCAGAAACTAATGCCGTGCTCGGCCAGCAGCCCGCTGCCTTCGGCAGTGTTTTCCACAAGCGTTGTTATCTTTACCTTTTGGGCCATAATAAGTTATACGTTTATATACCGGAAGTTGTTTTATTTCAAGAAGTTATGCCGGTCTTTTTCACCATTTAAAATAACACAAAATGCCTGTAAAAACTGTCTCCGTTTGAATTCAGGTCAGTTGGATACAACGGTAGCCATCGGCTTTATGCCGTCATAGCGTTCATCGCATCAATAAAACACTGATAATCGTTAGCCCATTTTTTGGCTTCGAGCAAATCCAGTTTGCCGGCTTTTACCAGCCTGGCAAGATGCACCTCAAAGGACATCATTCTTTCTTCCGGTTTATCCTTGGTCCTTGTCTGAAGCTGGGTATACATCTGTTCTAATTTGCCGGTTCTTATGATATTCGCACAGGCGTAGTTATTGTTAAGTATCTCCATACAAATAAGTCTTCCTGTGCCGTCTTTTTTAGGTATTAGCTTTTGACTTATTACATACGCAAGTCCAAGTGAAAGCTGGTTGCTTACCTCATCTTTGCGGGCAGATGGAAAATAATCGAGAATTCTCGTTATAGATCCTGTAACATCGCGGGTGTGCAGCGTAGAAAAAACCAGATGTCCAGTTTCGGCGGCCATCAGCGTCATCGCAATCGTTTCGGCATCTCTCATTTCGCCGACGAAAATCACATCCGGGTCCTCGCGAAGCATAGCTTTTAAACCCGCTGTAAATGACGGCACATCCCTACCTACCTCACGCTGCGAGATGACGGAACCTTTTTGCTTAAGGAGGTACTCAATCGGGTCTTCGATGGAAATTATCCGGCAGGCTTTTGTTTCGCTTATTCTGTCGAGAAACGATGCTATGGTGGTTGATTTGCCCGCACCTGTAATACCTGTAAGCAGGACAAGGCCGCTTTGGAGCTTGACAATATCCTTGTAAACGTCGTTGGGAAAGCCAATTTCCTCAAGTGTGGGCACGTCGCTTCCCAATGCCCTGATGGCAGCAGCGGGACCTTCATTGTCCATAAAGGCGTTGATCCTGAACTGCAACCCCTCGTATTGATAAGAACAGTCAACGTTGTTCGTTGTCCTAAACTCCGCAAGATGCTTTTCGCCGAGCAGAGGGAAAATCAGCTTCTCGGCGATTTCTTTTGTTACAATCTCGCCGCGAAGTTTCATAAGATTTCCGTCAAACCGATACGCAGGCTGTACCCCGACCTTTATATGCAGGTCGGAAACCCTCATCACGCCGTGCCTTTTGAAATAGGCCAGCATATCCTCCATGCTCCAGGTGCCGAACTCGGCGTTTTTATAAATCTTTGCGCTGACGGAATAATTTTCAGCCATAACACGCCCTTTCAAAGCCAGTTTACCATTTTAAACCTTTGAGAGGTTAAAATCAAATACAAAGCTCATAAACCCCGCCAGGGTATGTAAACCTTTGCAATATATATATAGTACTGGTATGATGTTTTGTTAATTTTATGGCATAAAGAGAACCAAAATTTGTCGAAATACTGGTTTTAAGGAGAAAGCGATGATGCGACTTTTCAAGGCATTGGCAATAACATTGTTTTTCTGTAATTTGTGTACAGGTAGTAATCTTACCGAAACAACAAAAGACCCCCAATCTCAGGTTACACAGGTTGTGATTATCGGCACAAGTCACAGTGCCCACTATAAAAATCCCAATTACAGCCCTGAAATGCTTAAAGAAATAATTTTGTCTCTTAAGCCGGATGCAATTCTTAATGAGTTACCGTTAAGTCTGGTTGACCCTAACGGCAGACCGCTAATAAGAGACAGGAATTCGAGCGGCCCGGAAAACTGGGCGGCTGATACGGTCGCAACTCAACTCGGCATAAGGCAAATACCTTTTGACCGTCCTGACAGACAGGAAAACTACAAAAAAACAAACTATTTTGAAAGGCAGAAAAGGTCAAATGAATTGAGCAACAAATGGATCAAGGAGACAATCGACAAAGACCCCAACTCTCTGGACATCGAAATATCCCAATTAAGGGGCTATGCTAGTCAGGCACAAAACATGCTTTTTATGAACTTCGGCCCGGAGATTATCAACTCTGATGCCCACGATTCTATTATCAGGGTTAGACGTTCGTTGTGGTTTGATATTATGCCTGTCATTTTGAAAAAGTACCCCGGTTATGAAACTCTTATCGACGATTATCGTTTTCAAAAACAAGAATGGCAGGAACGCAACAAAATTATGGCTGACAATATCGTCAAGGCAGCAAAAGAATATCCCGGAAAACGTCTGGTAGTACTTACGGGAGCAGAGCACCGATATATCCTTAGAGATTTACTGAAGGATGCTAACTCAATTGACCTCAAAGAATACTGGGAAATAACCTCGCCGAAAGTTGAGAAAACCACGAAGTCAGATAAGCCAAATTAACAATAGAAAATGACGAACAAACAAGAGCAAAATTTCATAGAAATGTCTCTCGGCGACCACCTCGAAGAGTTGCGGGCAAGAGTGATTCTTGCACTTCTCGGTGTTGGTATCGGACTGACAATTTGTATGTTTTTCTCGGGCTTTTTCCTGTCGCTTCTCGCTAAACCATACCTGCATATACAACAACAGGCCGGCTCATCAGCAACACTTCAGGCGATAACCTTGTCGGAAAAGTTCCTTGTTTATATGAAAACTGCACTTCTCTTTAGCCTTGTTATTTCCTCGCCGTGGGTCTTTTATCAGCTATGGAAATTTGTCTCGGCAGGTTTATATCAGGATGAAAAAAAGTTTGTTTATATAATATCGCCTTTGTGCACAGTCTTATTTATCACAGGTTCAATGTTTTTCCTGCTTGTCATCGCTCCGATTATGATAAAGTTTTTTACCGATTTTGACGTCGGCATAGAATCCGTGCGAACACAGGTAACCCTATCCAGCTATGTGAATTTTATGTTTACTATGATGCTGGTTTTCGGCCTATGTTTTCAGATGCCGATTGCCATTGTCGCAGCAAACAGGATAGGAATTGTTTCTGCTGAAAATCTCAAAAAAGCGAGGAAATATGTTTTGCTTGCGATATTTATCGTGGCGGCCGTTGCCACCCCCTCGGCGGATATGATAAGCCAGATAGCCCTTGCCGTGCCGATGTATATATTATATGAACTGGGAATCCTCTTTTGTCGATAGAATAAGGAGAAATCTCATTTCGTTTCGTCTTTTTCGTCCGGTTTTGTTTTGTTTTCTAACTCGTCTTTGGTCTCATTCATTCCTTTTTTAAACTCGGTCAGGCTTTTGCCCAAAGAACGTGCGATTTCAGGCAGCCTTCTGCCAAAAATAAGCAATGCGATAATCAGCACTACAAGTATTTCCGGCCAGCCGACAGACCACGCCAGAACGTTTTTAGCTGTTTCTATCATATTTAAACTCCGTTTTTCTGCTATGAATTATCCGCTATAAAATCAATACAAGTTGACGCACAAGTTCTGTAATAGTATAATCATAGGCAATTACGGTTGCAAGCATCTAAACTTAAAATAAACCGATAGTTATGACCGAAGAAATCAAGAGAAACCGAACTCATACAGCTATAAGCTATCTCATACTGCTTGTACTTGTTCTTATTTTTATCGCTATAATTATAAAACAGAAGCATTATTACGTTCCGACCTCCCCAATTTCGCAAAAATCAGAGCCTGCAAGTCCCAAAACACAGTTCTGGCTCAGCGAGCAGCTTTTCGGCATAGATTTCAAGCCTGCAAATGAAATAGAAACCTACAATGCCGACAACCTATACGAAAAAATCGACGGCAAGGCTGATTTGTACCTTCAGAACGGTTTTGTCTCGCTTCAGTGCAGACGATATGCCAGCAATTCCTCGCAGGAGGACTGGGCCGAAGTTTATGTTTACGACATGGCTAAAGCCAAAAACGCATTCGCCGTTTATAGCGGTCAAATGCGAAGCAGGAAACAGCTTCTCGGCTGGACACAATTCGGATACAAAACTTCAGACTCCATCTATACCGCGGCAGGCAACTATTATTTCGAAATAATTTTATCGTCCGATTCAAATGGGCTTTTGCTAACCGCCGAATCCGCCGCAAAGCGGCTTGTCGACCTTGCATTAAAGGAACCTTTCGAACCTTTTGCAATCCACTTTTTCCCGACAGACAATCTTGTCACTAATTCATTCAAACTCATCAGAAAAGACGCCTTCGGCTGTGCGGAAATGGAAAATATCTTTTCAGCAGCATATAGCGTCAACGGTAATAGCCTGACTGCCTTTATCGCTGATACACAGGATGGCAGTTCGGCACAGGCTCTTTTTGCAAAATATCATGGTTTTCTCATCGAAAACGGCGGAACGGAACTGCCGCACAATATAGATATGCCCGGCTCTAAAGCCGTTGAACTATTCGGTACAACCGATATACTTTTCCAGTGTAAAAACTTCTTTGCTGGCGTCAGGGGCTCTGCACCGATTGAAGATTTAACTAAACTGGCAATATCATTCAAAAATAGTCTAAAAAATGACACAAAATAAGATATCGAGAAGGGATTTTATTGTCCGCTGCACAAAAGCTGGGTTTTCCGCAGCGGCAGCCGCTGCCCTGGCAGGCTGGCTTTACGAATCTGACCCTGCCAAACTCTCTGTGCAATTCGACAACATTGTTGATGTTATGAATTACTCGACCCCTTCGGTTGCAGGTAAAACGATGAGCATAGTAATCGGACCTGGCCGGCAGACAACAGTTACAAAGGCCGTCGAACTGCTCGGCGGTATGGAAAGATTTGTCAAGCCGGGCGAAAACGTCCTGCTAAAGCCCAATGTCGGATTCGCTATGCCGCCGCGTGTTTGTGCCACTACGCATCCGGACTTGATTGCACAGGTAACAAAATTGTGCTATCAGGCCGGTGCGAAAAAAGTCTTTATTGCCGATAATCCCATCAACGATCCGAAAAGCTGTTTTGAACTTACCCAAATCGCCTCTGCCGCTCAAAAGAACGGAGCTGAAATACTCCTGCCCAGACAGGATTACTTCAAACCCATAACGCTCAAAGGAGCAGAATTGATTACAAATTGGCAGATTCTTTACGAGCCGTTGAAAAAAGTTGATAAGGTCATCGGTCTGGCAATCGTCAAAGACCACAAAAGAAGCATCGCGTCAATGTCTATGAAAAACTGGTACGGTATGCTCGGCGGAAACAGAAGCATTTTCCATCAGGACATTGACAAAATTATCGTCGAGCTTGCGATGCTGATAAAGCCGACCCTTGTTATCCTCGATGGTACACAGGTTATGGTCTCAAACGGCCCAACAGGCGGTTCGGAATCGGACCTCAAGCAGGCAAATACAATGATTGCAAGCTGCGACCAGGTCGCTGCCGACAGTTTCGGAGCCTCGCTATTGGACCTCAAACCGCAGGACCTGCCCTATCTGGTCAAAGCGGAAAAACTCGGACTCGGCACGACCGATTATCAGTCGCTTAAACCTCTATACGCCCAGGTCACAGGTGCGGGATGAAACTTACAACCGCAAGAAGAATAAGTCAGGTTTTCTTTTTCGCTCTGTTTATCTGGCTCTGTGCCGTAACGACTGTCGGAGAGAAATTCTGGCAGCAGCGAGGCTGGTCGGTAAACTTCTTTCTAAATCTCGACCCGCTCGGCGCAATAGGAACAGTTCTTTCAACACATAAGCTTTATGCTCCCCTGCTCTGGTCGCTTATAACGATTATCCTTACTATTCTAATAGGAAGGTTCTTCTGCGGCCTTGTTTGTCCGTTCGGCGCCTTGCATCAGTTTGTCTCTCATTTTGCACATGGTAAAAAAACCGCTAAATTGATTTCCCTGCACAAATATCATAAGGCACAGAACATAAAATACTATATCCTTATCATTCTTTTGGTAATAGCCGGTTTAGGCGGTTCTTCGAGCCTCATGATTGGTCTTCTCGACCCAATACCGCTTTTTACCCGTTCGGTAAATCTTCTGATTTTGCCCATAATCGGCACTTCCACAAAAATCACGGCGATTAACAGATTTTATCAAACATCCCTGTTAACCCTGACCGTCTTTCTAACATTTGTACTCTTGAACTTTTACAAGCCGCGGTTTTTCTGCCTGTTTATCTGTCCGCTGGGCGCTTTATTCGGCCTTATCAACAGATTTGCAATCCTGCGAATCAACCGCAATCTTTCCAATTGTACCAACTGCAAATTATGCAATAGTCATTGTCAGGGTTCGTGCGAGCCTGCCGAAACGATCAAATTAAGTGAGTGCCTGGTATGTTTTAACTGCCTTGACGACTGCAAGGATAATGCTGTCGATTTTAATACAGCCAAATCTGAAACGATACAAGTCTCGCCCGATTTATCACGGCGGGGTTTCATAGCGGCGGCATTTACCGGACTGCTTACCCTGCCTGCTTTGAGACTCGCCGGGGCATCATATAAGGACAGCAATTTAATCAGGCCGCCCGGAGCGCTGCCAGAAAATGAATTTATAAAACGCTGTCTCAAATGCGGCCAGTGTATGCGCCTGTGTCCGACCAACGTAATCCAGCCGGCAGGTTTGGAGGCCGGTCTGGAAAATCTCTGGACGCCGGTAATGAACAACCGTATCGGCTCAAGCGGCTGCCAGCTTAACTGCGTAGCCTGCGGTTATATCTGTCCGACTGCTGCGATAAGACCTTTAACACTGGCCGAAAAACTCGGCAAAGGCGACTTCGGCACCAAAGGCCCCGTTAAAATCGGCACAGCTTTTGTTGACAGGTCAAAATGTCTGCCATGGGCATACGGCATACCTTGTCTCGTCTGTCAGGAAAACTGTCCCGTTAGTCCCAAGGCCATTTATACACAGCCGGACGATGATAAAACGCTTCTGCGGCCTTATGTGGACCCACAGCGGTGCATCGGCTGCGGAATATGTCAGCATGAATGTCCTGTCGGTTCAAAAGGCGCTATAATAGTAACCCCTGATGGTCAAAGCAGAGAAAACAAGTTCTTTTTATAAAAAATTTTCGGAGGTTTAACCTATGAAGAATGAAAAAATCAATAGAAGGGAGTTTTTCAAATCCGCTGCCGGTGCCGGCGTTGCCGCAGCTTTCGCATCCGGCGGTATTTTATCCGCAGCCGATGCCAATAAGCCTGCTGAACCAAATAAACCCACCGACCAATCCTATCCGCAGGTCCCAAGAAGACCTTTCGGTCGGGCAAAAATTACCGTTCCTATTTTGTCGTTCGGCGCAATGTTCGACATTGTCGACAACCAGATACTTCTGTACAAAACTCTGCAATGGGGCGTCAATTATTGGGACACCGCTAACGGCTACGCCGGCGGCAGAAGCGAAGAAGGTATCGGAATGTTTTTCGCGAAAAATCCCGATAAACGAAAAGATGTCTTTCTGGTTACAAAGGCAAGCGGCGCAAAAGACGCCGCTTCGCGAACAGAAAAATTGCAAACATCCCTTAAAAGAATGAATACAAATTATATCGACCTGTATTACGGCGTACACGGATTACGCAATCCGGCCGATTTGAACGATGAGCTGAAAAACTGGGCCGCCGAAGCAAAAGCCAAAGGCCTGATAAAATATTTCGGCTTCAGTATACACAGTAATATAGCCGAGTGCCTGATGGCTGCCTCGAAACTTGATTGGATTGACGGGATTATGACGAGTTTTAATTACAGGTTGATGCAGGACCCTAAATTTATGGCCGCCATTGACGCCTGTCACAAGGCCGGCATTGCCCTTATCGCTATGAAAACTCAGGCTCAGCGATCCGACATCGAGGAAGAAAAACCGCTCGATAAGCACTTCGCCGAAAACGGCTTTACTGAGGGCCAGGCAAAAATCAAAACCGTACTCCAGGACGAACGAATCTGCTCGGCATGTGTAGGAATGACCAATGTTTCACTTTTGACCATAAGCGTCGCGGCCGTACTTGACAAGACCAAACTGAGCCAAAGCGATTTGGAATTTATGAATAGTTATGCCAAACAGACATGCAGCGGTTACTGCAGCGGCTGTGCCAATGTTTGTGCTTCGGCTACTCCTCAAATGCCGTACATAAGCGATGTAATGCGGTCGCTGATGTATCACAAAAACTATGGAAATAAAACATTAGCAAAAGAAGTTTTCGCTTCTGTCCGCAGCAAGGTAAACGTCCCAATCAGTTCTATAAATTACCGCCCGGCTGAAGCGATTTGCCCCAACGGTATAAAAATCGGCAAATTGATGCTCGAAGCGGAAAAACTGCTGGCTTAAGAAAAATTACTGTCCAAAGGCGGCATTGAGCAGTTCATCAAATTCAGGAGCGAGGCCATCCCACACCTTAAGAACCCGGCCGTTATCGATAACCACAACCACCGGAGTCTGCACGAACCATTTTTTCGCCTCGCTCACCCTGCCGCGATTAACCTCGCTGTCAGGCCTTACCAACTGCTGATTTTCATCGCCATAAGGCGGTATCTCGATAAACGCCATATTGATATTATTGCCTTTTAAATCATTATACATCTTCTCATATTCCGGTATGGCCGAGCGGCAATCGGGGCAATCATAATGATACATAAGCACAACCCATTCGCCGTTCTGCAGTTGGTCTTTAATATCTACATATTGAAGCAATGGCCAAACCTCCTGATTCGCCCACTGCTTTACATCAATGACTTCATATTTTTCGCTTACCATCGGCGGCTTGTTCGTGATGAGAATATACTCAATTGTCGGCAGTAAAATGAAAGTCGGTATCGCAATAGCAAAAAAATGAGCAGCCTTAGGCCACGGCGGAGGTAATAACTTTAAATCTTTTGGTCTAAAAATGGCAAGCAATACAAATATCGGAATATCCATCACAAAAAGCGTAATCCACGGGTCAACGTGAACTCTGCCGAAGCAGCCGCAGGATTCGGCACCAATAACACCTTTATATAATGTAACAACAATAAATCCGGCAAAAGAGATTAAAGCAAGCAGCCAGCCGGCCTTTCTGAACAAACCGCATATAAGCCAGATACCAAGGCCAAGCTCAAGCGGTATCTGAATCAGGAAAAACTCCCACGACTCCCAAAAACCCTTGCTGATTATAGGCTCGGTCAGCAATTGATGAATTTTCATCGTTGTCGCAAACAGTAAAACTACCCCTGCTATCCACATTACTATAATATTCGCTTTTTTCATATATTCCTTATTACGGCTAAATCGAATTATTTGTTTAATTTATTACTACTTACCAAAGAAAGGTAAACTATGCAGACAAACGCGATAATCAGAGTAACTAAAGTTACAATTGTTCCGATTTTCAGCCATTCGATAAAATCCAGCTTGATTTTCCGCTGTCTTTCGAGCATGCCCACAGCAATAATATTGGCGGTAGAACCAATTGCGGTCAGGTTGCCGCCCAGACAAGCACCAAACAGCAGGCACCACCACAACGGCCGCAAAGTCATATGTGTCATCTGTAAATTTTTTACCACCGGTACAAACGAAGCTACCACAACCGTATTATCCAGAACCCCTGACAGAATACCGCTGGAGAAAATTGTGACCCCGCACAACAATCGGTCATCTCCGCCGGTACTGTGCATAAGCCGCTCGGCAAAAAATTGTGCAACGCCGGACGATTGAATAACTCCCGCCTGCATAAAAAGGAACATAAAAAACAATAGAGAACCCCATTCGACTCCATTTTCGATATAATTTATGGCTCTTGCGCGATGCAGAAATATGACAAACCCGGCGAAAACTATCGGGGTGATTATAAGAAGAGTGTTGTTCTCAAGACCTAATAAAATTTCCAGTCTTTTGTGAAAAGCTATGATAAGAAGCATTACAGTAAAAATAATAAGGCTTGTCTGTTTTTCCGCATCCCATCGCATCGAATGTTTTGCAAGTATTTCAGCACGTTTGGCTTTAAGTTTGGAAGAAAGCTCTTTTATGTAGCTTCGATACCATAAACTGAGAATACAAACAGTAATTACGAGAAGAAAAACTGAAATCGGCAATGAATGAGTCAGAAAATCTTCAAAACTCAGTTTTCCTCTTAAAGCTATGATAATGCCGATAGGATTGCCGAACAATGTCGCGGCTGAGCCTATATTGGTCGCAAGAACGGAGGAAATGATTAATGGAACAGGATTGATTTCAAGTAAATCGCAAAGTTCAAGGATGATAGCCATTATAACCACGATGGAAGCGGCTTCTCCCGTAAAACCGGAAAAAACGGCTGATAGCACCATTATCACTATGAACATTTTCGTCCCGCTGAGATTTCTGGTTTTTAATATAGCACTTACCAGCCATTCGAATAGTCCGGAATCTTTCATAGAGGCAACGACAATCATCATTCCCACGAGAAAGAAAATCACATCCAGCGAGGCATACTGAATAAATTGTTCCATATCTATGCTGTGAATCAAAAAAAGTACACCGCTGCCGACAAACAAAAAACCTAATCGCAAATCCCAGAAAAACAACGTGCCGAGAATTGAGATTGCAAAAACACCGATGATTGCTGCCTGTTGATTGCTTACCCCTGCAAATCGGCTCAGAAAAGCAAAAAGCAAAGGCAGCAAAACCAGAAATGAAAGTTTTTTCAACATATAAATTTATGCCCGCATATATAAACCGCCGTTGACGGCTATGTATTCGCCTGTGATAAAGCCCGCCGCATCGCTGGCAAGGAACAAAATCGCTTTTGCGACATCTTCCGCCCTGCCGTTTCTGCCCAGCGGCGTTTCCGCTGCAACCTGTTTCCTTCTTTCCGGTGTACTGAACTGTTCGTGAAAACGAGTTTCGATAAGACCCGGCATAACAGAATTAACTCTGATTCCGAAGGGTGCGAATTCTTTTGCCATCGCTATCGTCATCGTCGCCACCGCGGCCTTTGCGGAAGCATAAATCCCGCCGCCGCCCGCTCCGCCGTTATGGCCCGCTATAGAACCGATATTTACGATACAGCCCTTTGTCTTTTTCAATTCTTCAAGAGCCGCCTGTGATGCGAGAAAGACACTCTTAACATTTGTTGCGAAAGCATCGTCGAAATATTCTTCGGTCGAATCAGCAAAGAACTGTCTCGCTATGAGCGAACCTGCGTTATTGACAAGGATATCAATTCCGCCGGCCTGTTTGACAAAATCTTCTATTAGTTTGACCACCTGCTTTTTATCTCTCATATCGGCTTTGAGCAGACAGCCGTCAGAGATTTTATTTACTTCATCAAAAGTCTCTTTACCTCCTGATTCTGTCCTGAAGTAATGAACGCCGACGAAACAGCCCTGCTGAGCGAACATCTTTGCGGTTGCAACTCCGATTCCGCTGGACGAGCCGGTAACCAAAACCCTTTTGCCTTTTAAATCTTCATAAACCATTATTGCTTTTCCTCATTTTGAATTTGTCCCAACTGCATTACTAATTTATCCAGCTTTTTTTGACCTTCATCATGTTTGCCATTTGCGTTTCGCAAATGTGTGCCGAGAGTATCCCACAGCGTTATAAAATCGCCAAATGAATTATTTAATGTTTTAAGATTTTGTCTTATTTCCGCTGCCTGTTTTTCTATCTGCATACCGTGAAGGCCCATTACTATCGTCATAAGATAAACATAAAGCAGGTTAGGCGAGACAGGGAAAACCTTTTTCGACATCGCGTAATCCTGAATGCTTATCGTATCTTCCGCTGTTTTTACCATTGCTTCATAATAAACATTTTCAGCGGGAATATACATAATCGCAAAATCAAGCGTACCCTCATCCGGCTTAATATAACTTTCGGCAATCTTATCTATATGTTTCTGTACGTCTTTGAGAAATTCCTTATGAAGCTTTTGCCTGTCGATATCGCTCTGGGCCTGTTGAAGCTTTTCAAAATTGCTCAATGGAAATTTCGCATCTATCGGCACTGAATACTGCGGCATCTTAACAAGGGCATCGACTTTTTTGCCGTCGCGAAACGAATATTGAAGAGTGAAACTGTCAACAGGAAGCACCGCAGTTAAAATTTTCTCGAGCGACCATTCGCCCAGTCCGCCCCGCAGTTTGGGACTGGCAAGTATCTGCTGAAGATTTTTCAAATCCGAGCTTAATTCAATTATTCGCTGACCGGTGCCCTGGAGCTGGCCGAGCTGATTGTTGACTTTTTCAAGTGTCTGGGAGTGAAATTGAAGATTTTTATTTACTGTCTCCTGGCCTGAAATGAGAGATTTCTGAAGATTGCCGGATAAATTTTCCTGTGCGGCTCTTAGTGCCTCAAGCTGCTGACCTATAGAACGGATACCGCCCATAGACTGGGCAAGCCATATTAAAACTCCTATTATCGCTAAAAATACTATTACAAGAATAATGATAAGAACTGAATCCATTCAAAATTTCCCGAAAAATCGCCTTTTCGGGAAATTATAACTTTCCCGCTCGAAATCGTCAAAAGCTATAAAAAAAACAAATTGAAGATTTAAAAAGTCTTGTTTTTTGGTCCTAAAAAAATGTCAAAATAGGCAAAATTTTTGCAAAAAATCCTTTTCCCCCCTGATTATAGGTGTTATAATACCGCTTTGTGAGGATACGAAACTCTCACAGCGAAGGATTGCCTGTATTTGGCAGAAATGCCAAACAGGGAAGATGTAAGCAACAAATAAAAGAAAACCAAAAATCCTTTGAAGGAGGAAGGTTATGAAAAAGTCTTTATTGGTTATATTGTTAGCATCATTCGTACTCATTTCCGGTTGTTACAGCTGTAAGACATGGATGAGCCTGCAGAACAAAAAACCGGCAGACCCCTCAGTAGAATATATGTGGGAAAAAGGCTGTCGGCCTGCTCCTATGCCTCTGCCCCAGAGATGTGAACCAACTCCGAAACCCCTGCCGCCTCCGCCGCCACCGGCACCTGTACTTCCAAATTGTGCCGAAAGAATGTATCCCTGTGGAGGTTGTGGCGTCGTCAAACTTGAAAAGTGTATGCCTAAGCAGGTACAGACAGGTGCGGAATTTGAATATACAATTAAGGTCACAAACCTGACTGATGGTGCACTGACTGAAGTTATCGTAACAGATACGCTAAGTGAAAATATTCAGCATAAATCGTCGACTCCGCCGGCGAATATCCAGGGCAATAAGCTCATTTGGGCTTTCTCCGGCCTTGGTCCGAAACAAGCTGTAGAAATCAAGGGTATTGCTGTAGCTATCGCAAGCGGCATTCTTAAGAACTGTGCCGATGTTACATATAAAATGCCTGTTTGTGTGCAGTCTGTAAGTGTTCAGCCGAATATTCTTATTTCAATGACAGCCCCTGCCGAAGTTTCCACTTGCGACCCGATTAATGCGGTATTCAAGATTGAAAACAGCGGTACAGGCCCTGCAAATAACGTAAGAATTACCGATAATCTGCCTGAAGGTCTCGCAACCGCTCAGGGGTCATCGAAAATCGAAATCCCAATGGGTTCTCTGCTTGCCGGCACATCGCGAACCGTCGCGGTCGTCCTCAAGGCTCAAAGAACCGGTACTTTCACCAATAAAGCCGGCGCTGTTGCGGATGGCATAAATATAGAATCCGCTGCAGTTACAACCGCTGTGAAGAAACCGGTACTTGCGATTTCAACTACCGGACCGGAAATGCAGTATCTTGACAGAGAAGTCACTTATGAAACTACCGTAACTAACAATGGCGATTGGCCTGCTGTCGATACTATCATTGAAAACTCGGCATCCGGCGGTCTGCATTTCGTAAGGGCAAGCCAGGGCGGCGTCCTTGTCGGGAACAAGGTTATGTGGAAGATTGCAAAGCTCAACCCGGGCGCAACTGCAAAAATCGCTGTTGCATATATGCCGGACGGTATGGGAACTATAGTAAATACTGTTGGTGCATCTGCAATATGTGCCGATGCTGTTAATGCTAAAGCCCAGACGCAAATCAAAGGCGTACCGGCAATTCTGCTTGAGGTTGTTGATATTACCGACCCGATAAAGGTCGGCGACGAAGTAACTTATAGAATTACTGTAACAAATCAGGGTTCCGCCGTAGGCACAAATATCACGGTGAAAGCGATACTCGAATCTCAAATGGAATATGTAAGAAACGCCGGCGCAACACAAGGCTCATTCGCACAGGATATGGTCACCTTCGCACCGCTGCCAGCGCTCAATCCAAAGACAAGGGCAAGCTGGGAAGTTACTGTAAAGGCTAAAGCTGTGGGCGATATCCGCTTCAAAGCAACTATGAGAAGCGACCAACTCACCAGAGATGTCGAAGAAACCGAATCGACCAACTTCTACGAATAAGCATAAGTCTTTTATATATCGAAACTTAAAAGCCCTCAGTTTTTTAACTGGGGGCTTTTTTAATAATTGGCAGTGGACTGCAAACAGCAAATCTGTTATTTTCGAGGCGGATAATATTTAACAAGGAGGTATTTTATGCAATGGCTTCCTAAAATTATCGCTGTCCTTATTGTTATTGATGGAATTGTGGTTCTTTTTCGTCCAGACCTTTTAAAAAAATACTGCCAGCTTTTCTCCCAGGGCGCGACAATTTATATGGTCGCAATTCTCTATGCCTTAATCGGGGCAGTCTTTCTTTTCGGCGCTTCGGAAAAATGCAGCTTCCAATCGGTAATAATCGTCTTCGGAATTTTAGCGGTTGCAGGTGCGATTTCCATTATCGCCCTGCCGCAAAAGGCAAGGGCTATCACAAGCTGGCTCGCAAATAAAAGTACCGCGACACTGCGGCTTTTATCAATAATTTACCTGCTTATCGGTGCACTTTTAGTATATTCATCCTAATAATATCATTCCGACCTGATATACAACAAATGTAACCGCATACGCTAATGCGGTAAGTCCGGCCCACTGGAATATCGCCCAGCCGATTCTGCCGGTTTCGCTGCGCGTAATAGCGATAGTAGCGATACACGGCGCGCTTATAAGACAAAACAGCATTATGCAGAATCCCTGCAAAGGCGTATAATCACTCCTTAATTTTTCCTGCAGGACAGAAGCATCGTCGTGTTCGGAAACAGCGTAAACAATCCCCATTTGCGCAACGAAAACTTCTTTCGCCGCCATAGAACCTATCAGAGCCGTAGCGATTTTATAATCGAAACCGAGCGGTTTTAATGCAGGCTCAAGAGCGCTGCCAGCCCTGCCGATTACGCTGTGTTTCAGCATAGCTGTCCGTGTCTCGGCATCATTCAGGCCCGCAAGTTTTTCAGCGTTCATTCGCGGATACCTCGCAGCAGCCCACAAGATTATCGAAAGCATTAGAATAACAGTGCCTGCTTTTTTCAGATACAGCCAACCTCTTTCCCACATATGCAACAGAACAGATTTGGCCGTCGGCATTCTGTAAGGCGGCAATTCCATTACATAAGGAACCGTTTCACCCTTCAACAAGGTAAGTCTCAAGATTTTCGCCGCGATAACAGCAAGAGCAATCCCGATAAAATAAATCAGCCACATTACAGGCCCCCGCCACTGTTCTGCGAAAAATGCGGGAATTATAAGTGCATAAATCGTCAGCCTTGCCCCGCAGCTGAAAAGAGGCAGAACAAGAATCGTGGTAATCCTGTTGCGTCTGTTTTCGAGTATTCGGCAGGCCATAATCGCAGGCACCGTACAGCCGAAGCCGATAAGCATCGGAATAAAACTTTTGCCGTGCAGTCCGATTTTGTGCATCAGTCTGTCAGTAACAAAAGCCGCCCTGGCCATATAACCGCTGTCTTCCAGTACGGCAATAGCGGCAAACAGCAGTATTATATTGGGCAAAAATACCACTACGCCGCCGACGCCGCCGATTATACCGTCAACTAAAAGCGATTTTAGTATATTATCGCTTCCGGCAGGCCAAAAACCGGAAATGCTGCGGCCGAGCCAGCCAAAAAACATCTCAAGCCAGCCCATCGGCCATTCGCTGAATCTGAATGTCAAATCGAAGACGATATACATCAACGCTATAAAAATCGGCAGCCCCCAAATCTTATGCGTCATCACTGCATCAATCATATCGCTGCGATTGTGTCGGATTTCAACCGTATTTTTCACCGTTTCCTGACAGGCGCCGGATATAAAACCGTATCGTCTGTCGGCAATTATTATCTCAGGCTCTTCGCCGAAAATATTCTTTAAACGAAGAATGCTTTCCATAACAGAAATAACAATCTCCTCATTATAAATATGCCCCAAAACATCAGCATCCTGTTCGAGCAGTTTTATCGCTGTCCATCGGTCGTTTCGCAGCTCATCGAATTTCTGCTGCAACTTTTCGATTTCTTTTTCAATTTCACTGCCGTATTTAACCAGCGAAGCCAGATTCTTCGGCGGCTGCTCGGCCGTTCGAATAATACTGTCGAGAAGTTCGTTAATTCCCTGTTTTTTATTGCCTACCGTTTGAACGATACTGACTTCGAGCAGTGCAGAAAGTTTTTCGATATCGAAAACAAGCCCTTTCTGTTTGGCAATATCGCTCATATTGAATGCCAGAACCAGTGGAACATTAAGCTCCATAAGCTGCACGGCAAGATAAAGATTTCTTTCTATATTGGAAGCATCGATAACATCGACCACAACATCGGGCTTCTTTTCGATAATAAAATTTCTCGATACAACTTCTTCCGTCGAATAGGCGGTAAGACTGTACGTTCCGGGCAAATCGATAATATCGAGTTCGTATCCGTTATGACGACAGGTACCTTCTTTTTTTTCGACCGTTACGCCGGGATAATTGCCTACATGCTGGCGCATACCGGTAAGAGAATTGAAAATGGTAGTCTTGCCGCTGTTGGGATTGCCCGCCAGAGCTACTGTAATTTTTTTAATCTTTTCTGCCATTGACCGTTTCAGCTTCCTGACAATTTAACAATTATTTTTCCGGCCATACCTCTGCCGAGAACCATTCGAGAACCTTTCAGGTCGATAACAAACGGTCCGGGATGTCCGTTGTTTATCACCGAAAATTCGACTCCTGCCAAAAGCCCCATCGCGGCAAGTCTTGCCTTCAGCCCCTGCCCGGCATCGATTTTTAAGAGCCGAACTTTTGTGCCGTTAGTTACATTCGTTAAAAAAGTCTGTTCCTGTGTCTTCATAAAAATTAAATCCCTTTCGAACGGCAATATCTTTGAAAATCAGCAATAATATCCGTTCCTTTTTTGCTGTAATTCATTGAAAACTCGGTAAAGCTTAGCAATTTGGAAATAACCACAGGTCCCAGCAAATGCTCAGCTTTGCAGGCCGCCTGTTTGGCGGTTTGATGTTCAACGCCGAGAACATTAACGAAAAAAGACTCTATTATGTTGTGTCGGCGTACCACAGATTCGGCCTGCTGACGGCCTTTTTCGGTAAGGCTGATAAAACCATAGGGCTGATAATCTATTAACCCCTTACTATTCAACAACTTAAGTGCACCGGTAACAGACGCCCTTGCTACGCCGAGATTTTGCGCAATGTCCCTGCTTCTGGCAACCTTTGCTCCCTGACTGAGATTATATATCGCCTCAATATAATCTTCCAGCGAAGCGCTTAATTGTTTGTTTTTAGCCATATATTTTCCATTATTTAGCTATATCTAATATAGTTAGTCATACCTAACTTTGCAAGTAAAAAATTTATTTTATTATCGCATCGTCAAAATACCCCTAAAATTGTCGAAAAACCATCCAAGAAATAACAATATCCGGCAATCAACCTTGCTTTTCCCCCCGCCAAAATTATAATTAGCTATATACGCAAAATATGGAGAATAGCTATGAAAATTATAGGCGCGTTAGGCAAAAGCAGTTCAATAAGCAACTTCTCTTTCAATCTTGTAAAAAGTGAAAATTGGACAAATATCAATATCACAAATCAGGACGCATCATTGAAAATTTATTATGAAACCGCTTCACCAACGTTAGTAATTAATAATACAACAAAGATGTCCCTATGCAACGACAAATTATACGCTTTAGAGAATAAAATTCCTCAAAAACTTACTGCCGACAAAGCTGCTGATATGCTGGGTGGTGAAGGCATTCTTTTCATAAAAAAAATCATCTCTGATTTCAATCTGTTTTTATATGATAAGATAAACGGCAGCATTTATCTGGCATCAAATCGCGCCACCGCAGGCAGGATGTTCTACGTATTCTGGAAAAATACCGTTTTATTCAGTAACGATTTTATCCTGCTGCTGAATGCAAGACCATTAAATATAAACACTTGTGCTTTATACGCATACACAAAACACGGCGCTATACCTGAAGATATTACTCTTGATACGGATATAAAAAGTGTGCCGGTCGGCCATTTCGCTACGATTGAACGAGGCAGCGAACAAGTTAAGTATACCCCTTTCTACAAATTTAATTACGACAACAACCCGGATTCCTCCAAGGCCCCTGAGGAATTGCTTTCTTGTGTCGAAAGAGAACTGAAAGCCAATGCAAAAGCCCTGTCAGACAGACAAATCCATATGTTAATATCGGGCGGGATAGATTCATCGCTGTTCGCAGCTTATCTGAAAGAATATACTTCTGACATAATCGGCCATTTCTGCCGATTCGGCAGTGAGGACCCGGAACAACAATACGCCGAGCAATTAGCCAAGAAATTAAATATACCCCTCAAAATTCATGTTCTTGACGACAAAAATATAATCCAGGAAATAGAGAATACCGCTTTGAATACCTCATACCCGCACGGCGATTATTCCAATGTTTCGGTAAATTTCCTTTTAAGAAAAATCAGGGAAGAATTCGGCTCGGGACAATTGGTAATTGACTGCAACGGCGGCGACGACGGTTTTGGATATGGGGCACTGACTAAAATTGCAGCGTGGGAAAAATTTTACAAGATACCTGCCATAGGACTACTGGGTAAATTAGCCACTATCGGCGACAGTTGGATGTATGACTCTAATGCCACAAAATTTCTTTTCTATCCGTACAGGGCCAAAGAAAAGAACATTTACATAAGTCACCTGATATTTTCCAGCAGTGAAAAAGTTTTCAAAAATGGCAGTCAGTATAACAAAGATATTGAAAAACTGTTTACAGAATTTCTCGATAGCAGCAACGAAAGCATATCTCCCTCATCGTATTCAAAAATGAGCGTCGCTCAATTCTATCATATCAACAGCAGGCTTTGGACGGCCAAGGGGTACGGGCCTGCGAAAAATATGAATATGAGCCTGGTCTTCCCGTTTACCTGGAAAAATATCCTCGACGAGCAGTGTAAACTGCCCCTGGATGTAAAAGTACATAATGGCATAGTTAAATGGCCGTTGAAAAAGCTTCTTGAAAAATATATGCCGAAGGATTATATTTACAGAGGTAAAAGCGGATTCGCACCGCCATTGTATCGATGGCTGAAGATAGATGCGAATTATGATTATTTCTACAAGACAATTAATAATGGAATTTTAATCAAAAATCTTGATGCTGATAAAATTGACAAGATTTTCAAATTAATAAAAACAAATAAAAACGTAAGCCGTTACGCAATGAACCTGATTTGGTCATTGCTGTTTTTCGAAGTCTGGTTGGTTAAACATAGGTTGGCTAAATGAAAGTTCTTTTTGTCTGCAGCGGCAATTCGCAATTCGGCATCAGCCCTTTAGTGAAAAGTCAGGGCGAATCCTTGAGAAACAATGGAATAGACATTGAGTATTTCACTTTCAGCGGAAATTTTTTAGCCGGTTATCCTGCCGGTGTTCTAAAGTTAAGAAAACATCTGAAATCACACAAATTCGATATAATCCACGCGCACTATTCAATATCCGCTTTTGCCGCCACCTTCGCAGGAGCCAGCCCACTAGTTGTTTCACTGATGGGAGGCACTGTCAAGGGTGGTTGTCTCGTACGAAGTTTTGCAAGATTTCTGCATAAATATCGATGGAAAGCTACCATTGTTAAATCAGAAAGGACGAAAAACAATATAAAAATTACAGACGCCCTGGTAGTGCCTAACGGCGTAGATTTCGAAAAATTCAAATTCATCGACAAAACAATCGCTCGAAACAAAGTCAATTTCAACGAGAAAAAACATATAATTTTCGCAGCCAACCCTAAAACAAAAGAAAAGAACTATCAATTGGCCGCAGCGGCATTTAAATTATTAAATTCTCAGGATGTTGAGTTAAACATTGTCAGCGGAATAGACCACAATCTTATTCCTTATTATATGTATGCTGCAGATGTTTTAATCCTTACATCATCCTCCGAAGGCTCGCCCAATGTAATCAAAGAGGCAATGGCTTGTAACCTGCCAATTGTTTCTACAGATGTTGGAGATGTCGCACAGGTAATCTCAAAAACCCCAGGCTGTTATATCACTTCCTATGACCCTACAGATGTCGCGGACAAACTGAAAAAAGCTCTTAACTTTGGCAAGCCAACAAACGGACGGGAAAATATAAAACATCTTGACATAAATACTGTTGCACGAAAAATCATAGACATTTACAAGAAAGTAATATGAAACCCGAATATATCAAATACCTGGTATGCCCGAAATGTGAGGCAGACGTTGTAATTAAGGAAAAAACCAAAGAATCTGCCGGCCGGATTGAATCCGGATTAATAGAGTGTCAAAAATGTTCTGCCGTTTATGAAATCATTAACTTCATTCCTCGTTTTGTGCCAAAGGAAAATTACGCATCCAGTTTCGGTCTGGAATGGAACCTACACTCAAAAACTCAATATGACAGCTACAGCGGTCTAAACTGCTCGGAGAAAAGGTTTTTCGAGGAAACTAAATGGTCAAGAAACCTCAAAGACAAAATTATACTGGAAGCAGGCAGCGGTTCAGGTCGATTTACGGAACAAGCGGCCTCAACCGGCGCGTTTGTCATCAGCGCAGATTACAGCAATGCGGTCGAAGCAAATTATAAATCCAACGGCAATAAGGAAAACGTCTTTATCGTACAGGCGGATATTTACTCACTGCCTTTTAAGAAACAATTGTTTGATAAACTGTTTTGCATAGGAGTTATCCAGCATACACCAGACCCTTACAAGGCTTTTATGGCCCTGCCGCAATATCTGAAAAACAACGGCAAATTAGTAATAGACGTCTATAAAAAAACATTGAGCGTGTATCTAGCCGCCAAATACTATGTAAGACCTTTGACAAAAAATATGAATGCGGACAAACTTTACAAATACACAAAAAAATATGTCGATTTTATGTGGCCGATTGCTAATATTATCCGCAGGATTCCCAAAATAGGTCCTAAAATTAACTGGGCTCTGTGTATTGCCGACTACAGCCAATTAGGTTTGAAAGGCAAAATGCTGAAAGAATGGACGTATCTTGATACCTTTGATATGCTTTCGCCCCGTTTCGATTATCCGCAGACGCTGAAAACCGTGGAAAAATGGCTTCAGGACGCGAAGCTAAGCGATATTGACGTCCATTACGGCTATAACGGTATTGAAGCAAGAGGAACAAAAAAATTATAAAAGTTCCTTAAAAAAATTAACTGACGATTTTTAAAAAATAGGGAAACATTATTATGACAGAAAAGAACATAAAAAACCTACAAATCAAGCAGCAATGGGATAACCTCTGGAAATCCGTAACAAGACCTAAAGCATTCAGAAACAATCCTCTATTCTACCTGCAGTTTGATAAATTAATGAGAAAATATGTCAAAAAAGGTTCAAAATTTCTCGAAATCGGCAGTGCCGGAGGAAGATTTCTTGTTTACTTCGGAAAAAACTTCAACTGCGAGCTTTTCGGCGTCGACTATTCGCCGGCAGGTTGCCAGCTTGCTCAAAAAAACCTTGAACTTTCAGGCTTGAACGGCACCATTGTCTGCGAAGACGTATTTAACTGCAAAACAATCCCCAAACAATCTTTCGATATCGTTTTTTCGGGCGGATTTATTGAGCATTTTGATAATGTCGAGTCAGTCATACAAACACATCTCGATTTCCTCAAACCACAAGGCTTGTTAGTTATCGAAATCCCAAATTTGATAGGTCTGCAAGGCTTTCTCCTTCGGAAGCTCGACCCCGCATGTTTTTTCGAACTCACGCCGCTTTCCGCCAAAATGGTCGAGAACATCCTGTCAAAATTAGGACTGGAAATTAAGGAAAGTGTTTGTATTTGCCCGTTTCTGCTTGAGACCGGAAAACCAAAAATTCTTCACCCAATTTTTTATCTTATCAACAAGATTATGTATTATATCCTCAAAATATTACATATCTTTCCATCCTCTGAACGTATCTGTGGTTACATTGTTACCGTCGCACAAAAGAAATGACCGGAAAGGCATCAACAAAACTCTAATAAACGAATGAAGGTTTTAAAATTGAGCAGGGTAAAAAAAATTATACGTCTGGTTCTGTTTGCCATCTGTATCGTTTACATAGTCGGATTCTTCTATAAAAACAGAGACACACTAAATCTCGTTTTTAATCTTGATCTAACCGCGATATTTTCTATCGTCGCACTTACGGTATTATACTATCCTGTGCAGGCCTGTCTGCTGAGGGTTATTCTGGAAAAGTGCAGCGGCAGTAAACTGCCTTTTTTCGGCTGGTTTAAAATATTTATACTTAGTACGTTTCTCAATATGGTTCTTTCACAGGCAGGCAATGTCTATCGGGGGCTACGACTCAAAAGCGATTATAACATCTCATATACAAGATATATCAGCAGCTATATATCATTTGCGTGGATGGACCTTTGGATAAATTTAATAATCGCTACAACGATAATTGTACTCCTGAAACCTGATTTGCAGATTGGCCCGCTGGTCGCGTGGAAAATCCTGCTTGCCGCAATAATAGTAGTTATCGCTGTGCCGATATTGATAGAAATTCTGTGGCGGAAGATAAAATTTAGTCATTTACGTCTGTCCTGGATACATTCAAAAACATCAGAGGTGCTGATAGTCGCCGTAAATAACATCAAAGACATCGCTTATCTGGCAAAAATCATCCTGATAAACATAGTTGTACTTATCTGCATAACAGGATTGTTCCATTTCTGCTTTCTGGTTCTTGGCATCAGCCTCAATATACCTACTCTGGTCATATTTCACGCTCTTTCGAAAATCGGCGGTTATATAAACATTACACCGGGAAATCTTGGCATACAGGAACTGGCCTATGGTTTTCTCGGCACGCAAATGGGTATCGGAATGGCACAAAGCGTCCTTGTCTCCGCTTTTATGAGATTGGCAGCTACAACCGTTCTTATATTACTCGGTATAACTCTTGGCGGAATAAGCCTCTTGCGCAATCGCAAGATTTATACCAAGACCTAAACAGAAAATCCTTTGGAGCCGGATCGCTTGGTCCCAGCTACACCGTTACAATTCTTGCTTTCCCAGGTCTTGCGAATGTTGCTATACCCCAGACGATCGAACCAATCCATTACCTGCTCGATTGTGTGGTGATATTGGTATCGAGGAGAAAAATTATCGAACAGAGATAGCTCCATTTCGCGAACAGTTCGTTTTGAGTATAGATTTTTGCCGGTAAGTGCGTTGTGAGATTGAGTATAAAGCCATAAAAATGGGGCACCTGCATAGCAAAACAAATGAAGAATAGGATGCGGCATTCGGGTCGTAACGACCCGAAGAGCATTGCTTATTGCGTGCGCGATGGGATTTTTCCGCTCTGCACTATAAACCTCAATATAGCCGATGCCGCCGTTTTTGAGACTCGATGATATTACCTCAAAACCATATAAAGTATCGGGGGTATGATGAAGAACCCCGGCACTGTGAATTATATCAAAAAACTCTTTTCTAAATGGAAGTTTGTGTATGTTGCCCTGAACAATATGAATAAGAGAAGCATATGCAGGTTCGGATTTCCCAAGACGGTCTCTGACTCCGTCAACTGAAAAGGAAATATCCATTGCGAACACTTCTGCTCCTGTCTTGAGCAATGCCTGTTCGACTTCTCCATGGCCGCAGCCTGCATCAAGAATTTTTTTTTCCGGCAGGTCCTCAATTCTCATGTTCACGCAATCTAAAAAGAGCTTTCTTCTCGACGGTACATCTCGACCCCACGCTCTTCCCGATTCTCCTATTTCACTCCATTCAGACGAGAAACTGTCCAGAGTATGTCTGAAGTTTTTTTCGAAGTTTTTATCTTTAGTCCTGGTTTGATTGAGCAAAATATCTCTTACGTCAGACGGTAACTTAGTCAAGTGCTGCTGCAGCACCGGAACTGCTCCGGCCATAGCGTTCGGCAGAAGCCGGGGAATTCCATTGACCACAGGGAAAAAATGATTTTGCCCGCATTGAATAACTCCCAAGGAGACGTCCCTGCAAAAACACTGTTGGCATTGATGCTTGAATTTCGGCTCAACTTGTCCCCATGGGCAGCCCTGGTTACAAACAGGACGGCCGTCTTTAATCGCGGGATTACTTGGCAAAGGAACAATCTCGAAAGGAAGAACACGGAATGGGCTTCTGCACTCCGGACACTCCAGTACTTCCAGCAGTCTATACCTCATCGATAAAATCTCCTATCGCTGATTTTCACCATCACAACTTTTCAATCTTTTACGTAATTTAATTTTATTTTCAGCTTCTCGCCCGTTTCTTGACGTACAGCGTTGGATAACATACATATTTGCATTCAGAGATATTCTACACTCTTTTATCCGGCAGTTCAATCAAAATATTGCTTTTGCCAGCTTTCGAGATTAATCCACTTCCAGATTTCCCTGCCGAAATTGCCTTTTTGCTGAATATGACTGGTAAACATCTTTTCGACCTTGTTCCAGTTCCAATACGGTCTATTTTTGAAACTGTCTGAATAGATAATTTCTTTGCAGTAATCGACAATCTTCGGTTTTCTGAAAAACTCATCGACAGGTGTGCCGAACCCTATTTTATCTTTCCTCTTTTTTATCATTTCCGGCAGAATATCTTTTACGGCATCTTTGAAAATAATCTTCGTTTTGCCGGCCATAAGTTTCTGCTCCGGTTTGAGCGATAAAGCGTTTTCAACCAAATGCAAATCAAGAAACGGCACCCTGCTTTCAATGCTCCATCGCATTGAATTTTTGTCCTCCCATCGCAGCAAATGCGGGATAGCGGTCGAAAACAACGTTAGTTTCAGCGCCTCATCAAAAGACATCCCCTGCCAACGCGGGTCGCTGCCTTTGCCGGCAAGCTGTTCGAGAAGATTGTGATTTATCCATCTGTTGACTATCGTTTTCCATAGGCCGTGCTTGAGCCAATTCGGCATAAGCATAAAGGCAAACAGGCCGAACGGCATAGGATTTTTGAAATTGCGTAAATACAAAAACATTTCTTTGCCGAGACTTAAAATTTTACCCCGTCTCAGTAAGTCGAAAAACCTGTAGCTGAAATAATAGATATATCCTGCGAAGATTTCATCGCCGCCCTGACCGTCGAGAAGAACCTTCGCCCCGTGCTCACGGGCAAGTTTCATTACGCGATATTGAGCATAAGGACTTAACCCCAGCACCGGCTCTTCAAGGGCTTTTACAAAATCCGGAAATTCATTGAGAAAATCATCTTCGCTCATTTCAGTATAAAACTGCTCTGTTTTCGTGCCCCTGCCGACCTCTTTAATATATTTACTCTCGTCAATAGCGGTACCGGGGGAAACGAATGAAAATGTATAAAATTTATAAGGAAGGAATTTGTCGAGCGTACAGACTATCGAGCTTGAATCAATTCCACCCGATAAACAACTGCCAATCGGCACATCCGCGACCGTCTGCGATTCGACACTATCAACGAAAGACTTGCAAATATCTTCGACAGAAATATTTTCCCTGGATTTCGGAACATACCATTTTTCAATATTCAGCGTTCTCGTCTTTAAATCGTATTTTAAGAAGTGTCCCGGCTCAAGTGAATATATATTATTAAAAAATGTTTCTTTGCCGCAATGTTCAAGATTATACGCCAGAAACTCCATTATCGCCTTTTGGTTAGGCGAAGTCTGTATATTATGAGCAAGAATAGCTGAAATCATGGAGGAAAAAATTAATTTGCCGTCCTGCTGACAATAGTAAAGAGGCTTGATTCCAAACCGGTCTCTGCTAAGAATCAATTCCTGCTTTTGTTTATCATATATGCAGAACGCCCACATCCCGTTGAACATATCGAAACTTTTGACGCCCCACTGTTCATAAGAATGTATAATAACCTCGGTATCTGTCCTGCTTTTGAATTTATGGCCGAGTTTTTCGAGCTGCCCTCGAATCGCCTGAAAATTATATACCTCGCCGTTATATACAATCCAGACAGTTTCGTCCTCATTGCACATCGGCTGATGGCCGGCAGGCGAAAGGTCTATAATCGACAGCCTTCTGTGTCCCAATGAAATACTCTCATCGACGAACGCTCCCTCGTCATCAGGCCCCCTGTTGCAGGTCGCCTGATTCATAGCTTTTATTAATTTCTGGTCACTCCAGCTGAATCCATTTATTCCGCACATATACTAATCTTTAAAGTTTCTTCAGAGGATTGTTCAAGTCAAAAAGGATATAGTTTGACATACCTGCCTTGACGAATCTGTCTTTTTTATCAAACTCGCCTGACTGGCCTGCTATATATTCATATTTATAAAGCTGCCCAAGCTGTCTGCTGAGATTGGCCAGGTACGCATCGACTTGCGGGTCGCCTACAGATAGCGGCAAAAGATAAAACGGATATTTGCCGGTTTTAGCGGCAGTGGTAATTTCTTCGAGTTTCGATGCCTGAACAATTTCACGGTCAAGATACCACGCTACTTCGGGTCTGTAGAAAGCGCCTTTTGCTGCGTGCTGGTCAACGACAAATGGGTCGAAGCTAAGCAGGTATTTATCCGGCGGAATACGCGAGTTAAGCATTTGAAACATTTTAATCTTCGCTTCCGGCTGCCAGCGAATCGAATAGTAATAGTTTGTACCCGTAATGCAATAGCCGACACATATACCCAAAACCGCTAAAACAACAACAAGAGCTGCTCTAAAATTGATTTTCTTGAGAAAGTCCCAGAGTATAAAAATACCCAAAGCCGCAGCAATCGCCACACACGGCGTCATGGGCAACAACCATGTTTGATGTTTCCACAGGCATCCTCTTAGTATGAAAAGTTGAGAAATCGGCACCATAAAGAAAAGCCAGAACTGCGGGAATTGTCTTATCCTTCTTCCTGTGTTAGAGTCGGGCGTTACCATAAAGACAAATAGTTGACCGATGGTAATATACAGTATCGCAATTATTAAAATGGGCAGAGTATAGTTGGTACTCGAAAATTCCCAAAGTTTGTCAAACCACAAAGGCCAGTCGAAACTTTGCATTTGCTGCATTTCACCTTTCGCTGCTCGCCATTTATATAGCTCGATTATCTTTGTTGGGTCTCCGCCATATCCAATAAACATTATAGTAAAGTCAATCAGCAGACTTATTCCCGGCGAAAATATCAAAATTGCAAGTAACGATTTTGATGGATATTCTTTTCTTTTAATGCAGCGGAACACATAGTGTAATCCAATGGCAAGGGCATAAAAAAAACCCGGCCATGCAACTAACAAACCGAAGAAAAGGCTTAGTGCCAGTCCGATTTTATGAAATCTCTTCGGTTCGGGATTATCTTTAAAAGCTTTGATGACAATAAGATAGAAATATATCGCCGAAAAACCAAGCAGCGTTGTCCAGCCGCCCATCGTAAAATAACCGACCAGGGGAAATAAAGCACACAGAAGACCTGCAAGCAGTGCAGGCAGTGGTTCCATAAGCTCTTTCAATATTTGCATAAAGAATATCATGATTGGAATAGAAACCAAAACAGCAACGAAACGAAATGTCCACTCGTGAACTCCAAATATCGACCCGGCTAACCAGGCAAGAAGACCGCCAAGCTGCGGATGGTCCATATATCTTTGAGGAGTTTGAGTAGGCGGTTCGCCTACAGCCCATGTTGACATACCTTTTGTATAAGACAGACCGTACTTGACATGAGTACGTGCCGCCCATGCTCCGCTCGCCTCTCCCCAGCTATGAAGACCGTAGAAAGGACGGGCAATCTCTCTGGCTTCCATACAGCACATAAGAATAATAATCCCAAGTACGCAAAGCCAATAGTTTATACCATTTGCATGTTCTTTATTTTGGATTTTCATAACCATAATTACACCCTTGATTTCTCAGTTTTGTTCGGTTGCAGCAAATATATGATGCTCAACGAAAACAGACTGGGCGAGAATTTTTGCAATAATTCTCCTGTTAATATGCTTAATCTATTCCACAATGGCAGTACAGGACAATAAGTTTCTTTAATCACCTTTAAATTAGATGCTGCAAATAATTTTCTTCCAAATTTCGGATTAAAGAATCTCAAATGATGGCAATCATGCCCTCCAAACGGCGGAAAACCAAATAATACTTGTAGTCTGGCGCGAAAATTAAATTCATTTGGCAAAGAAACAACCAGCTTGCCATTATCGTTTAAAAAACCAATTAAATTCTTAATAGCCGCCAGAGGATTGATAACGTGTTCCAGGATTTCCAGAACGAAAACAATATCATATTTTTCATTAGGAATATTCTTTGTGATATCGAACTCAAATGCTTTATAACCCATCTTTTTAGCAGTTTCAACCGCAAGAGGCGAAATATCGCAAATCGTTACATCAAAACCTGCTTTTCTCAATTCTGAAGCTTCTCCAAAATCTCCAACTCCGATAGACAAAACCCTGCCTTGTTTTTTGTCTATCAGCCCAATCGCTCTTTGGGCTCTGTCAATAGACCTTTTACAACCCGAAGTTCCTAACCTTTCGAAATATTTATCATATTCCGCAGGTGTATCATCTAAAGCTCTATCTTTAGTAAACGGCACAATTATATCCTTCCACTATCATATAGAAACAATCTTGATTTCTTTTAGTGACAACTACAGTTTGAGCCATTTTCATAAATCCTGATATTATTTGTTTTTTGTATCGTACTTCTCAATAGTTTCAACTACATATTGAGTAACATCAATTTTATCCTGTAAAAACTTCTTTAGGGCCGTCTGTCTGCTTTCCGGTTTTTTCAATAATTCAACCGCTCTTTCCAGTGCCCGGCGTGTGTCTGTTATATGTTCCATCAATCCATATCTTGTAAATTCCTGTATCGTGCCTGCCGTCAGGGTATTTATATAAATCGCGGGCACTGCCAGCAGCGCCGATTCCGAAGCCATAGTCGCCCCCTCCGTAACGCATAACGACGCCAATGCCATCAAATGATGTATCAAATGAACCGGAATTCTTAATCGGTATTGTTCCAGTTCCTGCGGCAGAGCTGCTTCGGACGTGATATATATCTTCGCGTATTTGCTTATTTCGTTAATAAACTGTATCTTTGAATTTTCCGCAACGCCATGCTGTCCCACATCATGATGAGCCTGCCAGCTGACAAACCGAACCAGGCAATATCTCTGGTCGGCATCGATACCGAGATTTTTCAAAACATTTTTGTCAGGAGTAAACCTGTTCGGATGAAGATACGCCAGCTCATGACAGCCGGCATAACGTATTTGTTTCGAACCTAAATTTTTCAGATAACAGTCGGGACTTTGAACTTGCGACACAAAAGGATAAGTCAGCATATGTGAAAATTTCTGATGTTCCGTATCATCCCAGACTACAACAGGTTTCCGCAGAAGAAAACCGACGTGCGCCGCAAAAACTCCGCTGATAGCGGTCAAAATATCAGGCTTAAATTTTCGGCAGAACTGCCAAAGTTTACAATCTCTTTTTACAAGTTCAAGCGGCAGTGAAAACTTGCCTTTTCCCACCCCCGAAAGAACCGTATACTCAATCTTATAAAGCTTCAAAAGCTCGATGACTATATCTTTATCTCTGGCGGTTATCGCCACCTCATGGCCGTTTTTTCGCCATATTGCTATGGCGTTCCTGAAGAAGTGAATATGCGCCGGATGGGTAATTTCAACAAGGATTCGCATTATTTATATAGTTCTTTCAATCACTCTTTTTTACCATATTCTTTCTTACGGAGCAAAAACAATTGTTCATCCTGCAGAATTCTAAGCCGGTTAATCATCCCCGCCAAGAGGGCCGTTATATAACATATTAATGCGACAAACCCGAAGCCTGCAGCCATAAACGCGACAAACAAATAAGGCGAAAAAGCGCCTGTTCTAAAGAAATGCATCATCACAAAACCGCCGCAAAAAACCGCCAAAATCAGGAAAACAGCACTTATACCGCCGAAGACCCACATCGGTTTATAATCTCTAAAGGCCCGCAGCATTATTACAAGGCTCCGACAGCCGTAGGTGAATACGTTTGACGCAACTTTGCTTTCACCGACCTTTCTAACACCGAGTACTTTGACCGGCACCTCAACTATTCGCAGCCCTCTGAACGCCATATCGAGTATTACTTCGTGCGTATACGTATGGCCGCCAAGCAGCGTCACACGCAAAGCCGCGTCGCGCTTATACGCCCGAAATCCGCAGGAAACATCTTTCATATTAAGTCCGCCAAGGTTATTGACTATATTGGCAACGCGTCTGTTGCCCCATTTCTTTATCCACGGCATTTCGGGTATCAGCGAAGCATCCGCAAATCTGCTCGCCGTGACCATATCGGCGTTGTCATTCAGGATAGGTTCTACAAGCAGAGGAATATCTTTCGGGTTAAACTGCCCGTCCGCATCAATATTGACTATTATATCCGCACCGAGAGAAAGGGCCGTGCGAATCCCCTGCGAAAATGCCGCTCCAAGTCCTTTATTGTTTCCAAGACCATACACATAAGCGCCGGCCTGTGAAGCAACCTTCGCGGTATCGTCACTGCTTCCATCGTCGATAACAACAACTTTTATTTCATCGACTCCGTTAATTGCCTTCGGCACATCTGATATTACATGCCCTACCGTGTCCTGTTCATTATACGCCGGTATTGTTACAACAAGTTTCATTTAGAGTACTCCTTTTATTTGCTGAAGAACACTCTTATAATATCGTTATACGTAATCAATATGAATAACGCTCCTATGATTGCAAGGCCGACGTATGTTAATCCTTCCTGTAATTTGGCATGTACAGGTGAGCCTTTAATTTTTTCTATAATCAGCAGCACAACAAGGCCGCCGTCGAGTATCGGCAGCGGCAGAAAATTCATAACTGCAAGACAGGCGCTGATAATTCCCATAAAATGCAGATACTGCATATAATCCTTATCGCCTATAATTTTCGAGCTTGCCGCAATCATTCCCACCGGCCCCATAAGACTCTTGGGACTTACGTCTCCTATAATAAGGCCCTTGATTGTCATATACGTCTGAGCGATGAATTCAATAGTTTTTCTCGTGCCCATTTCCAGCGCGTCAGCCGGCCCCGTTGCCCTGTAAAGTTTTGTCATCGGCTTAAAAGGTATATCGTATAAAGATAACGCCTTCATATCGTATAGTTTACCGCTGCTCGGCACCGCCAAATTAATCACACCATCGTGAATTATGCTGTGATAGGCAATTTTTACCGTTTTGCCTCTGTTTTTTTCGAGTACTGCGGCGACATCAAAATAATTACTGACTTTTTCACCCGCGACAGAAATTATTCCCGCGCCTCTGGGCAAATTGGAAAACACCGGCAAATTCATATCTGCCGCTGCTGCCGCTACTGTGCTATTCACATCCAGCCCGACCCCTATCCCGATAACTACCCTCTCGTCCGGTGCTTTTTGGGGCGTTACTTTTACTCCCACAAGTTTGCCGTCTCGCAAAACTACAATAGTAAGTTCTTTTTCCAGATGAGCGATTGTCGCCTGGCGTAATTCCCTATAGGTAGGATTAACTGTATCCGCGACTTGAACGATTACATCTCCGATTTGCAGTATCTCATTTACATCGGATTTTTCTATGGTAATAATTTTCAGTCTCGGTATCAATCCGCAGACCTGGGCCGGCACAAAATTGCCGTCATCCTGACACTCTATATAACCGGCAAATACGAGCTTATCTTCAAACACCACCGGTTCGGCCTGACCAGGTCTTTGAAATGTTAGGGTAGCCGCCGGCTCAAAAACATTTTCCATCTTATCGCTGTATTGCCAGAAATGTTCTATTTTCCCCCCGTCAACGGCACTCAGCACATCGCCCGCTTTAAGTCCGGTTGTTTCGAGCAGTAATTCAGGATTTTCAATTTTCGCGACCGTAAGTGTATTGGCAGGCACTATGCCGAACCCTTTGAATCCAAGACCCGGCATATTTTCTGGCACGATTGAAAAATCCCTGATGCTGCCGTCTGTCTGTTTCACTTTAAATTTGACAGGTTCATTTTTACCCGAAAAGGCCGCGGCAATCATAATTCCTCTAAAGTCAATATCTGCTATTCCGTCGGCCTCGAGTATCTCATCGCCGGCCCTTAAACCTGCTTTATCAGCCGGCATACCTGGCACAACATCGCCTATAATCGCCGGCGACATCTTAATGCCTATCGTAAAGACAACCACAAAGAACACCGCCGCCATCAAAACATTCATCGCAACGCCTGCCGAGGCTGTAACGATTCGTTTCCATATCGGCACATTGACAAATGAACGCGGGTCATCGCTGGGTTTGTCCGCCCCGATATCTTCCTGCCCTAAAAGCTTTACAAAACCGCCTAACGGCAAAATCCGAAACTGATATTCCGTTTCGCCTGCTTTACAGCGCATCGGCAGTTTAAAACACAAAAGCCCAAGTCCATCCGGGTCGTTTTCCTTCATAAGAATAGTCGGCAGGATTCTAAACTGCAGAAAATTTTTGATTCTTTTCACGCTGAACACTATCGGCCCGAAACCTATCGCGAACGCTTCGACCTTGATACCGGAAAATTTACCTGCGATAAAATGCCCGAATTCGTGCACAAAAATCACTGCGCCAAGCCCCGCAAACGACAGAATTATACTGCTGCTCTTGCCCAGGTTTTTAAAGATATAATGGACTATTAATCCCACTATCAGCAAAAGTACCAGTGTATTGATTAAATTCTTTGTTTTTATGTTGTTTTGCTCAGACATCCTTTGACCTCATTTCTTGCCCATTTATCCGCCAAAATCAAATCTTCCAGCGTCGCGTTCGTTTTTACGTCATGTCTATCGAGACATCTTTCGATTAGTTCGACTATATTAACAAATTTTATCTTTCCTTCCAGAAATTCTTTTACCGCCGCTTCGTTGGCCGCATTGAACACCGCCGCCGCTGTCCCGCCCGTTCGAGCCACTTCGTAGCCGATTTTCAGTGCCTTAAAAACCTCCATATCGGGCCGCTCGAACGTCAGTTTGCCTATTTCTTCCAGCCGCAGATGTTTTGTTATCCCTTTTACCCTATGCGGAAACGTCAGCGCATACTGAATCGGCAGACACATATCCGGCCCCGACATCTGCGCTATTACCGACCCGTCCACAAACTCCACCATCGAATGGATAATCGACTCCGGATGAACGAGCACCTCGATTTTCTCCACCGGCACATCGAACAGCCATTTCGCCTCGATTATCTCAAGTGCCTTGTTCATCATCGTGGCCGAGTCTATGGTAATTTTCTTGCCCATGTTCCACGTCGGATGAGCAAGTGCCTGCTCAATCGTTGCGTTTTGTATTTGTTCTTTTGTTGCTCCGCGGAACGGCCCGCCGCTCGCCGTCAGGATTATCCTGTTTACCTCTTTGGCGTTTCCCGACTGCATAGCCTGAAAAACAGCCGAATGTTCGCTGTCAACCGGCAATATTTTCGCCCCTGTTTCCTTTGCTGTCTTCGTCAGCAGCGCCCCTGCAATAACCAGCGGCTCTTTATTGGCGATGGCAAGTATTTTGCCTGCCTTTGCCGCCGCCAGAATCGCTTCAAGCCCCGCCGCCCCCACAATCGCCGCTATTACAACATCAACATCTTTATCACTCGCCGCGGCCAAAAGCCCCTTGTTGCCTGAATGTATTTCTATTTCTGTTTTGCCCAGCAGTTTTTTAAAAGTATCGAGTTTTTCAGGATTGGTAACCGCCGCGATTTTAGGCTTGAATTTTCTAACCTGCTCGGCAAGCAGTTCGACATTGTTATGAGCCGTAAGCGCGGTTACTTTATAATCGGCGCCGAGGGCCTCTATAACGCGTAATGCGTTTTTGCCTATTGAGCCTGTCGAACCGAGTATTGCTATTCGTTTAGTCATATATAAATTTCGGCCAATTATACATCATCAAATGAATTTTAGCACCTTTTTGCTCAAATTACTGTAATTCTTTGTCCATAAACGATTAATATAGATTGTACCTATATGTAAAGGCCGTTCTTAGTGTTTTTGTTAATTGTAAAATTCTAATGTGGTGCTATATTGTCGACAATTGAACTTTGGCAACTTTTAGCCGGTAAATTTGGTATAATAGTTGTGTTGGAACGCTGACGAGACAACGGATATGGAGATAAAGAAAATAATTTAAGGAGAAGTTTATGAAGAAGTTATTAATAATTATTTTTGCGTAAGTGCTTGATTTTTATGCAGATAACGAGGATTTCTACAAAGAATTTTCTTGATTTTATACAAGGTTTTTGATAGAATGAAAAATAGATAGGAATCTTAAGGAGAAGAAAACATAAGAAGAAGGATTATTTTAATCGTACTGGGCGTGTTATTGTGTTGCGCAGGTCTGGCTAAAGCTGTACCCATTACTATTCAAATAAACGGTAATGTAACATCCGCAAGCGGAAGTGGACTTCCAGGTACAATTTATACAGGTGTTAGCTTTACCGGAACCTACACTTATGAATCTTCAACTATTGATAGCGGTGAGGGGCATTATTGGCATAGTGCACCCTACGGTATCACACTGTCTTTGGGTGGATATGAATTCAAAACAGCCTCAAACCATGTGGGTCAGTTTGATATGCGGATTGCGAACGACCTGTCTTTAAATGGCGTGAAGGACTATTATTCAGTCCGCAGCAATGAAAATGTTTCTATTCCTTCTCTTGGTGGTCTTACGATTGATTATATTCGCTGGGACCTCAGGGACGATACACACACCGCTCTATCTTCCAGTGTCTTGCCTGTAACAGCGCCTGTGTTAACAAACTGGGACCACAACGTATTGGAGATATACGGTTTCGGAGGTGGTGGTCTATTAATTGATGGAATAGTTACGCAGACAGTTCTTATTCCTGAACCTGTTACCATTGTCCTAATGATGATGGGCATATTCTTTTCTAAACGCAGACGATAAGCTCTGCCGACAAGGAAGTCTTATGGTTCGATTCTCCAGAAAACATAAGCAGAAATAGCCGTACTGTGTCTATTGAGAATTACAAACAATCACTAATCTTTTGAATGGAGTCTATATGTATAACACAAACAAATCTTTATCTATATGGTTTTTGGTTGTTGGTCTTGGATTATTCTTTTTGACAGTTTTCATTTCACCTGTTGCTGCCATTGATTTACCCTTTGACCCCAACGATTACACTTTCTTAGTTTACAACCCGGAAGGCGACCAATCCAGTATTGTTGAGGCGATGAGCGATTTGGGAATCTCCCTTGATCCCAACCGAGATATTAGAACATCAAGCAACCCGGTTACACCAAACGATTTGGCAACTCATAATATTTTGATTGTTGGATGGAATATTGGCGGCGACACCAGCGGACTTGATGCGAATACCTTAACGGCAGGCATTACCGGCAAAATTATCTTGAGCGGTCATGATTTGGATTACCACACGATTGAAGGGCCTACTGTGCCAGCACAAACTATGTTGATTCAGGCAATTAATTACGTTCTTCAAGGCGGCGGCACAGGATTAATTACACTTGGCGATGCGCCTTATTCTGGAGCAGCTTTTTCTTATCTTCCCGAGGCTTGGGATGTTAATGCGACACGCCTGGAGGCAGGAGGTGAATATGTTACCGAGTTTACCTCAGAAGGATTGAATAGCGGTGTCTTTGACGGACTGGAGCCCAACAAGGAGCCCAACAATATGTCCGGTTGGGGCGCATCCTATCACGATATATTCACTATTGAGCAGGGTTCGTCATTTGTATCGTTTGAACTCGGCGGCTATGATGGCAGCGACATTATTACGATTGCTCGATACAATATCCTTCCGCTGGGATGCGATGTTAATCTAACTAAAACCGATGATATTTCAGGTTGTGTTGAACCAAATGATTTTATCAACTACCAAATCTGCTGGTCAACCGGCTGCGATATAAATGATGTAAACATCGTTGATTTTCTGCCGGAATATGTTGATTTTATTTCCTGTACCGACGGAGGAATTAACGACAGTAATTATCACACTGTAACATGGAATTTGGGCGACCTCGTCGCAAACGACTCATGCTATTATTCACTTCGTGTAAAAGTAAGGCAGGATGCCCCGCAGGGCGAATTAATTAGAAACACAGTACGAATGTTCAGCAACTAGTACGTTATCGTAACCGCAATTGAAGAAACTAACATCTGCTGCGACAGCAATATTATTTATGTTGACAAAGACGCCACAGAGGGCGCAAACAACGGCAGTTCATGGGAAGATGCGTATACCGATTTACAAACGGCTCTATCTGCCGTCAGAAACGGCGAGCATATTTGTGCAGAGCAAATCTGGGTCGCGGCAGGAACATATAAGCCGACAAATGATGCGAATAATGGTTCTGCGACCTTTCAGATGATACAGGGAATTGATATTTACGGCGGATTCGGCGGTTGGGAAACGAGCATCGACCAGCGAAATTTAGCTGATACTAATAACACTACAATAGTCTCCGGCGATATAAACAACGACCAGACAAGCGATATTGATATTATTGTAACTGCCGCCAATAACGCGAAACTGGATGGTTTTACCATAACAAAGGGGCGAAACTGGTATTCTATTAGCGGCGCGGTTTATTGTAATAACGTATCGACTGTAATTGCCAACTGTATTATAAAAGACAATGATGGCTACGGCCTGCAATGCAGCACCAGCGATTCGAATTCGTATGTTTCGCTTGTAAACTGTTTCGTGGAAGATAACGGCCAGTCTGGCATATATTGCACTAATGCTTCACCCTACACCGGAACGCTTTACCTTAATATCAGCCGGTGCACAATCAGTGCAAATAACTCGGAAGGCCTATACGACGCTGTTGATACGGTAGATATAAATATGACCGATAGTATTGTATCGGGAAATCATAATGGTTATGGCGGCATTTATTCTTCTGCTAAAAAACTTACGATAAAAAACTGTAACATAACTGATAATGCCGGGTATGGGTATGGAATTTATGCCGTCGGCAACGCACAACTATCCATAAAAAACTGTGTAATCAATGAAAACAGTTCTAACGGCATTTACGCCGTATCGTCATCGCAGGCAGATATTGCAAATAATGTTATATTCGAAAATACGGGGGCCGGTGTATGTATTAATGTCGGTACCAATGCCAATATAATAAACAATTTGGTATATAGAAATCACAATTACGGCATAAACCTTTATTATACCAGCAATTCTCCGGAAATTAGTCGCAATACCGTGGTTTACAATACTTCTTATGGTATCTTCAAATATGGAGGCGCCGACCCAACTGTAAACAGTAATATTATCTGGGGAAATACTTCCGACAGTTTGGCCGGTTCATTTAGCAACGTAAATTATAACTGCATAGAAAATTATACCGGCGGTGGTACAGGAAATACAAATCAAAATCCGCATTTCAGGGACTCTGCTAATAACGATTATCATTTAACAAAGATTTCTACTGATTGTATTGATAAAGGTAATCCTGATTTCAATTCAACCGGGTAGGACATCGACGGCCAGGACAGGGTAATGGACGGCGACCGCAATAATGCCGCCAGAGTCGATATGGGTGCTGATGAGTTTTGTCCCTATGATTTGGTACAGGACGAATTTATAAACTTTCTTGATTTTGCCTTCTTTGCCAAGGCATGGGGCACGCACACCGACCAGAATGATTATAATGACCGCTGTGATTTTTACGATGATGGTGCAACTGACTACATTAACTATAAGGATTTGTATATATTCTGCGAATATTGGCTCTGGCCGGCTGATTGGGGTGAGATTGGCGGTCAAGGCGCATATTTTGCCGATACCAGTACCGGCGAAATGGAAATGATGATGTCGCAGCAAACATCGCAGGCTGAGCAGGCTGTCGTATCTGAAGCGGTTGCCGTGCAGGTTGAGCCTCAAATAGTTGAGATTGAGCCGGTGGTGTTTGATGTCAATGAGATTCTGG